>Ga0310345_10002472_pt1 | contig 18594 bp, 16 predicted proteins | sample HC15DNA20500_MG_FD_204667 | JGI IMG/M metagenome (GOLD analysis project Ga0310345, IMG submission 204667) | Marine microbial communities from station ALOHA, North Pacific Subtropical Gyre - HC15-DNA-20-500_MG | ecosystem: Environmental > Aquatic > Marine > Oceanic | place: Pacific Ocean: North...
GCAGCTGCTTACGAGATCCCAGGAGGATGCCGAGATGCGCTGCAGACTCGTCACGGTGGCATCGCCGAGACCGAGGTAGTCCTGGGTTCCGATCGCGTAATACGGGTTGTAGGGGTTCACCCCGTAGGAGGTGGCCCGCCCCGCAGCCTTGTGGGCGGCGTTCGTTGCGGTCACGCAGTCGCTCGGCGGGACCGTCGGCGTCGGCGAAGGAGTGACCGTCGGTGTCGGTGTCGGCGTTCCGGTTGGTGTCGGTGTGGGTGTCGGCTCGCCTGACCGGTCGACGCGGCGGTTGTTGTCGAAGAAGAACTCCGTCACGTAAGCCGGGTAGTCGATGCTGTTCGCGCTGATGTACGAGCCGCCCGATCCCGCACCGGCTGGCCAGTTGTGGCCGAGCCCGGTGTTCTGAATGACGGAGACCCGAGGCCCTTCGGCATCCGAGTACAGCGTCCCCGAACCCGACGTGTTGGTGCCGGCAAGGCCCGACAGGCCGAAGCTCGAGGTCTGATCGGCGTCGTAGATGTCAGCCATGATCTGACCGTTCAGCGTGTTGTACCCGGGCGCGACAGTCGAGTCATTGCTGCCGTAGACGACCGAGGTCAGCTGCGTGTCGAAGGCGCCGGATGCCGAGCTGGCGAAGCCCGTGCACGTCGATACTCCTTGGTTCCTCGAGACCGCCACCGACGAGATCTGACCGGAGGTGGTGCCCACCGTCGGTCCGGCGTTGATGCCCATGCCGGCGAACACGTCAGGCGCGAGGCATCCCATGACCATCGTCTGCCCGCCCCCGGACGAAAGTCCCGAGACGTACACCTGGTCGGCGTCGATATCGAGGCTCGTGCGGGCGGTGAGTGTCGAGGCCAGCGAAAGCAGGTTGTCGTCGTGGCGCGATGGCGCGCTGCGCGAGTGATTCGCGTCGTAGTAGTCCCAGCAGCCGAGGATGACTCCGCCGTTCGGGGCATCCGGCAGCGCGACGATCATGCCGTACTCGTCAGCAGTCTGTGCCCAGTTGCCCGCGGACTGCAGATCGGATGCCTTCTGCACGCATCCGTGGAGCGAGATCATCAGCGCGCGACCGGAAGGCAGGGCGGCAGCCGTCGTCGGGGTGTACAGGCGCACCGACATCCCGGCGATCGTCTCGGTCGTCCACGTGCCGGTGCCGCCGGTCGAGCCGCCACCCGATCCACCGCCGCCGTTCGTGCAGCCGGGCAGGGTCTCGAATCCCGGGGGACAGGTGATCGCCTGAGCGGCGGGAGCTGCGACGGCCAGGCCCGCCACCGCCAAGCCGGCCGCCAGGAGCGCGCCGATTGCGCGCTTTCGGACACGAGAGAACATGCGTCATCCCTTCGTCGGCGCCCCGGCCATCGCCCCGGGCGCCATCGCACGGTCGTCCCGGTCGGAGCACGGGCATCCCTCTCCAGCGAGCGGATGCAGAGGTGCGTCATCGCACGGCACTCACGGTAACTGAAAGATGATTCATATACCAGGTTAAGTTTGCGTGCATGACAGGACTCTCATCGCCGGTGGATCGGGCGTCGCCGGTCGGGCGCGGGGGCGCTGAAGTCACGGCATCCGGATTGGCACTCGCGTTGCGTGAGTGCCAGAGCTTCAATACACTTGCGTTAGCACTCTCGGTGTGAGGTTGCTAACGAGTCTTGGTATCTCAAGGAAAGCAGAGGTAGACCCGTGTCGGTTTCCATCAAGCCGCTCGAGGACCGCATCGTCATCAAGCAGGTCGAGGCCGAGCAGACCACCTCGAGTGGTCTGGTCATTCCCGACACCGCGAAGGAGAAGCCCCAGGAGGGCGAGGTCGTCGCAGTCGGACCCGGTCGTATCGATGACAACGGCAACCGCGTTCCGCTCGACGTCGCCGTCGGTGACCGCGTCATCTACAGCAAGTACGGCGGGACCGAAGTGAAGTTCGGCGCCGACGAGTACCTGGTGCTCTCGGCTCGCGACGTGCTGGCGGTCGTCGTCCGCTGAGTCGACAACTCTTCGACGGGGCTCGGATGCTGCGGCATCCGGGCCCCGTCTGTTTTTTGTGTTCCCCATCCCCGCGAGCCCACAGCACCGCGGCCGAGCCCACACGATTCACGCGCGGAACCCTGTGGGCTCGGCGACGGAGGTGTGGGTTCAGCAAGCTGGGCAGGGCGCAGCACGCGCAGCGGGGCGTGGCAGGAATCTGCCGAGACTCGGCCGGAGGACACTGCGGCTGCGCGACAGACGCGCGCCGTAGCGTCGCCGGCTCGCCCTAGGCTGAGTGAGTGACGCGCGAATCTGTTCCGGGGGATGGGGGCTCGGCGCCCGCGACCGGTGACATTCCGGCATCTGGGGCGGCAGAGATCGCCGGATCGGATGCCGCGCACCTGGCCCGGGAAGCGCCGGCAGAGGCTGCACGCGAGCGGCTCGTCGGCGGCATCTTCGCGTTCTCGGCGTACTTCCTCTGGGGATTCCTGCCGCTCTACTTCATCCTGCTGGCGCCGATCACCGGCTGGGAGCTGGTCGGCTGGCGCATCCTGCTCTCCCTCGTCTTCTGCATCTTCCTGCTCACCGTCATGCGCGCCTGGCGGCCGTTTCTCGCGATCGTGCGTCAGCCACGGCTGCTCGGCTGGACGGCGCTGGCCGGAGCTGTCATCTACGTCAACTGGCAGGTGTTCATCCTCGCGACCCTGTCGGGTCACGTCATCGAGACGAGCCTCGGCTACTTCATCAACCCGATCGCCACGGTGCTGCTGGGCGTACTCGTGCTGCGCGAGCGGCTGCGCTTGACGCAGTGGATCGCGATCGCGATCGCGGGCATCGCTGTCATCGTCACGATCGTTGGCTACGGCACGGTCCCGTGGGTGGCGCTGACGCTCGCGGCATCCTTCAGCATCTACGGACTGATCAAGAAGCGGATCGGGCCCTCGGTGGATGCCGTCAGCGGCCTCACCCTCGAGTCGGCGTGGCTCACACCGCTCGCGATCGTGCTGCTGGTGGTCACGTCACTGACGACTGGTCTCTCCGTCGGAGCATACGGTTTCTGGCATGTCGTGCTGGTGAGTCTCGCGGGCGCCGCGACAGCCGTGCCGTTGCTGCTGTTCGCCGCCGGAGCTCGACGTGTGCCGCTCACCGTCGTTGGGCTGCTGCAGTTCATCGCGCCGATCATGCAGTTCATCACGGGGGCCTGGATCCTCGGCGAGCCGATGCCGCCCGAGCGTTGGGTCGGCTTCGCGCTCGTGTGGGTGGCGCTCGCGGTGCTGACCGTCGACTCGGTCGTGTTCGCGCGACGCGCCCGCGGGGTCAGCGACGTCGCCGAATACAGCTGATCCGCCCGCCTCGCGCTCCCGCGCCGCGGCGCCCCCGTGCCCGCGCCGCCGCGCCGACCCCGCCGTTCCGCTGTCACAGACTGCAGCATCCGTCGCCCGCGAGCGACAGTCTGTGACAGCCGAACGGGTGAATGGCGGCGGGGGACAGCCGAACGGGTGAGTGGCGCCAGCGGGCGTCAGCGCACGAAGCGGGCGATGGCTGCCGAGGCTTCGCGGATCTTCTCCTCGGCCTGCTCGTCGCCCTGCCTCGCGGCATCCACGACGCAATGGCGCAGGTGGTCTTCGAGAAGGCCGAGCGCGACAGACTCCAGCGCGGCGGTGGTGGCACCGATCTGGGTGAGGATGTCGATGCAGTACTTCTCGTCTTCCACCATCGAACGGATGCCGCGAGCCTGCCCCTCGATGCGCTTCAGCCGGTTCAGGTAGCGCTGTTTGTCGCCGATATACCCGTGATGGCCCGCCGGCCCGTGGGCATCATGCTCGGCATCCGTCGCCCCGTGCGGGGTCGTCTCCAGGGTGTCGCTCATCGCGGGCTCCGTTCGTTGGGTGTGGTGCGGGATCCGACAGCCGGGTCAATGCTCTGGAAGCGGCGGAGCCGCAGGCTGTTGCCGACGACGAAGACGCTGGATGCCGCCATCGCCGCACCGGCGATCATGGGGTTCAGGAGCCCGAGGGCAGCCAGCGGAATCGCCGCCACGTTGTAGGCGAACGCCCAGAAGAGGTTCCCACGGATCGTGCGCAGCGTCGCCCGCGACAGCCGGATGGCGTCGACCGCGCCCAGGAGGTCTCCGCGCACAAGCGTCAGGTCGGAGGCCTCGATGGCGGCGTCAGTTCCCGTGCCCATCGCGATACCGAGGTCGGCCTGCGCGAGCGCCGCCGCGTCGTTGACGCCGTCGCCCACCATTGCCACGACTCGGCTGCGCGCCTGAAGCGCCTCGATCTGCGCGGCCTTCTCGGCGGGCAGCACCCCGGCGATGACCTCGCGGATGCCGACCTCATCTGCCACGCGACGCGCCACGGCGTCGTGGTCACCGGTGAGCAGGATCGGCTCCAGCCCGAGCTCGCGCAGCCGGGCGACGGCGGCAGTGCTCGAGGGCTTCACCGAGTCCGCGACGGTCAGGATGCCGCGAGCCTTCCCATCCCATGCGACGACAACGGCGGTCGTCCCGTTCGCGCCGGCGCGCTCGATGGATGCCGTGATCTCGGCATCCGGGTGCACCGACCACTCGGCGAGCAAGCCCAGCGATCCGACCGCGACGGCGTGGCCTTCGACGACCCCCGTCGCACCCCGCCCCGCTACGGACGAGAACGACTCCACCTCGGGAAGCGGGTCCCCGGCCGCCGCGGAACCCGCGATCGCCCGGGCGATCGGGTGCTCGGATGCAGACTCCACCGCACCGGCCAGACGCAGCACCTCGGCGGCATCCTCGCCCGGCACGGGCAGCACGTCCACGAGCGTCATCCGGCCCTCGGTCACGGTTCCGGTCTTGTCGAGCACGACAGTGTCGACGCGCCGGGTCGACTCCAGAATCTGCGGCCCCTTGATCAGGATGCCGAGCTGCGCGCCGCGGCCGCTGCCGACCAGGAGGGCTGTCGGTGTCGCCAGTCCCAGTGCGCACGGGCAGGCGATGATCAGCACGGCGATCGCCGCCGTCAGCGCCAACGCCGTGCCTCCGCCGAGCAGCAGCCAGGTCACGAGAGTCCCGACGGCGATCACGATGACGATCGGCACGAACACCCCCGCGACGCGGTCGGCCAGTCGCTGTACCTCGGCCTTGCCAGCCTGAGCCTGTTCCACCAGGCGCGCCATTTGCGCCAGCTGCGTCTGCTCGCCCACGCGCGTGGCGCGCACCACGAGACGGCCCCCGACGTTGACCGTCGCGCCCACGACCGCGTCACCCTCGCTGACCTCGACGGGAACCGACTCGCCCGTGATCGTCGAGGTGTCCACGGCCGAGGTCCCCGACACGACAACCCCGTCGGTCGCGATGCGCTCGCCGGGGCGCACGACGAATTCGTCGCCGACGCGAAGCTGAGCGACAGGGACCCGCACCTCCGCGCCACCGCGAAGCAGCGCGGCATCCTTTGCGCCGACCTCCAGCAGTGCCCGAACTGCCTGGCTCGCGCGCCGCTTCGCGCGCACCTCCAGGTAGCGACCGAGCAGCAGGAACGTCGTGACTCCCGCGGCAACCTCGAGGTAGATCGTGTTTCCGGCTTCGCCCGGCTGCGCGATCCACGTGAAGCCGTGGGTCATTCCCGGCATCCCGGCGCCGCCGAAGAACAGCGCGTACAGCGACCACAGGTAGGCGGCCGAGACCCCCATCGAGACGAGAGTGTCCATGGTGACAGCGCCGTGGCGCAGATTGATCGCCGTGGCGCGGTGGAACGGCCACGCAGCCCACACGACGACGGGTGAGGCAAGCGCCAGCGATGCCCACTGCCAGTAGGTGAACTGCAGCGCGGGGATCATTGCGAGCAGGATCACCGGCACCGACAGCACCGCCGCCCCGATCAGGCGCTGGCGCAGCGAGGCGAGCTCGGGATCGGTCGCCGGCTCGTCGGTCTCGGGCACCGGCGGCGCGGGCACTGTGGCCGTGTACCCGGTGCGTTCGACCTCGGCGATGAGGGCTGCAGCATCGGCGCGCGACTCGTTCGCGTTCGCCGGGACGTCATCGATTCGGACGACGGCTTTCTCGGTGGCGTAGTTGACGGATGCCGACACCCCCGGCATCCGGTTCAGTCGCTTCTCGATACGCGCGGCGCACGAGGCGCACGTCATCCCACCGATCTGAAGCTCGATCGGTGCTGAGCTGCCCCCGCCGGCAGGTGCGGCTGTCGTCACAGTCGCGCGGCCTGGTAGCCGGCCTCGTCGACGGCGGTCAGCACTGCAGTGTCGTCGAGGGTCTCGGCGGTGACCGTCAGGAGGCCGGTTGCAGCGCTGACCTCGACCGCGGATACGCCCGGGATTCGCGAGACCTCGTCGCGCACGGCGTGCTCGCAGTGGCCGCAGGTCATTCCGGTGACGACGTATTCGTGGTTTGTCATGGCGGGTTCCTCCCGTGAGAGTACGGCTATCTCGATACCCCTGAGGGGTATGCATCTCAACGATACGCCCATCCCCGGCATTCCCGCGCCGTCGATCGCGACGGATACCGGCGCCAGGTAACGATTTGACGGCGTTACACATCGTTAACGCACCGCAACACACGCGAGACCAGTCCGCGGATAAGTTATTGGCACTGTGCGGGCTCTTTGGCGACCCGCATCCATTCACAGCAAGGAGCATCATGGGCGTCTTCACACGATCCCGCGCCGGCTCGATCCTCGGCGGTATCGCCGTGGTCGGTGTCAGCGCGGTCTTCCTGGCGGGTTGCGCCGGCGACTCTGGCGGCGGGAACGGTACCAGCGAGCCCGCGGGCGAATCCCTCGACCTCAAGATCGGCACGGCGCTGCCCGTGACCGGCAACCTGGCCTTCCTCGGCCCGCCGGAAATCGCGGGTACCGAGTACGCCGCATCCGAGGTCAACGCCGCAAACGCGGGCGTGACCATCGAGATGATCCAGGGCGATTCGGGTGACACCGACAACAAGGCCTACGAGACCGAGATCCCGCGTCTTCTCAACGAGGGCGTCTCCGCGATCATCGGTGCTGCCTCATCGGGCACCTCGCTGCAGTTCATCGACCAGGTGGTCGGCGCCGGCGTCATCCAGTTCTCGCCCGCCAATACCTCGGCTGCATTCTCGACCTACGACGACAACGGCCTCTACTTCCGCACGGCGCCGTCTGACACCCTGCAGGGTGAGGTGCTCGGAAACCTGATCGCCGAGTCGGGTGCGCAGACCCTGGGCATGATCGTCCTCAACGACTCGTACGGCACCGGCCTCGCGAGCTTCGTCAAGGACGCGTTCGAGGCCGCGGGCGGGACCGTCGTCGCCGAGCCCACCTACAACACGGGTGACACGAACTTCTCGGCTCAGATCTCGGAGGTCGTCGCTGCCAACCCCGACGCGATCGCCCTGATCACGTTCGAAGAGGTCAAGACCATGCTGCCCGAGCTGTTCGCCGCAGGCGTGCCCGCCGACAAGCTGTACTTCGTCGACGGCAACCTGTCGAACTTCGGTAGCAACGGCATCGACGTGGGTGGATCGCTTGAAGGGGCCAAGGGTACGCTGCCCGGTCTCTCGATCGACACGATCACCGACTTCACCGACTCGCTCCAGACCTTCTGGACCGACGAGGGCAACGAGGAGCTGACGGAGTTCAGCTACGCCGCCGAGTCGTACGACGCCGTCATCCTGCTCGCGCTCGCTGCTCTGGCCGCCGGTTCGACCGACGGCGCAGCGATCGCCGACAAGCTGCAGGAAGTTTCCGGCGGTTCGGGCGACGGTACTGCCTGCACCTCGTTCGCCGAGTGCGCCGAGATCATCAACGGCGGCGGAGTCGCTGACTACAACGGCATCTCCGGTCCGATCACGTTCGACGACGTGGGCGACCCCACCGAGGCGTCGATCGGCATCTACGAGTACACCGCCGACAACGACTACGTCGCATACCAGTAAGCCTCACGGCTAGCGAGCGGGGCTCCGACCTTCGGGTCGGGGCCCCGCTTCCGTTGTGTGCGGCATCCGTGCGACCGGCCGAGCTGCGCGCCGAACCCACAGCATCCGTGCTGACCCCACACGATTCCTGCGTCGGAAGGTGTGGGCTCGCGCACGAAGGTGTGGGTTCGCGAGTGGGTGGGGAGGTGGATGCCTCGAGGCATGGTGCGGGCATCGTGCGGGGGTGACGGGCCGGTGTGAGGTGCCGAACCCACAGCATCCGTGCTGAGCCCACAGGTTTCGGGGGTGAAGAGGTGTGGGTTCGCGCGCGACGGTGTGGGTTCGCGCCTCGAGGCGGGGGGTCCCGCGGGAGCGAGGGATGCCGCGGCGCGGGGCTAGGCGCCGAGGGTGCCGAGGTAGAGGCCGATGACCTTCGGGTCGTTGAGCAGCTCACGGCCGGTGCCGGTGTAGGCATCCTTGCCCTGATCGAGCACATAGCCGCGGTCGCAGATCTGCAGGCACCGGCGAGCGTTCTGCTCGACCATGATCGTCGTCACCCCGGCCTTGTTGATCTCCGAGACCCGCAGGAACGCGTCATCCTGCCGGGCGGGGGACAGGCCCGCCGAGGGCTCGTCGAGCAGGATGACGGCAGGATCCATCATGAGAGCACGACTCATCGCCACCATCTGGCGCTCACCGCCCGACAGCGACCCGGCGCGCTGGTTCAGCCGCTTGCCGAGCTCCGCGAAGATGCCGGTGACGAACTCCAGGCGTTCGGTGTAGAGCTTGGGGCGCTGGAACAGACCCATCTGCAGGTTCTCGGCGATCGTGAGGCTCGGGAAGACGTTGTTGGTCTGCGGGACGAACCCGACGCCCTTGGCGACGAGCTTGTTCGCCTTGAGGCCCGTGATCTTCTCGCCGTTGAGCGAAATGTCGCCCTGGCGTACCTTCACCTGGCCGAAGATCGCCTTCAGCAGCGTGGACTTGCCGGCGCCGTTCGGGCCGATGATGCCGATGAGCTCGCCGTCCCAGGCGGTCAGGGTCGCGCCGTTGAGGATGTTCACCCCGGGCAGATATCCGGCGTGAACCTCGTCGACCAGGACGACCGGCGTGCCCTCACGGACGGGGGGACGCTCGTCGGTGGCGGCTGCATCGGTCATGACTTCTCCGTCCCGGTGCCCTCGCCCGGCTCTCGCGATGTGCCGGGGGCGGCATCCGACTGGTGGTGATGCGACTTTTCGATGGCCTCGTCGAACTCCTGAACCTCCTGCTGCAACTCGATGGCGGCGGTGTTGAGTTCGCCGGGCACGCGCCCGGTGACAACGCCGAGGTCGACATCCTGATGCGAGCCGAGGTAGGCATCGATCACCGCGGGGTTCTGCATGACCGTGTCGGGCGGACCCTCGGCGACGATCTTGCCCTCGGCCATCACGACGACCCAGTCGGCGATGTGACGGACCATGTGCATGTCGTGCTCGACGAACAGCACCGTCATGCCCTCGTCCTTCAGGTCGAGGATGTGATCCAGCAGTGACTGCGTGAGAGCGGGGTTCACACCCGCCATCGGCTCATCGAGCATGACGAACTGCGGCGAGCTCATGAGTGCGCGGGCCATTTCGAGGAGCTTGCGCTGCCCACCCGAGAGGCTCGCCGCGAAGTCGGTCTCCTTCGCGTCGAGCTTGAACTTCTTCAGCAGCACGCGGGCGCGCTCTTCGATCTCGACATCCTGCTTTCGCCACAGGAACGGGAACAGCGACGCGAAGAAGCTCTCGCCGCGCTGCTCCGTCGCACCGAGCTTCATGTTCTCGAGCACGGTCAGAAGGCCCAGCGCCTTGGTCAGCTGGAACGTGCGCACCGCACCCATCCGCGACACCTTGAACGCGGGAACTCCCGCAAGGGCTGTGCCATCGAACTTCCAGGACCCCTCGTCGGGCTTGTCGAAGCCGGTCAGCAGGTTGAAGAACGTCGTCTTTCCGGCACCGTTGGGTCCGATGAGAGCGGTGATGGCATTCCGCGGGATCTCGAGATGCTCGACATCCACGGCGGTCAGGCCGCCGAACGTGCGCTTGACACCGTCCGCGACGATGATCGGGTCGACCTTGGCGACACCGGGGCGGATCTCACCCTCATGAAGGCCAGTCGTCTTGGGACGCGCTACCGGCGCGAGCGGCTCATCGGACAAAGCTCAACTCCTTCTTGTTCCCGAGGATCCCCTGCGGGCGGAAGATGATCAGCAGCATGAGCGCGACCCCGATCAGGACGAAGACCGACTGCTGTGCCTGCTCGCGCGAGAGGAAGGGCAGGAGCCCGGCATCCACCAGCGCGGGAAGGAGGTTGGAGAGGAACGCTCGCACGACCCAGAACAGCACAGCGCCGAGCACCGGGCCGAAGATCGTGGCGGCCCCACCCAGCAGGAGCGCCGTCCAGATGAAGAAGGTCTGGGAGGTCACATAGACGTTGGGGTTGACGTTGGTTCCCATCGCGGTGACGATGCCGCCCGCCGCGATGATGACGCCACCGATGACGAGGGCCTGCATCTTGAACGAGAACACGTTCTTACCCAGGGACCGCACGGCATCCTCGTCTTCACGGATGCCCTTGATGACGCGTCCCCAGGGACTCCGCATCAGCGACCAGGTGAACAGCACCGCGACCGCGGTCAGCGCGACGCCGATGATGATCACCCACCACTGGTCGCTCGTGTAGGTCCACGGGCCGAATCCATAGGTGCCCTGCGGGAGCGGGTTTGCCGCCCGGAACTCCGCCTGAAAGCCGAACAGCCCGTCGGCGGAGCCCGTGACGTCCTTATAGGCGGTCGACAGGAACAGCAGGCGCACGACCTCGGCTGCGGCGATCGTCACGATCGCGAGGTAGTCGCCGCGAAGCCGCAGCGTCGGGATGCCGAGAATCAGCGCGAACACGGCGGCGAGCACGAACCCGACGAGCGCGGCCAGCCACCAGGGCAGTCCGAACGTCAGGATCGAGATCGCGAAACCGTAGGCTCCGACGGCCATGAAGCCGGCGACACCCATGTTCAGCAGGCCCGCGAAGCCGAAGTGGATCGACAGGCCGATCGCCGCCAGAGCGAAGCCGAAGGTGGTGGGGCTGAGGATCTGGCTCAGCGTGTTGTTCAGGATCTGACCGAAGTCCATCGTCGTGCCCCCTTCAGCCCACTCGCTCTTTTCGACCCAGGATGCCCTGCGGTCGGAAGAGGAGGATCAGGATCAGGACGACCAGCGCGCCCACGTATTTGAGGTCGTCGGGAACCCCGAACAGGCTTGTCGTTTCGACCAGGATGCCGACGATCAGAGATCCGACGAGGGCGCCCAGTGCCGTACCGAGGCCGCCGAGCACGACAGCCGCGAACAGCAGCAGCAGGATGCTGGTCCCCATGTCCCACTTGATTCCGGGGCGGAAGTAGGCCCACAGGACACCGGACAGGCCGGCAAGCGCCGCCGCGAGGATCCAGACGATCCGGACGATCCCGTCCACGTCGATTCCGGATGCCGCTGCCAGGGACGGGTTGTCAGAGACCGCCCGGGTCGCGCGACCGATCCGGCTGCGCGTGAGCCACAGCGCGAAGATGATGATCACGACGACCGAGATCAGCATGCTGACCAGATCCATCCAGGTCAGCACGATCGACCCGGGCAGGGGGATGACGCCCGACAGGGGATTCGGCAGCTGCAGCGTGCCACCGCCGACGAACATCTGGAAGATATAGCGCAGGGCGAGCGAGAGGCCGATCGAGACGATCATGAGCTGCACGACGCCGAGGCCCCTTCGGCGCAGGGGACGCCAGAGACCGGCATCCATCGCGTACCCGAACGCCCCCGAAACGATCACCGCCAGCGGGACGGCCACCAGCAGCGGCAGACTCAACCCCACGGCGAACAGCAGCGCTATCAGCGCCCCGAACGTCACCATCTCGCCGTGGGCGAAGTTCGAGATCCCCGTCGTGCCATAGACCAGCGAGAGACCGATCGCGGCCAGCGCCAGCATCAAACCGAAGTTGACGCCATTGACCAGGCGCTCCACGAGCTGGTCGACGAACCCGGTGGTGTTCCGCTCGCCCTCGCCGATGAAGAAGTTCGTCGTCACGCGGCCGCCGGGCCCGACCGTGACCTCGCGGACGTTGGGAGAGGTGTCTTCGCCCGTCTCGTCGATCACCGCAATGCCCTCGGGGAGGGTGTCTTCGTTGAGTGTCACGGTGTAGTCGGCATTGCGCTCAGGAACCCCCACCGCCCACTGCCCGTCGGCATCCGTCTCGACCGTTTGCTCGCCGCCGGGGCCGTCCACCGTCAGTTCGACGCCCTCGAGCGGCTCACCCTCGAGCTGCACATTCCCGCTGATGCGGTAGGGATCGTCGTCCGCGGCGTGAGCGGCAGTCGGCAGGGCGAGAAGGCCCACGAGGGTCAGTGCCAACGCGAGAAATACGCCGAGGCGATTCCGCGTCGTCCTGGCTGGGGCATTCGGATGTGGCACTCAGACCTCCCGGACAGCAACGGCCGAGGAAGTCGCTTCGACCGTGGTAGACGACCGTACGAGCGTAATGTGTCGGCGGTGTTTCCGGGGCATATTCGGCTGAGAACGATCCCAATCCGTTGCCGAGCCCACCGCGGCCGCCGCCCGGGAATGCCGGCGTGCCCGCGAACGTAGAATTCTCTATAAGGCTCGCGACCGCAGGAGAAGCATGGACACTCACGACCCGTTCGGATTCGTCGGACTCACCTATGACGACGTACTTCTGCTGCCGGGTCACACCGACGTCATCCCGAGTGAGGCAGACACGTCCTCGCGCGTGACGCGCCGCATCACCGTCGCGATTCCGCTCATTTCCAGCGCGATGGACACGGTCACCGAGGCGCGAATGGCGATCGCCGTCGCCCGGGAGGGCGGCCTCGGCATCCTGCACCGGAACCTCTCGATCGAAGATCAGGCCTCGCAGGTCGACCGGGTCAAGCGCAGTGAGTCGGGCATGATCTCGGACCCCGTCACCACGACGCCGGATGCCACGATCGAAGAGGTCGACGCGATGTGCGCGACCTACCGCATCTCGGGGCTGCCGGTCGTCGACGATGACGGCGTGCTCGTCGGGATCGTGACCAATCGAGACATGCGCTTCGTGTCGGGCTTCGAGCGCAAGACGACGCTCGTCAAAGACGTCATGACCAGCGAGGGCCTCATCACTGCTCCCGTCGGCATCGGTGCGAACGATGTCATCGCGACCTTCGCGAAGCACCGCGTCGAGAAGCTTCCGCTCATCGATGACGCCGGCAAGCTCGCCGGCCTGATCACCATCAAGGACTTCGACAAGAGCGAGAAGTACCCGCTCGCAACGAAGGACGAGCACGGGCGGCTCCGCGTGGGTGCCGCGATCGGATTCTTCGGCGACGCGTGGGAGCGTGCTGAGGCGCTGCGGGATGTCGGGGTCGATGTGCTCGTCGTCGACACCGCCAACGGTCAGTCGGCGGGCGTCATCGACATCGTGCGACGGCTCAAGGCTGATCCGTCATTCGCGGGCATCGACATCATCGGCGGCAACGTCGCGACCCGTGAAGGCGCGCAAGCACTCATCGACGCCGGGGTGGATGCCGTGAAGGTCGGCGTGGGCCCGGGCTCGATCTGCACGACGCGCATCGTCGCCGGCGTCGGCGTCCCCCAGATCACCGCGATCTACGAGGCCTTCCAGGCTGCGCGTGAGGCGGGCGTTCCCGTCATCGCCGACGGCGGCCTGCAGTACTCGGGTGACATCGCCAAGGCCCTGGTCGCGGGTGCCGACTCGGTCATGATCGGGTCGCTGTTCGCCGGCACCGACGAGGCTCCGGGTGAGATCGTCTTCCAGGGCGGCAAGCAGTTCAAGCAGTACCGGGGCATGGGATCGCTCGGTGCGCTGCAGACCCGCGGCAAGAAGACCTCGTACTCCAAGGACCGCTACTTCCAGGCAGACGTTCCCACCGACGACAAGCTCATCCCCGAGGGGATCGAGGGCCAGGTCGCCTACCGCGGTCCGCTCGCCGCTGTCGCCTACCAGCTCGTCGGTGGCCTGCGGCAGTCCATGTTCTACGTCGGTGCCCGCACGGTCGAGGAGCTCAAGGCCAAGGGCAAGTTCGTCCGAATCACCTCTGCCGGCCTCAAGGAGTCGCACCCGCACGACGTGCAGATCGTCGTCGAGGCCCCGAACTACAAGCGCTGACGCGTAGCATCCGTCTGGTTCGCGGCCTCCGTTTCGCGCGCGGCATGCGTCTGGCGCGCGCGAAGTTCGTCTGGTTCGCGCGAAGTCCGCAGATTCGCGCGAACCTCGCACTTTCTGCCCCGAATCCTGTGGAGTAGGGGCGAGTCTGCGGAGTTCGTGGGGCGCCAGAACCGCGCCGGCTAGACTCCTCCCCAGCGTCGCCGGGCCGTGAAGAGCGTGCAGAAGGATGCCGCTTGCGGTCGCGCCATCCGCCGGCGACGCACACTGGCGGTGTGACGCCAGAGCTCGAACAGTGGTTGCGGGAACGTGGCGGAATCGCGCACCGGAGCGACATCCTGCGTGCTGGGTACAGGGTCGCGGCCTTGCGGGGGTTCGTACGGGACGGGAGGGCGCGAGTCATCCGTCGTGCGTGGGTGACCCTTCCGGAAGCGGCGCCGGATCTCGTCACGGCGGCCACCGCGGGCGGCCGGATTTCGTGTCTGTCCCTTGCGCGCAGACGGGGGTGGTGGATGCCGCCCGACATGGATCTGCATCCCCACGTGCACATGGTTCCCGGCTCCGGTTCCGCGCGCCTGCCTGACGGATGGCCAGGACGGCTCCACTGGACTATCCCTCTCTCCCCGCCAGGATGGGGCCTCATGGCGACCGTCGAGGATGCGCTGGCTCACGTCGCTGGATGCGTCCCCCACGACGCTGCTCTCGCCGTGTGGGAGTCCGCGGTTCGTGTGGAGGGGCTTGCGCCGGAGGCGCTCAGGCGCATCCCCTGGACCTCGCGGGCCGCGCGAGACCTGGCTGGGGAGGTTGTCGGGCTCTCTGATTCAGGGCTGGAGACCCTCGTCGTCCTGCCGCTGCGCCGCTGGGGCGTTCCGGTCGTGCAACAGGCGAGGATCGCCGGACGGTTCGTCGACCTTCTGATCGGCGAGCGGCTCGTGCTGCAGATCGACGGGTTCGCCCATCACTCCTCAAGCGCACAGCGCACGAAGGACATCGCGCACGACGCCGAGCTTGCGCTTCGCGGATACACCGTCATGCGCCTGAGCTACGCGCAGATCGTTCACGACTGGCCGGCAGTCGAGCGCAGCATCCGTCGCGCCCTCGCGGCCCGCCTGCACCTCGCATCCTGACCGCGCCCACCACTGCCCGCCGCGCCTGTGCTCGCACGTGCGGACTGCCCCGTTCCGCGCATGTCCCCAAACGCCAAGTTCGCAGGATGCGGCGGCAATCGTGCGGAGTTGGCGTGATTCTGCGAACTTCGCGGTGCCAAGCTCGGCCCCGGTACGGGGTGGTCGAGCCGCGGGCGCGCGCGTAGGGTCGGGGCATGTGCCGGAACATCCATACCCTCCACAACTTCGAGCCCGCCGCGACCTCGGATGAGGTTCACGCTGCAGCCCTCCAGTACGTGCGCAAGATCGCCGGGACGACCAAGCCGTCCAAGGCGAACCAGGATGCCTTCGACCGCGCCGTCCACGAGATCGCCCACGCCACCCAGGACCTGCTCGACGACCTCGTCGCCGTGACGCCGCCGAAAAACCGCGAAGAAGAGGCCGCCAAGGCTCGTGCGCGCGCCGTCGCGTCGGGGCGCTACTCGGTCGCTTAGGGCAGCTCGCGGCATCCGTTCGCCCGCTGCCCGCGCGGCCCAAGCTCGCAGAACCGCGCGAAGTTCGCAGGATTCCGGCCTGCGGATGCGGAGGTGGTGCGATTCTGCGCAGTTGGTGTGGCTGCGCGCCCGCCAGACCGCGGGCGCCGGTGCGGGGCTAGCGTAGGGACATGTCACTTCCCCCGCTCGTCGAGCCCGTCGAGGCCCTGACGGATGCCGAACGCGACCGCACGGCGCGTCATCGGAAACTCTTCGCGATCGGCGACCTGGGTCAGCGCCGCCTCGCTGCAGCCCGCGTCGCGGTCGTCGGAGCCGGCGGACTCGGGTCATCCGTCATCCTGGCGCTTGCCGCGGCCGGCGTCGGAACGATCGGGATCATCGATGACGACGTCGTGGACCTGACCAATCTGCATCGGCAGATCATCCACTCGGTCGAGACCGTGGGCGAGCCGAAGACGGAAAGTGCCGCGGCTCGTGCACGCGGCCTGGCACCCGACGTGCGTGTGATCGAGCACTCGGTGCGTCTGACCGCGGCGAACGCGCGTGAGATTCTGTCTGACTACGACCTCGTGCTGGACGGGTCGGACACCTTCGAGACCCGCGACGTCGTGGATGCCGCAGCCGCAGAGCTCGGGCTGCCGGTCGTGTGGGGGAGCGTACTGGAGTTCTGGTCGCAGGTGACGGTGTTCTGGGCGGAGCCGCCGGCCGGCACCGATCCCGTGCGCCTGAGCGACCTGTTCCCCGCCGGCTCGACCGGACAGGTCTTCACGTGTGAGGACGTCGGGGTGCTCGCATCGGTGTGCATGCAGACCGGCTCGCTCATGGCATCCGAGGCGATCAAGCTCATCGTCGGCGAGGGGCGCCCGCTTCTGGGTCGGATCGCCGTCATCGACGCCCTCGCCGGAACGATGCGAGAACTCCCGGTCCGCTCGGCATCCGCCCTTCCTACGCCCTCCCACGCATGAGTTTCACTCGCACTGTCGCCGAGCATCGCCACGCGATCCTCGCGGCGACCACCGTCCTGACCGCGGTTCGGATGCCGATCACGGATGCCTGGGGTCGCACGACCGCGGAGCCTGTTGTCGCAACGCTCGAGATCCCCGCCTTCGACAATTCCGCGATGGATGGATACGCCGTCCGAGCGGGAGACGGGGGAGGGCAGCGCACTGTCGTTGCCGACATTCCGGCAGGGGTTGCTCCTGGCGCGAGCATCGGGCCCGGGGAAGCGGCACGGATCATGACGGGAGCGCCGCTTCCGGCCGGAGCCGACGCCATCGTGCCGCACGAGCAGACCGCGGAATCGTTCCGTGACGTGGCGCCGGGGTCCGTGGTGCACCTCGACGGTGCACCCGTCGCGGGTGCGCATATCCGCCGTCGAGGCGACGATGTCTCGGTCGCGGATGTCGTGGTTGCGGCGGGTGAGCGGCTGGGTCCACTGCAGCGATCGGCCGCGGCCGCGGCCGGTGCGGCATCCGTTCTCGTTCGACCGGCTCCGCGCGTGGTTGTGATCGCCAGCGGCGACGAGTTGGTTGCGCCTGGGGAGCCCGTGGGGCCGGGGCAGATCCCCGAGTCGAACGGTCTGCTGCTCGACGGACTCGTGCGAGGCGCCGACGCTGTCGTCACTGAGCTCATCCGTGTCGGCGACGACCCGGCCGTGTTGCGGCGGGTGCTCGCCCGCGTCGAAGCCGACTCCCCGGATGCGATCGTGCTCACCGGTGGGGCAAGCGTCGGCGCCTACGAGGTGGTGCGGGACGTTCTCGAACCGACCGGCGTGCAGTTCCTCACCGTCGCGATGCAGCCCGGCAAGCCGCAGGGGCACGGCGCCATCGGCGGCATCCCGGTGTTCTGCCTGCCCGGGAACCCCGTGAGCGTCGCTGTGTCGTTCGAGGCCTTCGTGCGCCCGGCGCTGCTGCGGATGCAGGGAAGACGTGACGTGCTGCGCCCCGTCATCCGCCTGCGGGTGTCGGACGGATGGCGAACCCCGCCAGCCCGCGAGCAGTTCATGCCCGTCGCCATCGATCGGTCCGACCCTGCGGCATGGACCGTCCGTCCCGCGACCGCCGGAGGATCCGGATCCCACCGTGCCGGCGCACTCGCGCTCGCCGAGGCGTGGGCGGTGGTCCCGGCATCCATCGAGGAGGTAGCCGCCGGCGACCTCGTCGATGTCATGCTGGTGACATGAGTTTCACGCACCTCGACGAGTCCGGTCACGCCCGCATGGTGGATGTGACCGGCAAGCAGCCGACGGTGCGTGCCGCATCCGCCCGCGCCTTCGTCACGATGGCTCCAGACACCGTCGCGGCGCTGCGTGACGGCAGTGTGCCGAAGGGGGATGTGCTGGCCGTCTCGCGGATCGCCGGAATCCAGGCCGCCAAGCGCACACCCGAGCTGCTTCCGCTCGCGCACGTGATCGGGGTCCACGGTGTCGTCGTGGACCTGCAGATCGAGGACGCCGGGGTGAGCATCACGGCGACGGTGCGCACTGCTGACCGCACCGGGGTCGAGATGGAGGCGCTCACCGCCGTGACCGTCGCCGCGCTCTCGGTGGTCGACATGGTCAAGGGCATCGACCGCACCGTCACGATCACGGATGCCTGCATCACCGCCAAGGAGGGCGGCCGCTCAGGATCGTGGACACGCGAGGAGTGACGCCCGGAAGCGGCCAGGATTCGGCTTCGACGCCGGGCCTACCTGCGCCCGTCGCGGGCTCGCGAGCGCGGCTCGGCGCGATCATCTTGTCGGGAGGCCGAGCATCACGGATGGGCGGGGTCGATAAGACCGCCCTGACGGTAGCGGGGCGGTCACTGCTCAGCCGCACGGTCCGGGCCGCAGGGGCTGTGTGCGACGGCACAGTCGTCGTCGTCGGTGCGCCGCCCGTGAACCCTGCGGCGGGGCACGAGCTCGTCGACAGCGAGCCGAACGCAGGATCAATCCCGCTCGAAGCGGCGTCAGCGGATG
>Ga0310345_10002474_pt1 | contig 18585 bp, 17 predicted proteins | sample HC15DNA20500_MG_FD_204667 | JGI IMG/M metagenome (GOLD analysis project Ga0310345, IMG submission 204667) | Marine microbial communities from station ALOHA, North Pacific Subtropical Gyre - HC15-DNA-20-500_MG | ecosystem: Environmental > Aquatic > Marine > Oceanic | place: Pacific Ocean: North...
GTTCTCGCTGGCCGGTGTGCGCCCGGCGCGCGGCCGGGCCGAGGCGGCCTGACAACTCGTCGGCGGGCGCGCGTTACCGATCCACGCCGGCGCAGATTGTCACGTCACGCCACGGGATCGTCGTGCCGCGCAGCGGTCAGCGGCGGCGGGAGGCGCGAGCGCTCTGGTACAGGCAGATAGCCGCCGCGGAGCCGATGTTGAGGCTTTCGGCGTTGCCCGCCATAGGGATTCGCACCCGGGCTGTGGCGAGCTCGACGACATCCGGCGGCAGGCCGTGGGCCTCCGGCCCGAACAACCATGCGGTCGGTCGGGCCAGGTCGACGTCGTCGAGGCTGACCGAACCGTCCAGCACGGTGGCCAGCACCTGTAATCCGGCGTCCCGCAGGCCGGTGAGCGCCGCGTCCGTGTCGGGTTCGGCGATGACGGGGATGGAGAAGATGCTGCCGGCCGAGGCGCGCAGGCACTTGCCGTTGTACGGATCCACGCTGGGGCCGGCGAGCACCACCGCGTCGGCGCCCATGGCGTCGGCGACGCGGATGATGGTCCCGGCGTTGCCGGGCTCGGAGACGCCGACGGGCACCGCGACCAACGTGGGCCCGTCGGCGAGCACCTGCTCCAGGTCGGCGTCAGGGACCGTGCACACCGCCACCAGGCCCACCGGAGTCACCGTGTCCGACAAGGCTTTTGCCGCGCGTTCGGTGACGAGCTGGGTCGGGGCGCCGGCAAGCAGGTCGGCGAACCGCTCTGCGGCGTTCTCGGTGACGAACACCTCGGAAACGAGTCCGCGCCGCAGCGCGGCCTCGACGAGGTTGGGCCCCTCGGCGAGGAAACGTGCGGCGCGGCGGCGCCCGGTGTGGCGGTGCAGTTTGACTGCTGCCACCACCCGGGCAGAGCGCTCGGTGAGGGTCAGGCAGCCTCGCCCGACGGGGCGTTCACGTCGGCAGGCAGTGCACCCTTGGCCACCTCGACCAGCGCGGTGAAGGCAGCCGGATCGCTGACGGCCAGCTCGGCGAGGTTCTTGCGGTCGACCTCCACGCCGGCGGCCTTGAGGCCCTGCATCAGCCGGTTGTAGGTCATGTCGTTGGACCTGGCCGCGGCGTTGATGCGCGAGATCCACAACTTGCGGAACTCACCCTTGCGGGCGCGGCGGTCCCGGTAGGCGTAGGTCAACGAATGCAGCTGCTGTTCCTTGGCTTTGCGGTACAGCCGCGAGCGCTGGCCCCGGTAGCCCTTCGATGCCTTGAGTACGGTACGCCGCTTCTTCTGCGCGTTGACCGCGCGCTTCACGCGTGCCATGGGAGTTTCCTATCGTCGTTCAGTCAGGGTCGGGGTCCGGCCGGGACGGTCGGACCACCGGTCTAGCGGGTGGAGAGCTCAGCCGTTGAGCATCTTCTTGATGCGCTTGGTGTCGTTGCCCGACACCTCGGTGCGGCCTTCGAGCCGGCGGGTGCGGGTCGACGGCTTGTGCTCGAGCAGGTGGCGATGGTTGGCCTTCTGGCGCACGATCTTTCCGGTTCCGGTGCGGCGGAACCGCTTCGACGCGCCGCTGTGGGTCTTCGCCTTCGGCATGTTTCCTCAGTTCTGTGGGGTATCGGTGGGTGCTTCCTGGGCGGGCTGCGCCTTGCGCTGCGCCGCTGGAGCGTCTGCATCGTGCGCCGCCTTGGCGCGAGTCTTCGCGCCGCGGTGCGGGGCCAGCACCATCGTCATGTTGCGGCCGTCCTGCTTGGCGGACGTCTCGACGAAGCCGTAGTCGGCGACGTCGGCGCCCAGGCGTTGCAGGAGCCGGAACCCGAGCTCGGGCCGCGACTGCTCGCGTCCGCGGAACATGATGGTCACCTTGACCTTCGACCCGGCTTCCAGGAAGCGGACGACGTGACCCTTCTTGGTCTCGTAGTCGTGGTCGTCGATCTTGGGACGCAGCTTCTGTTCCTTGACGACGGTCTGCTGCTGGTTCTTGCGAGACTCGCGCGCCTTCTGGGCCGTCTCGTACTTGTACTTGCCGTAGTCCATGATCTTGCAGACCGGCGGCCTGGCATTGGGAGCTACTTCGACGAGATCGAGATCGGCATCCGCGGCAACGCGGAGAGCATCTTCGATGCGCACAATGCCTACCTGTTCACCGCCCGGTCCGATCAGGCGGACTTCAGGTACGCGGATGCGCTCGTTGACGCGGGTCTCAGTGCTGATGGGGCCTCCCTGGATAGATCCTGCTGTCCTCGAGGAGCCCACACACATCCGGCGCCCTGTCCCTACAGAACAGAAAAGCCCTGCTCAGAGCAGGGCCCGACACCGACCAGGACAGACATCTGCGATGTCTGTGACCGGACCGTTGCACCTTCGACGTATCGTCGGTGAACGGTGGGAGCGGGACTCCACTTTGCTGTCCCGGACGTTGCCGGGACGGTCGCGCATGCCAGTCTAGCAGGCATGACCGAGGTTCCCGAACCATCCTCCCTGGCAGCCGAGCTGTCCGTCCGCGAGCTCGCCGACGTCCCCGCCGTCGAGGTCATCACCCGGGCGGCAGTGATGCTGATGAGTGCGGCCGCCGAGAAGCTCGGGCTCTCGGCCGACGATCCGGACGACAGCCCCCATCGCGACCTCGACGAGGCTCGCCGCCTGATCACCGGGCTGGCCGGCCTGGTCACCGCGTCCGCCGAATATCTGGGACCGCACGCCGGACCCGTGCGCGACGGGTTGAAATCCCTGCAGCTGGCGTTCCGTGAGGCCAGCGCGGCACCCGAGGAGCCCGGCAAGGGGCCGGGAGAGAAGTACACCGGGCCGGTCTGGTAGCCCCACTCGCCGAAGCCCGACCTCTGCCCGGGCGGGCTGGTGAGCGCATATCCTCCCGGCCTATGACCGTCACGAGTCCCATCCGGGCCGCTGCCCGCTCGCGCTCCCGCTGGGTGCCGACGGCCGCCGGCTGGACCGTCGGCATCATCGCCACGTTGTCGCTGCTGGCCAGCATCTCACCGCTGGTCCGCTCGGTCATCAAGGTGCCTCGCGAGTTCGTCAACGACTACATCTTCAACTTCCCCGACACCAGCTTCGCGTGGGCGTTCGTGCTGGCGGTGCTGGCCGGGGCGCTGGCCGCGCGCAAGCGCATCGCCTGGTGGGCGCTCGTGGGCTACATGGTCGCCGCAACCGGGTGGAACATCGCCGACCTGCTCTCCGGCGACGAGTCCCGGCTGGCGCAGATCGGCGAGACAATCGGGTTGGTCTTCCACGTCGCGGCCATCGTGTTCCTGCTTCTCGCGCGCGGGCAGTTCTGGGCCAGGGCGCGTCGGGGTGCGCTGGCCAAAGCGGCGGGTGTCCTCGTCGCCGGTATGGGCATCGGCACGCTGATCGGCTGGGCCTTGCTGGAACTGTTCCCGGGCACGCTGGCGCGACCGGACCGCTTCCTCTATGCCCTGAACCGCGTCAGCGCGTTCGCCGGCGCCGATCCCGACTCCTTCAGCGGCGCGCCCCACGGTCTCGTCAACGCAATGCTCGGCCTGTTCGGCGCGCTGGCGTTGATGGCGGCCGCGGTGGTGTTGTTTCAGTCGCAACGCGCCGACAACGCGCTGACCGGCGAGGACGAGTCGGCGATCCGCGGGCTGCTCGAGCTCTACGGCAAGAACGACTCGCTGGGTTACTTCGCCACCCGCCGCGACAAAGCGGTGGTGTTCTCCCCCGACGGCCGCGCCGCCATCACCTACCGCGTCGAGGTCGGCGTGTGCCTGGCCAGCGGAGATCCGGTCGGTGACCCGAAATCCTGGCCGCAGGCGATCGGGGCCTGGTTGGAGCTGTGCCTGGCGTACGGGTGGGCACCCGGTGTGATGGGTGCGAGCGCGGCCGGGGCGCAGGCCTTCCGCGGCGCGGGGCTCAACGCGTTGCAGCTCGGCGACGAGGCGATCCTGCACACCGATGAATTCCGGTTGTCCGGACCGGAGATGCGCGGGGTGCGCCAGGCGGCGACCCGGGCCCGCCGGGCCGGGGTCGAGGTGCGGATGCGCCGCCACCGCGAACTGAGCGCCGACGAGATGGGCGAGGTGATCACGCAGGCCGACGCCTGGCGCGACACCGAGGACGAGCGGGGCTTCTCCATGGCCCTGGGCCGACTCGGCGACCCTGCCGACGGTGACTGTCTGCTGGTGGAGGCGGTGCGCGAGGACGAGCAGGTGGTCGCGATGTTGTCGCTGGTGCCGTGGGGCGCCAACGGGGTGTCCCTGGATCTGATGCGTCGCTCGCCGCGCTCCCCCAACGGCAGCATCGAACTGATGGTCAGCGAACTGTGCCTGAACTCCGAGGACGTCGGGATCAGCAGGGTGTCACTGAATTTCGCGATGTTCCGGTCGGCGTTCGAGCAGGGAACCCAACTCGGTGCAGGCCCCGTCGCACGACTGTGGCGCTGGATCCTGGTGTTCTTCTCGCGCTGGTGGCAGCTCGAGACGCTGTACCGGTCCAACATGAAGTACCAGCCGCAGTGGGTCCCGCGCTACGCGTGCTACGAGGATGCCCGATTGGTGCCGCGGGTCGGGGTGGCCTCGGTGATCGCGGAAGGCTTTCTGGTCCTTCCGTTCTCCAAGCGTCACGAGCAACCCCACACCGGCCATCACATCGCCGCACCAGGCACCCTCGTCGCGACCGGACTGCTGCACAGCAACGGTTCCGCGCCCGACGTCAGCCTGCCGGGTGGGCCGGACGACGACGTGAGCCACCGCCTGCCCGAGCAGGTCCGGGTTCGGATGGCCAAACTCAAGGCGCTGCAGGGCGAGGGGGTGGACGCCTATCCGGTGGGCAGTCCGCCCAGCCACACCGTCGCCGCGGCGCTGTCGGCCCAGCAGGGCACCGAGGTGTCGGTCGCAGGCCGGGTGTTGCGGCTGCGCGACTACGGCGGCGTGCTGTTCGCGCAACTGTGCGACTGGTCTGCCGAAGTTCAACTCCTGCTGGACAATTCGGCGCTGCACGCGGGCAGTACGGCTGACTTCACCCGCGCGATCGACCTCGGTGATCTGCTCGAGGTGTCGGGCACCATGGGCCGCAGCCGCAACGGCACGGTATCGGTGCTGGTCACCGGGTGGCGGTTGATCGGCAAGTGCCTGCGGCCGTTGCCGGACAAGTGGAAAGGGCTGACCGATCAGGAGGCCCGGGTGCGCGCCCGTTACGTCGACCTCGCGATCAACACCGAGGCCCGCGATCTGATCAGAGCACGCAGCGGCGTCCTGCACGCGATTCGCGAAACCCTGGTCGGCAAGGGGTTCCTGGAGGTCGAGACACCGATCCTGCAGCAGATCCACGGCGGGGCGAACGCGCGGCCGTTCATGACTCACATCAACGCCTATGACCTCGATTTGTATCTGCGCATCGCACCCGAACTGTATTTGAAGCGGTTGTGCGTCGGCGGAGTGGAGAAGGTCTTCGAACTCGGCCGCGCCTTCCGCAACGAGGGCGTCGACTTCAGCCACAATCCCGAGTTCACGCTGTTGGAGGCCTACCAGGCACACGCCGACTACCGCGTCTGGGTCGACGGGTGCCGGGAACTGATCCAGAACGCCGCGGAGGCCGCCAACGGAGCCCAGGTGTTCTGGCGTCCGCGCCAGGACGGCGGGCTCGAGCCCGTCGACATCTCCGGACCGTGGACGGTCAAGACTGTGCACGGTGCGGTGTCGGAAGCCCTCGGCGAGTCGATCGCGCCGGACACCGACCTCGCCACGCTGCGGCGCCTCTGCGACGCCGCCCACATCCCCTACCTGTCGCACTGGGACGCCGGTGCGGTCGTGCTCGAACTCTACGAACGACTCGTCGAGGACCGCACCGAGGAGCCGACGTTCTACACCGACTTCCCGACGTCGGTGTCGCCGCTGACCCGGCCGCACCGAAGCATCCCCGGCGTCGCCGAGCGGTGGGATCTGGTCGCGTGGGGCGTCGAACTGGGCACCGCCTACAGCGAGCTGACCGACCCCGTCGAGCAGCGCCGCCGGTTGCTGGAACAGTCGCTGCTGGCCGCCGGCGGCGATCCGGAAGCGATGGAGCTCGACGAGGACTTCCTGCAGGCGATGGAGTACGCGATGCCGCCGACGGGCGGGCTCGGAATGGGCGTGGACCGTGTGGTCATGCTCATCACCGGGCGCAGCATTCGCGAGACGCTGCCCTTCCCACTGGCCAAACCGCGGTAGCGTTTGCGGCATGCCGGACGAACCGCAGCCCGAGCCTGTCGACGCGGAGGTCGTCGAGCTGTCGCCCGCGCCGGGCAGCACCCCTCAGCCGGCCGGGGCCGGTGGCGCCACCCAGCCGGTGGAGACCGGTTACACCCCTGACGGGGTGCCGACGTTCGAGTCGGTGCGCGAGAAGATCGAAACCCGCTACGGCACCGCGATCGGCGCGGCGGAGCTGGCCTCGGAGACCCCCGAAGGCCGTTCCGTCGAGGAGCAGTACGAGGCGCGCCAGAAAGCCGCCGCCGAGCGGCTGGCCCGCATCCGAGAGTCCATGAATCGGCCCGACGGCTCCGGCTGACCTGTCGGACGTGGCCGGTACGGTCGCGGTCCATGCGGTCATTCACTGACGAAGAGCGCCGCGCGCGCCTGGCGCGACGGCACTTCCTCAGTGAACCCGCGCCGTCGGTAGCCGGCGTAGCGGCCGGCTTCGTCGGTCTGCACGCCACCGACCCGGCCACCCCGTACCTGTCGCTGTGGGCCCGCTTGCCCGGCTTCTCGGTCGACGACCTCGATACCGCCGTGTATCGCGAGCGCACCGTGGTCAAGCACCTGGCGATGCGACGGACGTTGTGGATGGTGACCGCCGAGGATCTCCCCCTGGTCCAGTCGGCGGCCAGCGACCGGGTCGCCGTCACCGAACACCGGCGACTCGTGGCCGATGCGCAGAAAGCCGGCGTCACCGCCGACGGTGAGGCGTGGTTCGCCGCTGCGGCGGCCGCGGTGCTGGAGCATCTCACCGCGCACGGACCGGTCAGCGCACGGGGATTGCGCGAAGAGCTCACAGAATTGGCCGGGAGCCACGACGCCGCCCCGGGCAAACGCTGGGGCGGCCCGACACCTTTGGCGCCCAGGGTGCTGACCGTGCTCGGTGCCCGCGGCGATATCGTGCGCGGCCCCAACGACGGCCGGTGGACCGCGTCGCGGCCGCGCTGGACCACGATGGCCGAGTGGCTGCCGACCACGCCGGGGCCGGTGTCACCGGAACTGGCGCGGGCGGAACTGGTGCGGCGGTGGTTGTCCGCCTTCGGGCCGGCCACCGTCGCCGACGTCAAGTGGTGGTTCGGCCAGACACTCACCTGGGCGCGGCAAGCGCTGGGCGAGGTCGATGCCGTGGCAGTCGATCTGGCCGGCTCCACGGGCTACGCGCTGCCCGAGGACGTGGAGCCCGAACCCGCCGACGCCGACGTCGAACCGTGGTGCGCCCTGCTGCCCGCGTTGGACGTGACGACGATGGGTTGGCTGGAGCGAGACTGGTACGTGGGCGCACACCGCGATCAGGTATTCGACCGCAACGGCAATGCCGGCCCGACGGTGTGGGTCGACGGCCGCGTGGTCGGTGCGTGGCGACAGGACGACGCCGGCCGCGTCGAACTCGTGCTGCTCGAGGACGTCGGCCGTCGCGCACACCGCGAACTGACAGCCCGCGCCGATCAGCTCACCGCGTGGCTGGACGGGGTCCGCGTCAGTCCGCGATTTCCCTCCCCCGCCTGCCGACCGGATGCTAGGCGCTGACCTTGCGGCGGCCGTTTCGGGTCTTGCGGGTCGGACGGGCGACGCCCAGCGTCTCGGCCAGGAAGTGGCCCGTGTAGCTGTCGGGGTCCGCCGCGACGTCCTCGGGGGTTCCGGTGGCGACGACGGTGCCTCCTCCCGAACCACCTTCGGGACCCATGTCGATGATCCAGTCCGAGGTCTTGATCACGTCGAGGTTGTGTTCGATCACGATGACCGAATTGCCCTTGTCGACAAGGCCGTTGATGACCGTGAGCAACTTGCGGATGTCCTCGAAATGCAGCCCGGTGGTGGGCTCGTCGAGGATGTAGACGGTGCGGCCGGTGGACCGCTTCTGCAGCTCGGAGGCGAGCTTGACGCGCTGGGCCTCACCCCCCGACAGCGTCGGCGCGGGCTGACCGAGTCGCACATAGCCCAGCCCGACGTCCACCAGCGTCTTGAGGTAGCGGTGGATCGAGGTGATGGGCGCGAAGAACTCGGATGCTTCCTCGATGGACATGTCGAGAACTTCGGCAATGGTTTTGCCCTTGTAGTGCACCTCCAGCGTCTCCCGGTTGTACCGGGCGCCCTGACAGACCTCGCACGGCACGTACACGTCGGGCAGGAAGTTCATCTCGATCTTGATCGTGCCGTCGCCGGAGCAGGCTTCGCACCGGCCGCCCTTGACGTTGAACGAGAAGCGCCCGGGTTGGTAGCCGCGGACCTTGGCTTCCGTGGTCGCGGCGAACAGGGTGCGGATCTTGTCGAACACCCCGGTGTAGGTCGCGGGATTGGACCGCGGCGTCCGGCCGATCGGCGACTGGTCGACCCGGACGAGCTTGTCGACCTTGTCCAGTCCGGTCACCCGGGTGTGCCGGCCCGGCACCAGTCTCGCTCCGTTGAGTTTGTTCGCGAGCACGGCCGCCAGGATGTCGTTGACCAGGGTGGATTTGCCGGAGCCGGACACCCCGGTCACCGAGGTCAGCACCCCGAGCGGGAACGGGACGTCGATCTCGCGCAGGTTGTGCTCGCGGGCGCCGACCACGGTGAGCTGGCGCTTCTTGTCGACCGGGCGGCGCAGGGCCGGGACCTCGATCTGCTCTTTGCCGGACAGATAGGCCCCGGTCAGTGAGTCGGTGTTCTCCAGCAGGGCTTCATAGGGTCCGCTGTGCACGATGCGGCCGCCGTGCTCGCCGGCCGCGGGCCCGATGTCGACGACCCAGTCGGCGTGGGCGATGGTGTCCAGGTCGTGTTCGACCACGATCAGGGTGTTGCCGAGGTCCCGCAGCCGCACCAGGGTGTCGATCAACCTGCGGTTGTCCCGCTGATGCAGACCGATCGACGGTTCGTCGAGGACGTAGAGCACACCGACCAGGCCGGACCCGATCTGGGTGGCCAGCCGGATGCGCTGGGCCTCCCCGCCCGACAGCGTGGCCGCGGCCCGCGACAGGGACAGGTAGTCCAGCCCGACGTCGAGCAGGAAACCGAGCCGAGACTGGATCTCCTTGAGTACCTGACCGGCGATCGCCTTCTCCCGGGAACCGAGGGTCAGCGCGTTGAGGAACCTGGCGCACTCGGCGATGGACAGCTCGGCGACCTCGGCGATCGACTTGGCGCCGAAATCTCCGGCGGACATCGTGACGGCGAGGATCTCGGGTTTGAGCCGGGTGCCCTGGCATTCGGGGCACGGCACGTCGCGCATGAAGCCTTCGAGACGCTCCTTCATCTGTTCGGAGTCGGTCTGCTCCATCCGGCGCTGCAGAAACGCCAGCACGCCCTCGAAGTCGGCGTAGTAGGACCTGGTGCGGCCGTAACGGTTCTTGTAGCGCACATGAACCTGCTCGTCACAGCCCTCGAGAATGGCGCGGCGCGCCTTGGCGGGCAGCTTGCGCCACGGAGTGTCGACGTCGAAGCCCAGCTGGTCGCCCAGCCCGGACAGCATCCGGGTGAAGTACTCGGCGGTGTGGCCCATCGACCACGGTGCGATGGCGCCTTCGGCGAGGGTGAGGTCCGGGTCGGGGACGACGAGATCGGGATCGACCTCTTTCTTGATGCCCAACCCGACGCATTCCGGGCATGCGCCGTACGGCGAGTTGAACGAGAACGACCGGGGCTCGAGGTCGTCGACGGCCAGCGGGTGACCGTTGGGGCAGGCCAGCTTCTCGGAAAACCGCTGCTCGCGGTGCGGGTGGTCGTCTTCTCTGTCGACGAACTCGAGGACCACGATGCCGTCGGCCAGGTTCAGCGCGGTTTCCACCGAGTCGGTCAACCGCTGTTTGGCGCTGGCTTTGACGGTGAGGCGATCGACGACCACCTCGATGTCGTGCTTCTCCTGCTTCTTCAGCTTCGGCGGATCGGCCAACGAGTGCACCACTCCGTCCACCCGCACCCTGCTGTAGCCCTGCGTGTTCAGTTTGTCGAACAGGTCGACGAACTCGCCCTTACGGGTGCGCACCACCGGTGCGAGCACCTGGAACCGCAGACCCTCGTCCATCGCGAGGACCTGATCGACGATCTGTTGAGGCGTCTGCCGGGCGATGCGCTCGCCGCACACCGGACAGTGCGGGGTGCCGGCCCTGGCATAGAGCAGGCGCAGGTAGTCGTACACCTCGGTGATGGTGCCCACGGTCGAGCGCGGGTTGCGGTTGGTGGACTTCTGATCGATCGACACCGCGGGCGACAGGCCCTCGATGAAGTCGACGTCGGGTTTGTCCATCTGGCCCAGGAACTGACGCGCGTACGCCGACAACGATTCGACGTAGCGCCGCTGGCCCTCGGCGAAGATCGTGTCGAAGGCGAGCGACGACTTGCCCGAACCCGACAGCCCGGTGAACACGATCATCGCGTCGCGCGGCAGATCCAAGTCGACGCCACGCAGATTGTGTTCCCGGGCACCTTTGACAATGAGGCGGTCAGCCAACGATGTCCCTTCCACGCGTTACGGGCCGCAGACGCAGCACAGGCCCATGCTAAGCATCCCCACCGACAAGTCCTGCTGCCAGCGAGCCCGCCGCCCGGTCCCGAATCGCGGCGGCAGCGCCGACGCCCCGACTCCGGGAAGTAACGTGACCACCATGACAGTGGTCGATGACGATTACACCGGACACGTCGAGCCGCACACCGCCGCGCGACGCGTCCTGCCCGGAGCCACGATCATCAAGGCATCGGTGGGCCCGATGGACAACAACACCTATCTGGTCACCTGTTCCCAAACCGGTCAGACGCTACTCATCGACGCCGCGAACGAACCCGAGATCCTGCTCGATCTGATCGAACGATACGCGCCCACGCTGTCGCTGATCGTCACCAGCCATCAGCACCCGGACCATTGGGGTGCGCTGACGGCGGTCACCGACTCGACCCACGCTCCCACCGCTGCGCACCGCCTGGACGCCGACCCGCTCCCGGTCCGGCCGGACCGCTTGCTGGCCGGCGGCGACACCGTGGAGGTCGGGGAGCTGCGCTTCGAGGTCATCCACCTGCGCGGCCACACGCCGGGCTCGGTGGCGCTGGCGCTCAGCGGGCCGGCCACCGACGGGCGGGTGCACCTGTTCACCGGTGACTGCCTGTTTCCCGGCGGCGTCGGCAAGACCTGGAAAGAAGGCGATTTCGAGCAGCTGCTGGGCGATGTGACCAGTCGGGTGTTCGATGTGTACGCCGATCAGACCGTCGTGTACCCGGGACACGGCGACGACACCACGCTCGGCGCCGAGCGCCCGCACCTGCAGGAGTGGCGCGACCGCGGGTGGTGACGGCAGGGACCGAAAAGGATCAGTGTGAAGGATCAGGAAGGGAACATGAACAGCGAGCAGTTCACCAAGGCGCAGAGCGGCGCCGGCTTCATCGCGGCGCTGGACCAGAGCGGAGGCAGCACACCCAAGGCCTTGAAGCTCTACGGCATCGAGGAGGACGCCTACTCCGGCGACGCCGAGATGTTCGACATGGTGCACCAGATGCGGACCCGCATCATCACCAGCCCCGCCTTCGACGGTGACCGCATCGTCGGCGCCATCCTGTTCGAGGACACGATGGACCGTCAGATCGACGGACGCGCGAGCGCCGACTACCTCTGGAACGTCAAGCACATCGTGCCGTTCCTCAAGGTCGACAAGGGCCTGGCCGAGGAGAAGGACGGCGCCCAGGTGATGAAACCGATCCCGAACCTCGACGACCTGCTGGCGCGCGCGCGCGACCACGGCGTCTTCGGCACGAAGATGCGCTCGGTGATCAAGCTGCCCGGCGCGGGTCTGCAGGCCGTCGTCGATCAGCAGTTCGAGGTCGCCCGCCAGATCCTTGCCGCCGGCCTGGTGCCGATCATCGAGCCGGAGGTCGACATCCACAGCCCCGAGAAGGGCAAAGCCGAAGAGCAGCTCAAAGAGGCGCTCCTGCGGGGTCTGGACAGCCTGGACGACGGTCAGTCGGTGATGCTCAAACTGACGCTGCCCGACGAGAACAACCTGTACCGCGAACTCGTCGAGCACCCGAAGGTGGTGCGCGTGGTGGCGCTCTCGGGCGGCTACAACCGCGACGACGCCTGCGACAAGTTGGCCGCCAACCATGGGGTCATCGCCAGCTTCTCCCGCGCCTTGACCGAAGGGCTGACCGCTCAGCAGAGCGATGAGGAGTTCAACGCCACCCTCGACGCGGCGATCACCAACATCGCCAAAGCGTCCAACACCTGAGCCGCCTGTCGCCCTGGGCCGACGTGTCGCCGGCCCAGGGCGTGCGGCTCACGACGTGTGGACGATGAGGACGTCGGATTTCGAGCGGCGTGCGACGTTGGCGGGCACCGACCCGAGCAGTCGCCCGGCGATCGTGCTCAACCCGACGTTGCCGACCACCAGCAGGTCGGCGCCGACTTCCTCAGCCAGATCGACAAGCGCATCGACAGGCGCTCCGACGACCGCCTTCTCTTCGATGTCAGGCGCACCGGCGGCCTTGGCCCGCTCACGTGCCTCCCGCAGGATCGCGTAGATCGGCGCGTTCCCCGACATCTTGTAGCCCTCGTCCTTGAGGACGTCAGCGGCGCGCTGATCCTCGCTCTGCGGGAAGTAGGCCGTCGCGATGACGAGTTTCGCGTTCGACCCGGCGGCGATCTGTCCCGCGCGGTCCACGGCACGCAACGACGAATCTGATCCGTCCGTACCAACCACCACGGTTTGATAGGCGCTCATCCATATCCTCCCAGTGTCAGTTGCAACGCCACAGACAGTAACCCGGCATCAGGCGAACATGGGTGCGAATCACCACACCCGCGGTCCATTCGCCCTGGATGCGCCCTGACCGGAATTGGCAACATCACGATGCCCGATCAGGGGTGACGGCCGATACACCGGGGTGGGTGGCACCCGCAAACCGGGGGAATCACGCACTGCGGCAACGAATATCTCTGCGCGTCAGTAACGCGGTTCCGTAAGGGTGGCCGCTGTCGGCGGAATCCACTGGGGCCGCGGCTGGTTCGGGCCACCGAGGCACTCCCTCTCGGGTCCGGCGGACGCTGCGGTGGAAACGGCAGCGGCATCCGGCCGCCGGCTCAGGAGTCGATGCCGAGGACACGTCCGGCGGTGAATGTGGCCGCTTCGTTGATCATCCCGTTCCAGCGGTAGGCGAAATGGGCGAAGAAGTTGATTCCATTGGAGCAATAGGGGTCCCCGTTCGCGCACAAGTCGATTGCCCGGTCGCCGTAGAGCGGGCTGATCTGGGTGAGCGGACCCAGTGTCGACACGTCGCGCGAGGGGTTACCGAATACCGCGATCGCGGCGATGTGGTCGACCATGGAGTCGGGCAACGGCGCCGGCCGGAAGAACCAGATGGTCCTGTTGCCGATGGTGATGAGGTCGATGACGCCTGCGCCTTGCGACATCCCACCCAGGACGATCTTGGTGTCCGGACACATGCCGGCGATGTACTGAACGTGCTTGTTGGCGTCGACGGCACCCGCCGACGTCGACTTCGAGAAGTTCCAGCTGGCGGGATAGTCGACGGCGTAGGCCGAGACTCTTTTGCCGAGTAGCTTCCATTTCAGCGAATCGACGAAGGCCTTGCCGGCCCAACCCAGTCCGGTCCGGTCCGCGGTTCCGCGGGCGAAGACCACCTCGACGTCCGGACACGAGACAGCGGCAGCAACAGGGCTGTTGACGACAGACACGGCGGCTGCCGCGGCAGTCAGTGCCGCGACCATGAGGGTGCGAGCGACCTGGAATGTGCGCACGCCGATCACGCTGACACATTGCTAGCAAATTTGCCCAGCTCGGCGATGCAAGAGTGACCCAACAGTTGCCAAGTTGTGTCGCAATGAAGCCGTCTGGTGTCTCAGCGACGGGATAATCCCCTCCGCTCAGCGAACCGCGCCGACTTCGAGCAGGAGCACCCCGACGACGATCAGCGCGATCCCCCCGAGCATCCGGGGGGTCACCGCCTCCTGGAACAGATAGCGCGACGCCGTGGCGGTCAGTGCCACACCCGCTGCGGCCCAGATGCCGTACGCGACACCGAGCGGCATACCCGCGCGCAACGACCCGGCGAGCATCGTGAACGCAAGCAGGTAACCAACCACGACCACGACGTAGAACGGCGGGCGTCCCCGCGCCGCGACCCGAAGCGACAGTGTCGCGGTGACCTCGGTGAGGATGGCCCCGATCAACAACAGGTACTGCACGCCGTCACCGATCCGCTGCGCCCGCGCGCGGTTCCGGCTCCTCCGCACGGGAACCGGTCTCCACCAGCAAGACACCGGCGATCACACAGACCAGCCCGATGCCCATGCCTACGGTGAACGCTTCGCGGTAGATCAGCGTCGACAGCGTCGCCGTCAACGCGACTCCGCACGCGCCCCAGATCCCGTAGGCCACTCCGAGGGCCATGCCGCGCTTGAGCACCACGGTGAGGAACACGAACGACGCCAGATAACCCGCCACCACCACCACGTACAACGCGGGCATGGTGGCCGAGCCCTTCAGCGACAGCGTCGCTGCCACCTCCGTCACGATGGCCAGAGCCAGATAGAGCAGGGTCACCCGACCGTCCTCCTTCTTGTCGCTGCCCGGCCATCATCGGCCATGCCTCTCCCAGGCGCGCACCGGGCTGCCATGGTTTCGTCCCGGTCCCCGGTGCTGTCGTCGTTCGCCTTGGTGATCGCGGTTCGCCCTCGGTGAGACCGCCCATCGAGGTCTCGATGAGTGCCCTACCGCCGCGACCACGACGGCAATCACTGGACCTTGGTGCGGCGCCTCTCAGAATGAGGGTCGCGGCCGCTCCTGACCGCGGCCACCGTCCCCACCGCGACGAGCACCGCGAACGTCGTGAACACAGCGCCCGCTGCTGTCGCGTCACCACTGTCGATGGAATTGACGACGACTCCAGCGACCGCGGCGCCGAGGGCTGCCGACATGAGTTGCACGGTGTTGATGGCAGCCGCCGCGACCGGCCCCTCGCCGGGGTCGCCGACCTTGCTCATCGCCCACGCTGACAGATGCGGCCATGCCATGCCCACCCCGACGCCGCTCATCACCAGCCCGAGCGCCCACACCGCGACATATCCTGCGGACGCGTCCTGACGTTGGGTGAGGGCATTCAGCGTCAGGCCGGCGGCCATCACCACCGGCGCGATCGCCGTCACCCGCCGGATCATCCGGTCACGGCTCAGGGATGCGCTGCTGATCTCCGCCACCGTCCAGCCCACCGCCAGACCGGCTCCCAGGAAACCGGCCGCGACGGGCGTGAGATGGGCGAGCCGCTGCCCGAACAGCGGCACGTACATGTCGACCATCGTGCCCGCCATCAACACACCCAGCGTCGCGTAGACCCATTTGAGGGGACCCGGCCCGAAGACGCTGGGCGGCAACACCGATGCGCTCACTCGCCGATCGACGACCAGGAACACCGCGAGCAGTGCCGTTCCCGCGCAGGCCAGCCCGACGGTCATCGCCGTGTCCCGGACGACGCCGGCTGCGCTGATGAGCAACGCGGCCACGCCGAGCAGGAGCAGTGACCACACCGGAATCCCCCGGTGTACAGGGGACGCGGGAGCACCGGGGCGCGCCGGGAGCGAGAGCGGCACCAGGACCGCCATCACCGCGACCATGACGACCAGCACCCCGAAAGCCCAGCGCCACGAACTGTACTGGGCGAACAGCCCGCCGGCCGCGGGACCTACGAGCGTTCCGACACCCCACATGGCCGACACCAGTGCCGAGGCCTTCGTCCACAGCACCACCGGCAGTGCGGTGTTGATCACGGCGTAGGCCAGGCCGGCGAGCAGACCTCCGGCGACCCCTTGCACGGTGCGGCCGACGAGTAGCGCGGCCATGCTCGGTGCGAGGGCGCAGCCTAGGCTGCCGACACCGAACATGCTCAGCGCCACCAGGTATGACCGCCGCGGACCCCACCGGGTGAGGACGGTGCTGACGGTCGTCGCGGCCACTACCGAGCCGACGAGGTAGACCGTGGTCACCCACGAGTAGAACCGGCGCCCACCGATGTCGGCCACAGCGCTGGGCATCAGGCTGATGGTGAGGAACTCGTTCGTCGCATACAGCGCCACGCCTCCGGCCAGCACGGTGGCCGCCCCGAGGCTCTTGGGGCCCAGGAGGTCTCGCCAGCGCCCAGCGGCCACTGCCGCGATCTCGGTCACGACGACGACCGTAGGACCTCAACAGCCGTTGAGGTCAACTCATTTGAGGCCTGCCGCGTCCATCCCCCGCAGTTCCTTCTTCAGATCGGCGATCTCGTCGCGGATCCGGGCCGCCAGCTCGAACTGCAAATCGCGTGCGGCGACCATCATCTGCTCGGTCAGGTCCTTGATGAGGTCGGCCAGTTCGGCGCGCGGCATGTTCGTCGTATCGCGCCCCTCCACGACGCCGGCACTCACTGCGCGACCGGGTGCGCCTTGCGCGCGGCGGCCGCGGGAGGCGTTCCGACCGGAGCCGCCGACCTCCACCGACTCGGTGTCGTCGGCTTCGCGGTACACCTGGTCGAGGATGTCGGCGATCTTCTTGCGCAACGGCTGCGGGTCGATGCCGTGCTCTTCGTTGTAGGCGATCTGTTTGGCGCGACGACGCTCGGTCTCGTCGATCGCTTCCTTCATCGAGTCGGTGATCCGGTCGGCGTACATGTGCACCTCGCCGGAGACGTTGCGCGCCGCGCGGCCGATGGTCTGGATGAGGCTGCGCGGCGAGCGCAGGAACCCCTCCTTGTCGGCATCAAGAATCGCCACCAACGACACCTCCGGCAGGTCGAGGCCCTCGCGCAGCAGGTTGATCCCGACCAGAACGTCGTACTCCCCCAGCCGCAGCTGGCGCAGCAGCTCGACCCGGCGCAGTGTGTCGACCTCGGAGTGCAGGTAACGAACCCGGATACCCATCTCGAGCAGGTAGTCGGTCAGGTCCTCGGCCATCTTCTTGGTCAAGGTGGTCACCAGTGTGCGCTCGTCGCGTTCGGTGCGAAGGCGGATCTCCCCGATCAGGTCGTCGATCTGCCCCTTCGTCGGCTTGACGATGACCTGCGGGTCGACCAGGCCGGTCGGACGGATGACCTGCTCGACGAACTCGCCGCTGGTCTGGCTCAGCTCATATGGGCCCGGGGTCGCCGACAGATACACCGTCTGACCGATGCGGTCTGCGAATTCCTCCCAGGTCAGCGGCCGGTTGTCGACCGCGGAGGGCAGACGGAATCCGAAGTCGACCAGGTTGCGCTTGCGCGACATGTCGCCCTCGTACATGCCGCCGATCTGCGGCACGGTGACGTGCGACTCGTCGATGACGAGCAGGAAGTCCTCGGGGAAGTAGTCCAGCAGGGTGGCGGGCGCGGTGCCCGGGCCGCGCCCGTCGATGTGACGCGAGTAGTTCTCGATACCCGAACAGAACCCGACCTGGCGCATCATCTCGACGTCGTAGTTGGTGCGCATGCGGAGCCGCTGGGCCTCCAGCAGCTTGCCCTGGCCCTCCAGTTCGGCCAGTCGCTCCTCCAGTTCGGCTTCGATCGTCGAGATCGCGTGGGCCATGCGTTCGGGTCCGGCGACGTAGTGCGTGGCCGGGAAGATCCGCAGCGAGTCGACCTTGCGGACGGTGTCACCGGTCAGCGGGTGCAGGTAGTACAGCTCCTCGACCTCGTCGCCGAAGAACTCGATGCGCACGGCCAGTTCCTCGTAGGACGGGATGATCTCCACGGTGTCTCCGCGCACCCGGAACGTCCCGCGGGTGAACGACATGTCGTTGCGGGTGTACTGCACGTCGACCAACAACCGCAGCAGCGCGTCGCGCGGCACCTCGTCGCCGACCTTCAGTTCGACCGAGCGGTCCAGGTAGGACTGCGGGGTGCCCAGACCGTAGATGCAGGACACCGACGCCACCACGACGACGTCCCGGCGCGACAGCAGGCTCGATGTCGCCGAGTGCCGCAACCGCTCCACATCGTCGTTGATCGAACTGTCTTTCTCGATGTAGGTGTCGGTCTGCGCGATGTACGCCTCGGGCTGGTAGTAGTCGTAGTAGGAGACGAAATACTCGACAGCGTTGTGCGGCAACATCTCCCGTAGCTCGTTGGCGAGCTGCGCGGCCAACGTCTTGTTCGGGGCCATCACCAACGTGGGCCGCTGCAGGCGCTCGATGAGCCAGGCCGTGGTCGCCGATTTGCCGGTCCCGGTGGCGCCGAGCAGCACGACGTCGTGCTCGCCGGCGCGGACGCGGCGCTCGAGCTCGTCGATCGCCGCCGGTTGGTCGCCCGCGGGCTGATATTCGCTGACGACCTCGAACTTGCCGCCTGCCCGGACGACCTGGTCGACGGGCCGGTATTCCGAATGCGCGAGCACCGGATGTTCAGTCGCAAAGGCCATGGCACCAGGGTAGAACCTGGCACCGACATGCCGCCTGGTCGCCGCTCGCCGGCCCGTGACCGCACCTTATGA
>Ga0310345_10002475_pt1 | contig 18584 bp, 8 predicted proteins | sample HC15DNA20500_MG_FD_204667 | JGI IMG/M metagenome (GOLD analysis project Ga0310345, IMG submission 204667) | Marine microbial communities from station ALOHA, North Pacific Subtropical Gyre - HC15-DNA-20-500_MG | ecosystem: Environmental > Aquatic > Marine > Oceanic | place: Pacific Ocean: North...
CTCCCCCCTCTTTAATAGAATATATCATGTCAGTGGAGATTCAACTCCAGCAGAGTTCATAGCGTATATTTTTGTAACATTAGGTCCAGGCCCATGTGTGACTGTAGGAGGTGTAAAAGTAGAACCAGTAAATTCAGCAGAGCCTTTAACAAACCGCAAATCATCGAGCTTAATACCAGCGTCAGTATCACTAATCTGCGTATCATTAGCAACAAGTGAATAAAAAGCATCCCGCCCGATCACCATATCAACATGATACCCGTTCACAGTTCCGGTGCTGCTTAATGGATTGGTTGCGCCCGCCGCGTGGTTGGCTTGCGTCATTAGGATCCCATTTAGCCAAACATTAATAACCCCGCTTTCCCTGCATATCGCAACGTGATTAAAGTTGTTTACCATATCGGCGTCACTCACATTTGCGGCGTACCCGTAATAGAACAACCTGCAATAGGTCCTAGCCGCCCCCGTAGAATCGGCCAAACTGAGGAAAAACGACCGTGGGACAGAATTATCCCATGTTCCGTGCCAGCCGAGATAGAAACCCGTATGGTTAGGAGACCCGAGCGATCGTTGGTCACCACAAATTAAGGTACAATAGCGGGGGCTTCCTGAACTTGCGGGAAGCCCGGCAAATGTGATCGCGTCAAATTTCAACCAAAAATCAACCGTAAAATCCCCATCCCATTCTAAATCGGCAGCATATGGAATGCTAAGAAAATCTCCATTCCCATCAGACCGGTCAAGATGAATGGCCCCAGTTCCGATTGATCCTTCTGTCTCAAACTTACCAGAAACATATGTTGCGCTAGATGCCCCATTATACGTCCCAGGGGTTGTTACTGTTTTATTCCCAGACCCTACATCTGTAAGATTATTATCAAAATGTAAGCACATATTACCCGCAGGTGTTGTTACAACACCTGCTACACTCTTCCCATACAACTGAGCTTTTCCACTAATAGGTGATGGGATAGTAGGGTCACTAAATGGGGCAGTTGGGACATTATAAACACCAGTACCAAAATACAGCGCTTCTTTAGTAATCCTTAAATCGTCTACATGGCCATCAGCATAGTAGGAGGCATTTGGATATGTACCAAACTTCCAATTTGTTGAAGAGTTACCTATAGACCGTGTCGCTGCTGGGAAACTAGAGCTAGCCCCATTAGGTGGGACGTAATTCCCATTAAAATATATTCTGATATTACTGGTACTACTTCCGGCGTCTTCTCTTACAATAGCTAGATGCTTTAGATCTCCTAAATACCACCCATTCCCAGATAAATCTGCTGTATAGGTAATAAACGATCCACCACCAATAGAATCCCAAAAAGCAATAGAATGAACTCCAGAGGTATAATTAAACTGAATATTCCAATCACCATATGTTGCTTGACCATCATTTAAGAGAGCCATTGTTTGCTGACTAACCGGATGAAACCAAAATTCAATAGTATAATCAGACGTCCCTATACCCGGATCTGGAAAATGAAAATATGAAGCGCTGGTTTTTGTTAGACGTAACTTTTTACCAAATCCACTCATACTAGCAGAATAACCTTGAAGATTTGATCCTGTTACTGTGTGACCATTTAAACTAGAATCATTCAAATTATCATCAAAATGAAGAAGAAGTTCAATCCCAGAGGTGTCGGTAAAGGTCTGACGTGGAATCGCTGGTAAGGGAGACCTACCATGTGCTTTCACTGGGGGAGTAAAGGTAGCTCCACTAAATTCAGCAGAGCCTTTAACCATTCTCAACTCATCAATATAACCGCTAAAGTCATGCACGTCAGTTTGTACAGTATCGGCCACCTTAGCAAATTGCATATCTCGGCCGATACACATTCCCATATTATAACTATTCACGGTTCCGGAGGTTGTTAGGATACTTCCTGAATCTGAATTAGTGACCGAAGATTGTGTCATTTCGATTCCGTTTAACCACGCGCGGATAACGTTGTTTTCTCGACAAATTGCTAAGTGATTGAACTTCCCCTGCATATCCGCATCACTTACATTTGCCGCTAAACCATAATAATTAATCAGACAAGATGCTCTAAGAGTGTTTGCTGAATTTCCCACTGACATAAAGAATGAGCGCGGGACAGTAGGATGAGCCGACCCGTGAAACCCAAGGTTAAACCCGAGATCACTGGGGGAAGGGCTTGTCCTCTCATCAGCCGAGACTATGATAATATAATTTGCGCCGCTCAGAGAGAAGGTGGCAGCATCAAACCTGAGCCAAAAATCAACGGTAAAATCCCCGTCCCACTTGAGGTCACTACTGTACGGCATAAGTAGAAAATCCCCGCCACCTGCCGTATCAAAATGTACAGAGTGAGATCCATACTGACTTGATGTTGAGAATTTTGGAGCCCCATTATTACTTCCTGGGTGGGTTATCGTTGCGCCACCAGACCCTGTGTCTGTAAGATTATTATTAAAATGGAGAGATAAGACACCCTCTGTTGTTCCTGGCTCTCCACTTTGGGGTGCAAAAGGAATAACTCCACAATCAGTTGTTATTGTATCCGCAGTGGTCTTATGTATTTCCCATCCAGGATTATTATATTTATAAGTAATATTATTTATAGTGAAGAGGTCACCGGCATTTGGATTAGTAGGAAAATTCATGAGATTACCCCCTCACTACCAGTAGAGTCCATTACATATAGTTTTGATATACTGAATGGGAGGGCAAATGGCGCAGTTGGGATCGTATAACTACCAGTACCTCTATAGAGCGTATCCGACTTTGTAATTCTTATCTCGTCCATCTGTCCGTCAAAGGCACGGCCATCATATGCCGTTCTACCGATTTGATGGTCTTGCCCACCCATATCAACTGTCGGCAGATTACCAACATATGGATTATGGAGGGTGTTTGGCGCAATATAATTACCGTTAAAATACAACTTCCATTGAGAATTTCCAGCACTGACGGCATCTGCCACCCCTCGCACTAGAGCAATGTGCTTCATCCCACTTCCCGGTGTCCAAAGATTACCGGTTGCCGTGGTACCCCACATTACGTAATTCCAACTACTATAGGCGTGAGCTTGATACAGCGAAAAGCCATTAACATAGCCTGTATTTGAATCAATCCTTGTCGTAAATGTGACATCACCATAAGCAGTGTTGGTAACACCCGTTGAACCCCCATCCGAAAAAAATGTTTGTATAGTCGTCGCAACATCTGAATTAAACCAGCACTCAAAAGTAAAAGGACCAGTACCTATAGTTGGGTCGGGGAATGTAAGATAATCGGAAGGCGTTGTACCAACGCCAGCGGTATTATTAAAGTTAATCTGTTTACCAAATCCAGTCCCTGTAACTGTGGATGCCTGAAAACTAGGAGGTCCCGCAGCCGTCGCATTTCCCCCACTTCCCGCATTATCAAAGTTATCATCAAGGTGAAAAATAACCTCTGCCGCAGTGCCTCCTGTTACATCCTTTGCATACAATAAAGCTTTACCTGCTACTGCTGGGGGCTTAGTAATTATGTCATCATGTGGGGCAGTTGGAACCGTAAATGTTGACGTATATTTAGCTGTTTTCGTAATGAGCAATTCATCGATGAGACCCTTGAGGTTATAGTTGCCCCACGTTCCCGAAGGTCCACCCCAACCAAAGCTATTATTCATAACCCGACCCAGTGTCCAAGCATACCCCCCGTCACCAATACTTATTGCCGGTCCCGTATGAGTTGCAATGAGTGTATTGGTGCCAGTGGTCCCGATAAACACCCGCGTTGTACCCCCCGAATCACGACTGACAGCTATGTGATACCACGTACCAACAGACATCCCATGAGTTCCGATGATTTGAGTCCATGCAGTTCCATCGTGATGATTGACATAAAGTGAACCGCCATAGGTCGTGATCTTATAATAGCCCGGACCAGTCTCCGCTGATTGTTCACTATGTGAATTAATGAACACGGCCCGCCCGTTAGCATTGCCTGATCTTTGATGATCGAACTCAGTAACATTTGCCCAAAATTCTATAGTGTAAGGCCCCGTCCCAATATCATTTCCCCCGCCGGTAAAATCAACGTGTGAAACACCCGTACTAGCGGCAAGCCCGTTGAACTGAGCTGCTTTTCCAAATTTCCCCGTACCGTAAGTCAAATTTGCAGACGTTGCCGTTATTGAATTTGGCCCATTGTCCGTTAAATTATCATTGAAATGATAGAGAACTTGAGTTCCAGAAGTATTATTAAATTGAGCCTGTGACTCAAAGGTACTTACACCTACATCTACTAAAGATTCATCAGATTGAGTATGAGCAATCTCCCAAGCGCCCTGGCTATTATACGCATAAGTCATACCATTGATGACTGTTGTAGTTCCTACTGAAGGACTTGTTGGGAAATTTGCCATTATATGTTCCTGTTAATTAGTTATTATAATCCTTAATATTCTTATGGAGTTAACTGTGTCTCATTACCTAAGCTATCCATTGCAAAGATTTTCGTGGATGTTCCTGAACTGTACGGAGAAACCGGAATCACATAAGAAGAGGTATACCTTGCTGTTTTTGTAATCAACAACTCATCAATTTGTCCGTCATGCATCTGGTCTGGGGCGCTAGTCAAACCTCTCTTCATCCCTATTTGCCAATCATAACCACCACTAACATCATATCCCGTTCCTGTTTTTGTATCTATTAATGTTGCATTACTACTGCTTGCTAATGTAAAAAATCCGTATAAATTACCGGAGGCATCCCTACAAACAGCAACATGATACCAAGCCCCAACAGTATGAGAGACAGCAAATGAGTAGTTAACGTAATTCCCATTCCAAAGACCTACTAGCATCTCTCCAGATTTATGGTAAATAGCCATGTATCCGGCAGACCCTGATGCCTGTAGATTGTGGGTACTTATAACAAATGTACCCAAGGTATTAAAGGAATCAAACTTCACGAAATATTCTACAGTAAAAGGCCCAGTCCCAAAATCAATCTCAGAAATGACTACCTGCGATGTAGTTCCATTAAAATCACCAGCATTAGAAAACATTCCTGGAACATAATTTAAGTTTGCGGCTGTTCCATTATTAGCAGGGCTATTTCCCGAGGAATCCAAAACATTGCCATCAAAAGTATAAAGAGCTTCCGCATCAGATATTCCCGGAACTTCTTTAGAATATATTTTTGCGTAGTCAGCCGTAGCACTAGGAGCAGCACTCTGCTTCTTAACAGCAACTACACCATCAAGAGATGCATCTTCAGGAGTTGTAGACCAGGAACCCGCTCCACCTGCTGTAGAGATATCCAGCCATAGGTCTGTAGAAGCCCCATCTTCTACTCTCATATAGAGAATATTACTTGTAGTATTGTACCAGAAATCACCTAAGTCTGGATTACTGTGGGGGGTTGCGGCAAAAGTTGTTATCGCCACATTACCTGTTACAACACGCCAAGCGACTCCAGTGTATATGTAAGTAGTCCCACCTATAGTTGTCGTATCATTAGCACTTGGGCTTATTGGAAAAACTGCCATTATTCACTCCTATTCATTCTCGATATATTTATTACCTGTTAAGGTCTCTATATCTCCTATCATTTATTCAATACTGATTCCTCAATAACCCCTACTAGGTTAACTTCGTTTCATTACCCGCACTATCTCTAATATATGCATGTGTTTCTCCATCACCATAAGCTGAAGATGGCACAGTAAATGACGAACCAGTGAAAAGGCATCGACCCTTCACAACTCGAAACTCATCAATCCAACCATCGATAGCAGGGCTCAGTGTTCGTTCCTGCGTATCCCATTTATAGCTGGACCCTTCGCTAACCTCATCCTGCATCGTACCAATCATAACAGCGCACTCGTAATAATTAGTTTCTCCAGCTTGTGCCGTAGTTGTTCCTCCATTAAAATTTGATGAAGCACTAGCTGATAGACTTGTCCCATCAAAATAGAACCTAATTCCGTCACTATCTCTGCATATCGCAATATGGTGAAATGAACCCGTCATCGCTGCCGAAGTAATATTCGGATCAAATATAGAGTACCCATACAATGCATCTTGTGGGGGAGAGCTATCTCCAACTGGCATTGAAATATAAAACTTCCCTGCACTGGCATTACCTCCATTGGTTCCGTGATAAGCCAATCGTAAGCCCTGATGACCACTTGTTGTATTAGGTAAATGCTGATTAATCCCTTCATTTCCTGTTCTATCCGAACCAATTATGAATCCATAATTAAGTCCTTCCATCACACTCGAAGGTTTAAACCAAAAATCTAATGTAAAAGCACTGCGCCATCTTAGACAGTCGTCATAAGGGAGCACAACAAAGTCATCTCCACCTGCCTTGGTAAGCCTAAGGGAATGAGAGCCGAACTTATTGTTCGACGAATCAAACGAGGCAGCGTTATAGGTCCCAGGTGCATGTGCTCGAATTCTCGCGGTACCCGAGTTATTCAAATTCCCATTAAAATGCAAAAGTAACTGTGCCGTATTACTTGATTCACCTCGTGCATATATTTTTGCGTAATCAGCAGTAGTTGCAGGAACAGAGGACTGCTTCTTTAATGCAACAACTCCATCAAGAGTAGCTGCTTCTATATTAGAAGACCAATTAGAGCCTCCCCCTCCTGCTGTAGAAATGTCTAACCAGACAGCGGTAGGGGTTGAATCTTCTACTCTAACATAAAGAATATTATTAGTGGTGTCATACCAGAAGTCTCCTAGACTTGGATTACTAGGAGCAGTTCCAGAAGAGGATATAGAAGTACCGCCGACTGTAGAGATATCTAACCAGACCTCATTAGGAGGGGTGTCTACATCTTGTATCCTCATGTAGAGGACATTAGCTGATGTCTCGTACCAGAAATCTCCTACAGCAGGGGAACTCGGGGCTGATGTTCCTGCACTAAAGTTAAGGCCACCGCCGCCTCCAGCGCCTAATTCTATCTCTGTACCAGCGCTATCCTTCGCGAATAGCTTTACATTACCAGAGACAGCTTTAGCATAAAGTTTAGCGTGATCTGTTGTGCTTGAAGGAGGAGTAGAAACCTCTTTAAACGAAACAGGCCCACCTATTGTTACTAATTCATTAGTAAGATTAGTTCCAATACCGATTTTATCCGCAGAGCCATCAACAAAGAATAATTCTGCGTCAGTATCTCCTTTTATAAGAAAATCAACAGCAGCGGACTGCACATTAAAAACAGCAGAGCCATCTGCATTCAAAACAATATCTGAGTTAGAGGTTGTTGTCCCTCCGACAACCACAGTTTGAGCACCACTAGAACCTGCTGGGTGTAAAATTGTACTTGTCTCACCCCATTCAGATGAACCGCCACCACTAGGAGCAGCCCAATCAACAGCACTTCCATCCCAGGTAAGAACATCGCCTGTTGATGCTCCTGAGGTAGTTATATTAGCTGGAGCGTGGGTATGGAAAGAAACTTCATTATCTACATACCACTTATTTGCGGCATCTGTACCGCTTGCTGGATCAGCAAGACTGGTAATTTTCTTACTATTTAAACTAACGTCCCCGGTTGGAACAGATAAGCTATTAAGAGTATGGTTATGACCTGATGTAGCTAAATCACTAATTAATGTTCCAGAATCCTGGATTACTTTACCGGTACCAGCATCAAAAGTTGCAATTCTATTATCAGTAGAACTACTAGGACCTGTGACAGCGTCGGGGTCACCGCCTACTTCTTTCCAGACAGTATCAACAATTACTCCACTAGGAGCACTTGTTGGTACACCTGCCGCATTAATACAGACATAGGTCTTTCTGCCGGTAGAAGTTTCTGCAACATGAACAATCAGTCCATTATAAGGAGCGGTAATATCCTCAAGTTCTGCATTACTAGCAACAACTGTTTTTCCGTCTAATGGCGTAGCTGTACTGTTATGATAATTTCCAAGGGTTTTAATTACACCTTCTGTCCATGCCATGTCATATCTCCTTTATGAAAAGTCCAATTGTAAAGTAACGGTTCCAACTAATAAGTTTATCCAGCGATAAACATAATAAGTTACTGATGTACTATCTGCTGTAGTCCAGCTCTGTGTAGTAGGTGAGCTTTGAAGAGTTCCATTAGTAGCAACAAAATCAACTGCAGAAATATAATCAATGTTTCCTACAGGATCATGAATTTTAGTTAAAGCCCCATAAGCACTTGGATATGCGATATAAATATAATTATTTGAAGTAGTATAAGTATTCGAACTTACTAGAGACGACTTAATTGCCTTAGTCCCTGCTTTTATTTGAGCTTCATTTTGCCCAGTAGCTCCTACATGATAATATGTAGGATAATAAAAAGAGAGGGCATTTGGAGCTGTTATAGTTATAGGTGTTCCGTTATTAGCTACACCTAAACTAATTGTAAATGTTTCATTAGCTAAGACATTCCTATTGAATGTCCAGTTGGTTGTAACATTAGGTCCTGTAGGGTTTGTAAATGTATTTATAACATTGTTGCCACCGTCTTTTAGTACAAATGTATTGAAGCTCGTCTCATCTCTTGCAACAACAGAACCATTAAGTGTTACAGTATTTGAGCTTAATCCTTTTTCCTGAAGGCCATCTCCAGCAAAAGAGATTGTAGCAGGAAGAAAAGGAAAGAACGCCGCTTCTAACCAATCTCCAATACTTAATCCAGCTCCCCCTTGAAATCCTACTGTAGGGATAGCCTTAACTGCAACATTGGATTTATCGAAAGGTTCATCGAGAAGATTGGTTTCTGTCGCATTATCTTTAAAGAATAAAGTACTTGTACCAGCAACATCTTTTACATAGATAGCACCAGAGTTAGCAGCTACAGTGGGAGCAGTTCTCTCTTCCATATAGAGAGCACCATCTCCAATATCAAGAGTACCTTGAGGAGTTGTTCCTACAGCACCTTTAGAACCTAAACCTATTAGATTGTTTGAATCTATTTGAAGATTCATGTTCCCACTAAAAGCTGAGGCCGCTCCTAAATAAAGACCACCAGCACCTGAATTTGCAACATATGTATCTGCACCAAATTGGGTATCTGAACTCCCACCACCTGCAAGAAGAGTCAGTCCGGCTGGATTGGATGGATTAGTTACTCCTATAGCAGAAGGTTGATTAGCTGTAGGCTCATGAACATCAAGGTGAGAAGTAGGATTATTAGTTCCAATACCTACATAGTCTGAAGACCCCTCTACAAAGAAAGCATTTGGATTCGTATCCCCTTCTATACGGAAGTCTACATCAGCACCCTGCTCATTAAAAATAGCTGAACCATCAGCATTTAAAACAATATCAGCATTAGCTTTAGTCGTGTTCCCAAGAATAACGTCCTGTACACCACTTGAATCTGAAGGATGAATTACTCCACTATTATTAAACCATTCACCACTAATACTGATATTACTTAAATCTGAAATTATCTTACTTAGTGCAAGTTGGACATTAGGATATGCTGCCCAACCTGAAGGATATACAAAACTAATAGAGGCTGCTGATTGGCCTGAAGATATACTTGCAGATAAGGCAGCTTCTAATGCCTCTATGTGAGTGTGTATACTTTCTTTTTGAGTTTGTGAGGAATCCCAATAAATAGACTTACCATCTAAACCATGGTTGTTGTCTGAATCTGTTATATTTTCCCAAACCTTATTAACATCTGAACCAGTCTTAATAGTTTCTAAGATTCTATTGATTTGAGTTTTTAAATTCCTTAAATCTGTTCCAGTTTCATTTACAAAATCGTTATATTTATCTGAAGACAATGCAGACTTTGGGCTTACTTTTCTGGTTTGTGAAGTTAGCACTACACTTTCAGGTGCTATTATCATCTAACTCTCCCTATCCTAATTTAATTTGAAATGCATCACAAGATGGCGTTACATCAGAATTCTCTGTTTCCAGCTCACCTTTTATTTTGATGTATTTCATTAATTCATTAATTAAATTAAACTTAATCTTAAACTTTTCATCAGCATCACTGTTCTTTTTTACAAGAAAAGCCTTCTTTACTGTCTTATCTAAACCTGATGAAGTTTTTCCAGGTAGAGTAAGATCTATTGCAAATTTTTTGTAGTTAGTGCTTTTGACATTATTCAACATATCAAATATACCAACTCTTTCCATCTGTATTGCTGCAAAAAAATCAACGGAATCTTCTATTAATGATTTAACATTATTGAAATCTACTTTACTTACTTTAATTTTATGAAGACCTTTCTTTATTGTAATCTCGCCTGAGTTTTCTTCTTCGTCAATAAATACTTTGGAATCCCCTAGATTAACACTTGTTTTTTCATTCAAGATCTCTACGACACACTCATAGTGAGTATAAGGGTCACTGAATTCCCAATCATTTACTCCACGAAATAAAATAAAGCTTGACTCATTAAAATCCACTTTATTTTTACTGCTCAGGTCTTCATTATAAAACAGGCAGTTAAGTATAACATCATCAACTATATTTGTATAAGAATATAATTGATCCTCATCAGTCAGAACTCCCCCTTCAGACATCAATAATGTTGCGCTATCTATATATTTATAAAACGCATTATCATCCGTATATCTAGATATGTCTTCTATCTCTTGCTCTAACGTTCTTCCTACCTCAAAGATATTAATCTCTGGGTTATAGTCACCATTCTTAATTCTATTTAAAGGGGTTACTGCACGCCAATTAGGAGCTGCATTAGGAAGGGTTTTTGTTGCTGCTAAAAAATAATTAATTTTCGAATCTACTGGAATATTTTCACAGGTTTCTAGCGTTGCTTTTTCAAATTCAATAATTTTTTTATCTTCATCTTCTGCATACAACCAATTTGATTCAAATTTTTGAGAAGTATTAATAGCAAAACTATTTGCAAAAAAGCTAATATTTTTAAATCCAAATTGATAATTAAATCTATCTGGTTCTGATCTATCTGGACTATTTTTTGATAAAATAAATTTAAAATATTTTACAGAAATCTTACTGAAATAAAAATTACCACCTCTTGTAAGGTTTTGACTGTAATTTTCATTTGGTAATTGAGAGTATGTAATATCATCTGTTGAATAAAGAACTGTGACATTCATTGGACTGGAATGACCGCTGTCATGTAAAAGCAATTTAATGCTATTTACTTCAACTTCTTCATTTCCCATCTTTACAATAAGTTCGCAGACAACAGGTTTAATTTTTTCTGTTCGAATGATTGTATGCCAAACAATATTTTTTGGTGTAAAAATATTCAACATACTTGATCCACTTAACTCAGAACTTAAAATAACATTTGATCTTATTCTAAATGAGATATCTTCCAGTTCTAAGGTTTCTTCTAGAGGTATCCTAGTGAAAGTAGAAATTGATTTCTTTAATGAAATTGAAGATGTATCGATATCTATGTCTGCAGTTGTTTTACTCATGTCCATAGACTGAACATTTGTAAAATTATCAACAAGAACAGAATGATATCCTTCTGTATCTTGAGTTAATAATAAAAGATTTTCAACTTCTTCTTCCATATTTATTAACTCTTTTTCAATTTTATCTGATTCAATACTCCATCTCTCATACATATCTAATGAGTTTTGACTTAAGATTTCTAATTGTGAAAAAGCAATATTAAGATCTTCTACTATCTCTTTAAATGTCGTGTTTATTTTACTTGCTGAAGCTTCTTCTCCATCAATAACCCCACTGCCTGAGAGGTCAAATTGAGGTTTTGATAACGGTTTTGAACTTTCCTCCGCAGCTTTTACAATAGCATCAGCTTCTTCAAAGAGATCTAAAGCAGAAAATGAATCTCCTTGCTTAAGCTTATTCTTTATATATTTTTCTATTAAAAAATTACTATATGTACTTTCTATTGACATTAGAGAACAGCTCCTCTTTTTATCATTTTAATCAAGTAGTCTTTCACTACAGGACTAAAGTAATTTTTCAGTTCTTCAATTCCAGTTTTTAATTTACTTACATATTCGTAATTTACAAGGTAATATATCGATCTTCCAGATGACACTGTTCTTGGGGTTTCAATATTTTTGAAAATTTCCCCATCTGAGATGAAGATTTCCTTACTTGCTACATTTACTGTATAGTGATTTGGATCTACTTTTCTTGCGGTTCTATATTCTGCTTGATAATCAGTATAATAATATTCAAATACTTGAGATGTTTCTACATTACTTGTATTTAACCACACCTCTCCTTTTTCATAATCAACTGAATACTCTCCAGTGTCTATAATTGATTGGAATTCTGTCTCTCCATCAACAAATGTAATCTCTTTTTTATAGGGATAATTTGACTCAGTGAATGGAGAGACTAATGGCGGTGGAACAAATGTGTTTCTAACAACATTGAAATTCAATAATCCAAACTTTTTACCCGTATTAAGACTTATTGTTTCTATCTCTTCAATTGGATTCCATCCTGATTCTTTTATTGCTATTTCTTTCTTTAAACCACCTTCTCCTAACCAATCCCAGTCTTCATTTGTTAGAACTGTCTTTGGAGTATAGTTATAATTGCATTTAATACCTGCAGAGAGTGTTACATTCCCAAAATAAATTATTCCATTAGTTGTATCTACTGAAAAGATATTTGTATTTAGACTTGAAGTGAATTCATTTCTTCCATTCATAAAAGAAACTTCATTCCATCCGGTTACAGTCACACTCCCTTCAGAGATATTGTCATAAGCCATTTTATGTACAGTGGCATTTTCATTTATTGACTCATCTGAAACTGCTGTTTCTTTTCCAAAGCTAGTGATTTTAAAATCTATTTTAGAGTTACTAGTTTCAAAATCCAATGAAGCCTTATGTTCATTATATTTCTCTCCTAAGAATAATCTTTCAGGGGAGAAATGAAGCATAATAGGAGAATTATCTTCTAAGGTATCAGCTCCAGTCGCTTGAGAATTAAATTCTAACTCACCATCCACAGGATTAAAGTTAAACAATGCTTGATCATTTAAAGATGGATCTGAAAGATTTGAGATACTTGTTTGAGACCATCTCTCTCCACCAACATAAACAAAGAGATAGTTGGCTGCATCTTCCGGTACTGCTTGCTTTCCTGCTCCAGCTTTATCTTTTTTTGTTAATGGAACATTGAAATTTACAAATGGTAGATTAAAAAAGAAATCCTGGTTCTGATCTATTCCGTATCTTATCAGATATCCTGATTCCTTTATTCCCCTGCTTCCAAAGAGAGGATCGATTAAAACAACTTTCCCGTCTATCGGGTTTTCCTGTAGTTTTATAGAGAAAGGAGAAACTGTAGGGATAGGGTGCAGCTCGCTTTTAACATCTGTTTTTTCATTTAAAGCTGTTTTCTTTTCATCGAAGTTTTCATCTTCTCTCTCTAGCTTTATCTTTAATCTTACCGACTCAACTTCTGTCTCTGTCTTTATCGAATCAACATCAGCATTATTAAAGTTTAAAATTTCCTTTGCTTCTGTGCCACTTGTGTCTATATGCTTTGGTTGGATTTCATTCCAAGAGATACCATCATTATGAGAAATCAAATAGCTTATCTTTGTTAGCTCTGAGTCTACAATTGGATTTTGATTTGTCTCCAACATTATCTTTCTAATGACATTGTTGTTTCCAATTTCTAACCTTTTTGAAATTAGCTCGCCTTTGTTCTCAAATCTTAAAGCTTTAATCGTTATGTCCCTAATACCTATTGCATATCTGAGTTTGCTTCCTTTAGTTGTATCAATTACATATGGTTCAGATTGCCTTAACACTATCCGGATATAACGAATCTTTCTTGGGGTAAAAGTGAATATCCCCTGGCCTGAATACTTAGATGTTGATGGAGCAAGAACGAATACATTCTCTTCATCCTCTATTTTGTAATCTGCTATAGGTATATCATCTTTTATTGAAAGATATTTCTCACCATCTAACGAAGTTTCAATTTTATCTATGTGCAATACAGTTGTTGTGCCAAAATTATTTGGGTTGATAATCAGATGATTGACTATCTGTTCGTTTCCAAGGTTGATTCCAATATCTAAAATTAAAGGAGGTTCATCTTCATTTGACTTATTTACAACTCTTTCATATTCAAACCATGTGTCTGGATCATTATCTAAAATAACAGATATATCTGAACTGCTGACTCCTGTAACCCTAACGATATCGTGATTATTCCCTGCTGTTCCATTAGATAATTTTCCAATTTCTGGAGTTATTGTAGGGAGGACAGTCTTGCTGTTCGTTTGATTAATTGGAAGTGTTATAATTCCTTCTTCTTGGTTTACATTGCATTCTTTTTCATTTAAAAATTTGCTTTGCACATCTATTTTATTTAAATTACTAAAGCTATCTCGAGCTAAGAAAACATCACTTAAATTTATTTCATTATAAAGAGCATAATCTCCAACCTTTGATGAAACTGATTTCATTCTTGAAATCAATCTATTCGATTCTGTTACAGCAAAATTAAAATTTGAAATAGAAAGAGATTCTAAGTTCTCCATCTCTGCAAATAAAAGTTTAAAGTCAGTTAACAATCCATACCAAAATAAATTATAGTCATAATCTATTTTACTTTCAGGGGTTAAGTTTCTCGAAGGAGTAACAGAGCCGTCTCTCCTTGCTTCACTGTATTGAATAGAAGAAGAATTTAAATTTGAATAAAAATCTTTAAGAACTCTTGTGCATTCAATTAGATAAGATTCTTTAGTTGAGAAGTTGTTTGGATTCTGAATATTTAATGACAAGAGCTCTAGTTTTCTTTTGAGGAACGTAACTCTATTTTCTAAATCTACATATGTATCTGTCATGTTATTCCCTCAAATTTATTTAGATCTCTTTTCCCTACAGATAACCTATATTCATCTAAAAATGCCGTAACACTTTTGTTCGCAGTGTTTTGCCTGATGATCGACATTAGATAAATCCTATATGCCTCTACTCTTTTATCTTTACTCTCATCCAGGAGAACAACTCCTTCTGGACCAACTCTTGCTGTCAGGTCTCCTATAAGATCTACTTGCTCTAAAGAGGCTGAAGAGGATCCAACGCTATACTCATTACTAAATGTATTCCCTTTTTTACATGCATAGCTTACTGTATAAAAATCCCCTCGATTGACATCTTTAACTTTAATTGCATAAGTCATTTTCTTGCTATTTCGAGGAGATGTATTGGAACTTGAAGAAAAATTCTCAAAAGATGAGGCATCTTGTAGAACCCCATTTCTATAAAGCGAGATTACATTAGAACCTGAAAGATCTGGGAAGTGATTTAAAGCTGCGACATTTTTTATTGTTGAAGACACACCAGACGATATCTCTGTAAAAATTAGTCTTTCATGAAAAATACTACTTTTATTACTCGCTATTATAGGGAAAACATGTGTTTTCAATACTCTCGATTCTTCATTATCTACATCACTGTCTAAGTCTTCTTTGACTATCCAGTATTCAAGGCTACTTAAATAGACATGGCCTGCATCTTCAACTTCAGCTAATTTAACTATACCACTATCAAGATAAGGTCTTCTCTCCTTAACTGTAAGACCAAGTATTCCTGTCTCTTCTTTTATAAATAAAGGCTTAGAAGTATAAATACTGGTTTCTCTATACTCTTGAAATCCTACCCTAATGTTATCTATTCCAATTTTATATTCATAAGAAACGTTATGATCATAGTTATTTTCTGCAGATTCAAGAAGAGTCAATGCTGGTCCGTTAGCAATCTCCGCGATAAGATTAAAATCTTCTGTGCTTATATCTGAACTCTGAGTTAAACTATTTTCTTTTATAGAAAACTCCAGATATATTTTCTCTGTAGAAACCTTAGAAAAAACAATTCTATCATGTGAGTTTAAATCCCTATATTCGTCACTCTCTAAAATTGAAATTACGCTTCCACTTGAATTAACATAATCAATCTTATCTAATCTATTGTTATATAGGGAATCAATTTCTAAATAATTGATTTCTCTCATCCCAGCTAAAGTTAAAACTAATTTAACCTTTACTGTTTCATCTGGTTCTTCTCTTCGTATGATTTGTTTCCAGTAGGTTCCATTTACAGAATCAATTATATTTCCTAAAATTTCTTCTGGATCTTGTTCAAGTTTAAATTTTGATATTTTAAAATCATTACCGAATTCTTGAGAGATATATTTAACTGGAATTTCTTTTTTATTTTCTGAACTTAGTTGAAGAGCTTCTCCAATAGGATCTACCTCTGCATCAAAAGAAGGATTTAAAACTTTTTGAGTTTTTTGATCAAGGAATAAAAAATCTCCAACATTTTTACCTCTATTCACCCTCTCTTCTTTTGTTTCATTAAATGAAGAGTAAATAGAATTTTCAAATCCTTTTCTGTCATTTCTAAGAAATTTATATAAATTTAATTTTGTTTTTAATTCTTTTATCCCTGAATTTATATTTTCTAACTTAACATTTTTAATTATATTCTGATGATTTGTCTGAACTTTTTCAATTTGATCTAATTCTTCAAATGCTGCTTCTAAAGAATTGTATGCATTTAAAAGCATATCATTATATTTTTCTGAATCTGTTCTTCTTAATGGAAGAGCTGGATAGACAATTAAAGAAGATTCAATATTTTCTTTAATAAGATTATCTAATAAGAATTCAAATTCTTCTTGAAACTCTAAAGAATTTTGAAATTCTCCAGCAGATCTTCTTTTATTTAGCTTTTTAAGTATTTGTTGGATTTGTCTATTTTGTATAGTTCCATTAAATTTACTTAAGAAGTTTTCCATTGTCGTTCCTATGGAGTTTTTATTTTTAAAACTTTTGCTAAATCAGGATTATCTGAAATATCTTTCAGCTTCAAATCGACATCGTTAATATGTTGATTTATCATCCCATTAAATTCGCTGTTTGAATAGCTACTTGAAATTACAACAAAATAATATTCTGTCTCATGTGCCAAGTTTAAAATCGTATCTGTTTTTTCTACAACAGTATCTGTCGTCCCTGGACTTATCTGATTAAAAGATCTTATCCATTTATCGTCTGAGCTTTTCTTATAATACATTCTATCTAGATTCTTATCTAAACTTAACCACTTTATTACCCCTGTAAAAATAGTAGGATCTATCGACTGCTGAAAATCAAAAGAAGTAATTTCATTTTCACAAGAATATGTTCTTGCAACAGGATAAGACCCAAGGCTTGTATGATTTGAAATAATCTCTTTTGCTTCTTTTGGTGTGAATCCAGTTTGAGTTTCATACAAATGTGATGGGCATATCCCAACACTTGTTGGAAGCTCATCAGAGAAATCAGAGGTCCACAATTCTTTCCCTTTGGTTAATCTAAAATCAGATAATGAGCCGGATAAAGGAAGAGTAAAAGAATCAGCAAAAGCGTAGCCATCTCCCTGAAGACCATTTTTATTAGGATCTATTGTATGTGGCCATGAAAAAAGATTTGATGCATTATACACATTGCTGCTTAAATCTGTTCCATCTTTAAAAACACCATCTCTAAAGAATCTTATATTATTATCTGAGTCTCTTGTTATCGCTATATGATGCCAGATATATGCTTGAGGAGTATCTGGAATAAGTAGATATGTTGTTCCTGTATTGTCTCCAAATTGAACAGAAAAATTATTTTTAAGTGCAGCTGTAGAGTTGCTCACTCCATACCAAGATAAAATTAAACCACCATTTGGAGCTGCATCTGCCATATCTACAGATCGAAAAAAGTCATATCCAGAACCTGTAACAGAATTCAATCTAATCCAAAAATCGATAGTAAATTCACAATTTAAATGCAAAGTATTAACATCTGTTCCAGTAATGTTATCTGTATTTAAATATAAAGCACTGCTGCTTCCATTGAATGTTGTGAATTTTCCAGAAGGATTTCCAAAAGCATCCAGTCCTGTTGTTAATGTAAGATTTGATGCTCCATTCGTTGTTACATCAGCAGAACAAGAAACAGGAATTGCATTACTTACAATAGGATCTGAAAAGGGAACTATAACTGTTTTCTCGTGAGTTTCTCTTATCTTTGTTAACGCCATCAAATCTGAAGGAATTTCAATATGATAACAAAGATTACCCGGATATGCTTTCCCATCAAAAGAACCACTATCCCAAGTCCCGTCATAATCTGGATATTTACTCTCTACTTCACTGATCTTACTTTCTTTTATTGACCCTCCTTCTACTCTGGTATCTAAAACAAGAAGATCATTTATTCCTTTAGACTCTACTACTCTTACAATTCCTAATATTAAAAAATCTGAATTATTTGAATCAGCAATCCACCCGTCATAACCTTGTGAAGGAGACGCACCATCTAAGGCGTCATTATCTAACTTAAATTGTTTATACAGTAGATTCTTATCTGAAGATGGAGTTGGATCTATATAGATAACTGTAATTCGTTTTGTAATCGTACTGTTTCTAGCTGGATTAAAATCTACTTCTCTAAATTCATAATAATTTTGATTGTAATAATAATCACATTCGATTTTATCTGTAGATTTTAGATCTACACCATCTAGCTCAATAAACCCTGTCTTACTATCAATGCTTTTAATTCCTTCAGGACTTGAACTCAAAGGATCCCAGAGAATGTAATCTCCACCTTCTGAAGGAT
>Ga0310345_10002477_pt1 | contig 18582 bp, 18 predicted proteins | sample HC15DNA20500_MG_FD_204667 | JGI IMG/M metagenome (GOLD analysis project Ga0310345, IMG submission 204667) | Marine microbial communities from station ALOHA, North Pacific Subtropical Gyre - HC15-DNA-20-500_MG | ecosystem: Environmental > Aquatic > Marine > Oceanic | place: Pacific Ocean: North...
ACTGGAAGAAGATCCGCGTCTGCGGCTAAGCAGCACCAAACATATCTCTCTTCTCCAGAAGGCTCCGGGAAACCCCGGAGCCTTTTGGCGTTTGGGGGGGGTCAGTTAACGATCAGCGTTCCGGCGCCGTGTTCGGTGAACAGTTCGAGCAGGACGGCATGGGCGGTCTTGCCGTTGAGGATGACGACGCCCTCCACGCCTTTTTCCAGCGCCTCGATGCAGGTCTCGACCTTGGGGATCATGCCGCCGGAAATCGTACCGTCAGCGATCATGGCGCGCGCTTCGCTCACTGAAAGTTGCTTGATGAGATTGCCGCCGCCGTCAAGCACACCGGGTACATCGGTCAGGAACAGCAGGCGGGTAGCGGCAAGCGAACCGGCTATGGCGCCGGCGAATGTGTCGGCGTTAATGTTGTAGGTGTGTCCGTCGCGTCCGGGAGCCACAGGCGCGATGACCGGGATCATCTCGGAAGTTGCCAGCAGGTCCAGCAGGGTGCGATCGACCTCAACCACCTCGCCGACAAAACCTAGATCGAGCACTTTCTCAATGTTGGATTCGGGATCGATCACGGTCTTCTTCGCCTTTTCGGCAAACACCATGTTGCCGTCCTTGCCGCACAGCCCGATGGCCCACTCGCCGGCGGCGTTAATCATGGCGACGATCTCCTTGTTGATTGAGCCGGCGAGCACCATCTCGACCACTTCAACGGTCTTGGCATCGGTCACCCTCAGTCCGCCTTCGAATTTCGATTCGATGCCGAGCTTTGTCAGCATGGAGCCAATCTGAGGGCCGCCGCCATGCACAACAATCGGATTGATGCCGGATTGCTTCAGCAGTGCGATGTCACGGGCAAAGGCGGAGCCCAGTTCCGCATCGCCCATTGCGTGGCCGCCATATTTCACTACTACGGTCTTGTTCTCGTAACGCTGCATATAGGGCAGCGCCTTCGACAACAACCGTGCCTGGATCTCGGGTTCGAAATCGGTTTTGCTGGACATCAAATACTGGTTTCCTGCTGAAGCTGGCGCAGTGGTAGTTTGCAATTGCGCCACAGGCAAGCGGTCCCCCTGTGCTCTTGCCTGATTGACGCTTGAGGATGGCGATGCCCGGCCCTATCCTTCCCAGCGAGGGGTTCAACTTTGTTGGCGGGAGGAAGACAGGCGGCGTGACGATCAAGTCGGGTTCGGATATCGAAGAACTGATCGCCCGCGTCGTGCTGCGCGATCGCCAGGCGTTTCTCGACATCTATGACGCCACCAGTGCGAAACTCTTCGGCGTTTGCCTGCGTATCCTCAAGGACCGGACCATGGCCGAGGATGCGTTGCAAGACATCTACGTCAAGATATGGCGCAACGCTTCCAGCTACCGGCCCGGCAAATACAGTCCGATGACCTGGCTGATCGCGATTGCCCGAAATCATTCGATTGACATCATTCGCGCCAGCCCGCCGGTAACGGAGGAACTCGAAGAGGCATATGATCTGTCGTCCGTTGACCCGGACCCCGAAGCCAACGCCGTGCTGAGTGGCGAAATGCGGCGCGTGGATGAGTGCATGGACGAGCTTGAGGGCCAAAAGGCGGATGCAGTGCGCGCCGCCTATATGGAGGGGTTTTCCTATCAGGAACTGGCCGATCGCCACTCGGTTCCGATAAACACGATGCGCACCTGGCTTCGCCGCAGCCTTATCAGCCTGCGCGAATGCCTGGAACGCTAGCAAGGCGAAGTTGGAATGGCTGACGAGAACGAAAACGAACCGGAACGCGAAATCCTCGCCGCCGAATATGCGGTTGGCGTGCTGGATCTCGCCGAGCGTGTTCGCGTCCGCCGGATGATCGCCGAGGACGCCGAGTTCGCCGAATTGGTGAGCAAATGGGAGGATCGTCTGGCGCCGCTCGACGCTGGAACCGCACCTGTTGCGCCGCCGGTATCGGTTCGCAGCACGGTTGCCGCGCGCCTGTTCGGCGAGACGCAGAATTCCGGCTGGTGGCATTCGTTGGGGCTTTGGCGACCATTGGCGCTGGCGGCGATCGCGCTGCTCGCCGTCTCCGGACTTTTCAATATTACCCAGTTGACGCAACCGCCACAGCAGGGCGCAACGCTCGTCGTCTCGCTGGAATCGCCCGACAGTCCGGTTCGGTTCGTGGCGCTCTACCAGCAAGATGGCCAGTCGATGCGCGGCAGTGCGCTAGCCGGTTCGCCCGGCGAAGGCAGGGATTTCGAACTTTGGTATGTGCCTGAAGACGGCAGCAGCCCGCTGTCGCTCGGCGTGTTGCCCGAAAGTGGCCCTATCACCATCGACCTACCGCCTGATATCGCCGCGCGCTTTGCCGAAGGGGCTACGCTGGCAATCAGCGTCGAGCCCGATGGCGGCTCGCCCACCGGAACCGCGACGGGGCCTGTCGTCGCGGCGGGCAGCGCCAAGCCGATCTGATCGGGCTTTGGTCCGGCTACACGACGCAGGCGGAAGAAAAATTCACCTTTCCGAAACTCTTTTCTCAATGGCCGCGTAGCTGTTTCCGACCGCGCGATCAAAGCGGTCCGATTTGTCCGTCCTGTTCATTCAGGGAACGGGTAAATCAATCAACAGAGAGGAACAGTTATGACATCGAAGATTACAGCCCTTGCAGCCGCATTCGTGCTATCGACTGCAGCAGCGGCCTATGCCGAGAACCCGATGGTTGGCGGCGCGCCGATGTATGAAGACAAGAACATCGTCGAGAACGCAGTAAACTCCAAGGACCACGAGACACTGGTTGCCGCAGTCAAGGCAGCGGGCCTCGTCGAGACGCTGCAGGGCGAAGGCCCCTTTACCGTGTTCGCGCCGACCGATGCGGCGTTCGAAAAACTCCCTGCTGGCACCGTCGATACGCTGCTGAAGCCTGAGAACAAGGATCAGCTTACCAAGGTCCTTACCTGCCATGTGGTTTCGGCCAATGCCCTGTCGGATGCGATCTCCAAGATGATTTCCGACGATGGCGGCGCGCATCCGGTCAAGACCGTTGGTGGCTGCGAGTTCACCGCCATGCAGAAGGACGGCAAGATCATGATCGAGGACGGCAAGGGCAATGTCGCCACCGTTACGATTGCCGACGTCAAACAGTCCAATGGCGTTATCCACGTCATTGACACCGTGCTGCTTCCCTAACGAGCAGTAACCCGGCGAACCCGGACCCGCACTCCCGCTTCTTTGGGTCCGGGCGAGCTGGCTTCAAGCGGCGGTCACGAGGCATTGAGCCGGCCGCCGTTTTTTCTTGTCCGGGGCGACACCATCTGGGGATGAAGAGGAGAGTAAAGATGTTGAGCAGAAGACAACTTCTCCTGATCGGCTCGGCAGTGGCAATCGTACCAGCCGCTGCGGTCGCAGGGCGCTATATCGCGATTGCCGGCCAGGAAGCACCAGAAGGCGATTTCGAGATCACGCGCACGCCCGAGGAATGGCGCGAGATGCTCACCGAGAACGAGTATCTCATCCTGCGTGAGGAAAAGACCGAACGCGCCTACACCAGCGATTTGCTGAAGGAGAAGCGTGAGGGAAACTACACCTGCGCGGGTTGCGACCTGGCGGTCTATTCGTCGGAAACCAAGTTTGATTCCAAGACCGGATGGCCGAGCTTCTACGAGGCGCTTCCCGATGCCGTGCGGACCAAGCCCGACAACACACTGCTGACACCACGAACGGAAGTTCATTGCAGGCGCTGCGGCGGTCATCTGGGTCACATATTCGATGACGGTCCGCCACCGACCGGTAAGCGCCACTGCATCAACGGGATTGCGTTGGATTTCGTCCCCGCGGATGGCGGGGCCACCGGCTGATCACCGAATTGCGGCTGTCAGAACGGCATTGCGCAACTCCTCGATGCCGCTTCCCTTCATTGAGGACGTAACACCCAGCGCCGGAAAGGCCGCCGGGCGCTTGGCTGTCTTCTGTGCCGTCTCGGCTCGAAGCCGCTCAACGGCAGGCGGCTTGATCTTGTCGGTCTTGGTGAGCACGATCTGGTAGGACATTGCTGCCTTGTCGAGCAGGTCCATAACATCGCCATCGTTCTTCTTGATGCCGTGACGCGCATCGATGAGCAGGAAGACGCGCTTCAGCGTTGTGCGTCCGCGCAGATAATCGAAGACAAGCTTGGTCCATTGCTCGACCTGGGCTTTCGGCGCCTTGGCAAAGCCGTAGCCCGGCATATCGACTATGGCGAGCGGCGGCAGGTCATCCGCCTCTCCCGAAAAACCGTCCGGCACAAAGAAATTGAGTTCCTGGGTGCGCCCCGGCGTGTTGGAGGTGCGGGCCAGACCCTTCTGCCCGGTCAGCGCATTGATCAGCGAGGATTTGCCGACATTGGAGCGCCCCGCGAAGGCGATCTCCGGCGGGCCTTCAGGCGGCAAGAACTTCAATGAAGGCACGCCACGAATGAAAGTCCAGGGCCTTGCGAATATGCGCGGATCGGCTGACGACGCGGAGGCGCTATCGCCGGACCCGGCGGTCATTCCGCCGGTTTCACCTTGCGCCTGAACATGCCTTTCAGATTGTCCCATAGCTCAATCTTCACACCCTGCCGCTTCATGATCACACCCTGTTGGATGATCGAAAGTGTGTTGTTCCAGGCCCAGTAAATCACCAGTCCGGCCGGGAAGGTGGCGAGCATAAAGGTGAAGACAACCGGCATCCATTTGAAAATCATCGCCTGGGTGGGATCGGGCGGTGCCGGGTTCATCTGCATCTGCAGGAACATGGTGAAGCCCATGATCAGCGGGAATACACCGATGAGCAGGAATTGCGGCACATCATAGGGCAGCAAGCCGAACAGGTTGAAGATCGAGGTGGGGTCCGGAGCCGCCAGATCCTGTATCCAGCCGAAGAACGGCGCGTGGCGCATCTCGATGGTGATGTAGAGCACCTTGTAGAGCGCGAAGAAGATCGGAATCTGGATCAGCACCGGCCAGCAGCCGGCGGCAGGATTGATCTTCTCCTTCTTGTAGAGCGCCATCATCTCCTGCTGCATCTTGACCTTGTCGTCGCCATAGCGCTCGCGCATGGCGGTCATCTCTGGCTGCAGCTTCTTCATCCGCGCCATTGACTTGTAGGACATGTTGGCCAGCGGGAAGAGCGCGGCCTTGATGAGAACGGTGCCGATGAGAATTGCCACCCCAAAATTGCCGACCAGACGATAAAGCCAGTCGAGCAAATAGAAGGTCGGCTTGGTCAAGAAATAGAACCAGCCCCAGTCGATCAGCAGCTCGAACTGGGGAATGTCGCGCTGCTCTTCGTAGGCGTCGATCAGGTCGACTTCCTTGGCGCCGGCAAAAATCATTTGCGTGACGCTGGCGCTTGACCCTGCGTTGACAGTCAGGGGATCACCCAGAAAATCGGCCTGATATCGCGGACGACCGTTCGTGAAATAGGAATAACGCGGCTTGAACGCTCCTTGCGGCACGAGCGCGGAGGCCCAGTATTTGTCGGTGATGCCGAGCCAGCCATCGGGCACGGTCGCGACCGTGTATTCGCGGTCGTCTTCGATATCACCGTAGGAATATTGCTGCAGCCCTTCTTCGCCGAATACGCCGATCATGCCTTCATGCAACACGAAATTGCCCTGAGAGGGCGGCCTGCCGAAGCGCGTGACCCGTCCATAGGGAGACAGGGCAATGGGCTGATCCGCGCCGTTGGAGACGCTGTCTGTGACGGTGAAAAGGTAATTTTCGTCAACCGCAATCTCGCGCGTGAAGGTAACGCCTGCGGGGCTGGTCCATTCCAGCTTCACCGGACTCGTGGCGGTCAGTCTTGCGCCTTGCGGTGCAGACCATACGGTGTCGGAACCCGGCACTTCGCCTGAGCTCGCCGAACCTACCCAGCCAAGTTCGGCGAAGTAGCCATGTTCGGATTGTGATGGCGCGAACAAGGTGACCAGCGGACTGTTCGGCTTGTTCTCAACCCGGTACTCCTTCAACTGCAGATCGTCGATGCGGCCGCCCCTCAGATTGACCGAACCGGTCAGATGGCTGTTTTCGATCTCGATCCGTGGCGTTTCGGCAAGTGCGGATTCGCGGGCCAGTTGCGCGGAACCGGGAATGTCGCCAGACCCCGGTGCAGTCTGCGAAGCGCCTGGTGAAGCGGCCGGAATATCGCCATTACCCGATGGAGACGGAATATCGCCCGGTTGCCCGCTCTGACCCGCATCAATCTGTTGCGCTTGTTGTGCCTGCTGGCGCTCGATTTCAGCGGCCTTGCGCTCGGCTTCCATGCGCGGCGACACATAGGCAAACTGCCAGACCACAATCACAAGGATTGAAAGTGCGATTGCCAGGAATGTATTGCGATTATTGTCCATCAGGCTTCTATCCTGCCCCCGTCGCGGCGATCAGCTGCCGCCGTCTTTGGGCTCGCTGCGTGAATTCGCGCGTTTCGGCTGTGCTGGCGGTATTGCCCGCTTTCGATTGATGTGGTCAAGGCCGCGAGACAATTCCCTGGCGATCGTTGCAAAATCATCATCCAGCGCCGCCCGGTTAGCCACCAATACATAGTCGTGGCCCGGCGATGCCGCCACCCCTGCCTGGTGCCGCAAGGCCTCTCTCAGACGCCGCTTGATGCGGTTGCGCTCCACGGCATTGCCGATTTTCTTCGTGACCGTAATGCCAAACCTCGCCTCGCCGCCTGTATCATCCTTGCGAGCGCGCGACTGGATCATGCAGGGCCTGCACCTGTGGCGCGCGCCGCTACGAAGGCGCAAATACTCGCTTCGCTTGCGCAGCTTGCCATACGGAACGGGTGCGGGGTTGCGCATGATTTCCGTCAATAACGGCCACCGCAGACCGGAGCGGCAATCAGGCGCTGAGACGCTTGCGGCCTCTGGCGCGCCGAGCGGCGATAACCTTGCGGCCACCCTTGGTTGCCATGCGTGCGCGAAAACCGTGACGGCGCTTGCGGACAAGCTTGCTCGGCTGGTAGGTGCGTTTCATCCTGCAATCATCCGCCGCTTCAGGCGGACCCTCATACTTTCGAAATCAGCGGGGATCGGTGCAATTCGCAGCTTCCGATTTGCGGTTTCGTTTCCGTCCTGATGCAAACAGAGAAACACCGCCGGAGCCACGCTTCCGAACGTGGTGCGCTTATAGGTTCATCGCCTTATCCTGTCAACAAAGACGGGTTGTGCGGACGCCCGGACCGGCCGGATTTTAGCCTTCACCTTGAGGTGATGCATCGCTCACACTGCTTCAATTGCCGGTGAGACTCGATTTGATGTGTTGAATCGTCGCTGTTCGACCGGCACATCCGGGGCACAGGCGGTCGAATTGTGCAAAAAGGGGGGATGTAACCGGTGATTGCCGAAATGGAAACTGAACGAACCAACCCCTGGGTGGGTTACGCAAGACGCTATGCCCCGATTGCCGCGGTTGCCGCGCTCCTTGTTGCAGGCTGGGCGGCGGGATGGTTCGAGCAGTTCTCGCTTTCGAGCCTCGTGCGCAACCGCGAGGCGCTGGCGGGTTTTGTTGCCGACAACCTTTTGCTGGCGGCGGCTGGCTTCTTCCTGCTCTATGCAGCGCTCGTCGCGGTGTCTTTTCCCGGCGCTTCGCTGCTGACCATTGCGGGCGGGCTGATGTTTGGCGGGGTTGCTGGCGGCGCAATATCCGTGCTGGCTGCAACTACCGGGGCGTGCGTCATCTTTTTGATCGCGAGAACCTCCTTCGGCGATTTTCTCAAGGACCGGGCCGGGCCGTTCGTTTCGCGCATGGTAAAAGGGTTTGAGGAAGACGCTTTCCTGTACTTGCTGACAATCCGGTTCACACCGGTCTTTCCCTTCTGGGTCGTCAACATCGTTCCGGCATTTCTCAACATGAGACTGGTTCCCTACGCGACGGCGACCTTTTTGGGCATCATTCCGGGCGGGCTGGCATATGCCTATATCGGCGCGGGGCTGGGCAGCGTCGTGGCGGCGCAGGAAGAGGCAAATCCCGGCTGCGCGGCGCAAGGGACATGCAGCATCGATCCCTCCAGTCTGGTGACCACCGAGATTATCATTGCGATGGTGGGGCTCGCCATCATCTCCATTTTGCCGGTGATCTGGCGCAAGGCAAAAGCAAAGCAGCCGAAAAGTTCTTGAAAGAAAAACTGCCGGATGGCGGAAATGTTTGCGGCAGTTAGAATAGCCACCGCATGAATTTCAGCACTGAGAACTTTGGATCGAAGAGATTACCGGATTTGCCATGGCCGAAACCCTGACCCCCGACATCTGTGTGATCGGCGCCGGTTCCGGCGGACTGACCGTCGCCGCAGCGGCCGCGGCGTTCGGCGTATCTGTCGTCCTGGTCGAAAAGGGCGAGATGGGCGGAGACTGCCTCAACTATGGCTGCGTGCCCTCAAAGGCGATGCTGGCGGCGGCAAAGCACGCGCAGGCCATCCGCGAGGCGCCGCAATTCGGCGTGATGGCGCCACCGGATTTCCCGGTCGACCACCGCAAGGTCAACGCGCATGTCAAAGCGGTGATCGCAGCGATCGCACCCAATGACTCAGTCGAGCGGTTTACCGCCATGGGCGTGCAGGTGATCCGGGCAAAAGCGCAGTTCACTTCAAAGAAGTCGGTCGCGGCGGGCGACTATGAGATCAAGGCCCGGCGTTTCGTCATCGCCAGCGGATCCTCGCCGCTTGTCCCGCCCATTCCCGGCCTCGATACGATCGACTATTTCACCAACGAGACATTGTTCGAGAACACGAGGAAGCTGCAGCGCCTTGTCATTATCGGAGGTGGACCGATCGGGCTGGAGATGGCGCAGGCGCATCAGCGGCTCGGATCTCAGGTCACTGTGCTCGAAGCGGCAGCGGCATTGGGCAAGGACGATCCCGAGGCCGCTGCAATCCTGCTTGAACATCTGCGCGGCGAAGGCATCGATATCCGTGAAGGGACGAAAGTCACGCGGGTCGAGCGCCGGGGCAAGACGGGCGTAAGGGTCTATGTCGAAAGCGGCGGTGCGGAAGAGATCGTGGAAGGGACACATTTGCTGCTGGCGGTTGGACGTGCGGCAAATGTCGAAGATATGGGGCTCGACGCGGCCCGTATCAGATATGATCGCAAGGGCATCAAGGTCAACAATCAGCTGCGCACCTCCAACTCGCGTGTGTATGCGATTGGCGATTGCGCGGGCGGACTGCAGTTCACCCATGTCGCCGGCTACCATGCCGGCCTCGTCGTGCGCAAAATTCTGTTCCGGTTTGCCCCCAAGCCGGACAATTCGATCATCCCCTGGGTCACCTATACTGATCCCGAACTTGCCCATGTCGGCATGCTGGAGAACGAGTTGCGCAGCAAGGAGCGCAACATTCATGTGCTCCGCTGGCCCTATCACGAGAATGACCGCGCGCAGGCCGAACGCAAGACTAGCGGCCATATCAAGGTAGTCACCGACGCGAAGGGGCGCATCAAGGGCACGACTATTGTCGGAGCCAATGCAGGAGAACTCGTCAATCTGTGGGCGCTTGCCATCTCCAAGCAGATGACCTTGCGCGACATCGCAGGCTATGTGCCGCCCTATCCGACTATGGGCGAAACCGGCAAGCGCGCCGCCGTGACATTCTACGCGCCGCTGGCGCGGAAGCCGCTGATACGATCCGTTATCGTATTGCTGCGTAAACTGGGGTAGCAAACACCTGAGAAGGGGAAGAATGGCCCCGCCAACCGGCGATGAACGCGTGAACAGGCATGACCCGCCCCGAACGGGGACAGAAAAGCTGGAAATCGGACCGGCATCCCGAGAAGCTGGCGTCGTCAGCCTCTGGCGCGGCCTGTCGGGCAAGCTGCTGATCCTGACCATTGTCTTCGTGATGCTGGCCGAGGTGCTGATCTTCGTCCCGTCAGCTGCCAATTTCCGCAATGTCTGGCTGCAGAACCATCTCGATACCGCGGAGGCGGCAAGCATTGTCTTCCTGGACAGTTCCGAGCCGATGCTCAGCGAGCGGGCGCAAGACGATCTACTTCGGGCGACCGGTTCCCTTGCCGTGGTGATCCGTGAAGGCCCGATGGCAAGGTTGATGGCCGCGAGCCAGATGCCCGACGAAATCGACCGGCACATTGATCTTTCAAACCCCGGCCCGATGGAATCGATCTCCGGCGCACTGGCAATGCTGTTTGCAGACTCGGAAGGTACGTACCGAGTCTTCGGGCCGATGAAGTCGCGTGATGGCAAGATTGAGCTGGTACAGACCAACGCCATGCTGAAGACGGCGCTCCTGATCTATTCGCGCAATGTCCTGCTCATTTCGCTCGCTATTTCACTCATCACCGCGACGCTGGTTTTCCTGACGCTCTTCTTCATGATTGTGAGGCCGATCCAGCGCATCTCCGCCAACATGACGGCATTTGCGCAAGAGCCGGACAATGCCTCGCTCATCCTGCGGCCATCGGGGCGACCCGATGAGATCGGCGTGGCTGAAGAAAGGCTTTCCGCCTTCGAATCCGAACTGCACAAGACGTTGCGGCAGCGCCAGCATCTGGCAGATCTCGGGCTTGCCGTTTCCAAGATCAATCACGATCTGCGCAATGTGCTGGCCTCGGCGCAATTGTTTACCGACCGTATCTCGCAACTGCCCGACCCGACCGTGCAGCGGCTGGCGCCGAAATTGTTGCGCTCGATCAATCGGGCGATCGACTATACCCGTTCGGTGCTTGCCTACGGAAAGGCGATCGAGCCAGCCCCGGCGCTGCGCCGCCACCGGCTCCGTGCGATCGTGGACGACGTCGCCGAACTGCTCGGACTGGAGCAGGACAGCGCAATCGAATGGCGCAACGAGATTTCCGAAGAGGTCGAGATTGAAGCCGATTCAGAGCAGATATTGCGCGTCATACTCAATCTGTGCCGCAATGCCGTTCAAGCAATGCAACGCGATGGGGAAGCCGGGGACAGCATTGTCTCGAGGCTGACAGTTACAGCCGAATGCGCCGAGCAACAGGTGGGGCTGCGCATTGCCGATACCGGCCCCGGTGTCGACGAAGCTGCACGCGAGAAGCTGTTCAGCGCGTTTCAGGGGTCGACAAGCAGCGGCGGGGCGGGCTTGGGACTGGCGATAGCTGCCGAACTGGTACGAGCGCATGGCGGCAGGATCAGTCTTGAATCCACCTCACCTTCAGGCTCTGTCTTTTTGGTGGAACTTCCTGGTCCCGGCGGTTTCAAGCCACCGGGAAGACGTGCTGGCAACGGTCAGAACGGCGATTGAAGCAAGTCTGCAGGCCCTACGCAGTTGGACCGATGCCGGCGTCGTTCCAATCCGCAACAGGACAGGATTTCGCCTTGCAATTGCCGGATCAAGCGATTAGGAACGCGGCTTGCGACGGGCCGTTGGAAGCGGCTTGATCTGCGTTTGGCGGCGATGCCGCCCTGGCAAGCACCCGTAGCTCAGCTGGATAGAGCACCAGACTACGAATCTGGGGGTCAGGAGTTCGAATCTTCTCGGGTGCGCCAATAAATCTCTAGTTTCTGGGTTTCAGAGGGTTGACGGTTCTGTCGCCTCGGATTGGCTGGTGATTTCCCATCACCCGGCAGCAAGAACCGTCAATCATTGCAATTCTGTCGATCATGGGCATAACCGACCTGTCGATACCGTGCCTCCTCCTGATCGGTGCGGAGAGGGCTGGAGACCGGCATGAAATTCCAAAGCACACCGATCGAAGCGGCGATGCTGATCTCGCTGGACGAAAGGCGCGATCAGCGCGGATTCTTTGCGCGCACCTACTGTCGCGATGCGTTTCGTGAAGCCGGAATCGAATTCAGAGTGGCGCAACAGAACATCTCGCATACCCGGAAGGCCGGTACTGTTCGCGGCCTGCATTACCAGACTGCGCCTAGCACGGAAGCAAAGCTGGTTCGCTGTGTCGCCGGGGCGATTCGGGACGTATTGGTGGACATGCGGGAGGGTTCACCGAGTCACCGCAGCACCTACGGTGTCGAGCTGTCGGCCGTAAACCGGTTGTCAATCTACGTTCCGCCGATGGTAGCGCACGGATTTCAGGCCCTCACAGATGATGTGATTGTTACATACAGTGTGAGTTGCGACCATGATCCTGAAGCTGAGCGCGGCGTGCGCCATGACGACCCGGCTTTGGGGATCGACTGGCCCCTGCCTGTAACCGAGATCTCGGACAAGGACAGTTCCTGGCCATTGCTCGGGGCGCCTCCCTCCGGTTAGGGAGGAGCAATGCCGGGGGCCTGCTTATGAAAATTGTCGATGAAGCGCTCAAGCGGCGCGAAGCTGAGGGAAATCCCGTGCGCGTCGGGTTGATAGGCGCGGGCACGATGGGCGGAGCTATCGCGCGACAGATCGTCAGTCATGTACCCGGCATGCAGCTTGCGGCTTTCTGCAACCGGACAGTCCAGCGTGCCCGCGATGCGCTGCCGGATGTCGATGGCTCGCAACTTGCGGCTGTCAATCGAAGCACTGAAGTGCAGGCGGCAATCCGGGCTGGAAAGATTGCCGTCACCAGCGATTATCGCCTGTTATGCGAGGCGGAAGATGTTGACGTTGTGTTTGAGGCGACCGGGGCGGTGGAATTTGGCGTCCATGCGCTGAGTTGCGCCATTAATGCCGGCAAACATGTGGTGACGATGAATGCTGAACTTGACGCGACCGTGGGTCCGCTGCTTGCGGCGCGTGCCACTCAAGCCGGGGTGGTGTTCTCTGGAAGCGATGGCGATCAGCCCGCAGTACAAATGAACCTCGTCAGATTTGCACGCTCGATCGGGCTCAAGCCTGTGCTCTGTGGCAATATCAAGGGCCTTCACGACCCCTACCGAACGCCGAAAACACAGCGGGGTTTCGCCAGGAAGTGGGGGCAGAACGTCAACATGGTGACCAGCTTCGCTGACGGCACAAAGATTTCCTTCGAGCAGGCAGCAGTGGCCAACGCCACCGGAATGACCATCGCGGCGCGCGGCATGACCGGGAGAAACATCAAGGGCAGCGTTACGCAACTAGCGCAGCATTATGACGCCGGAGAACTGGAGGCCCTGGGCGGCATTGTTGATTATGTCGTCGGCGCCGAACCCGCCCCGGGCGTGTTCGTTCTTGCGAGTATGGAAGACCCTAGCCAACGAATGCTGCTCGAACTCTACAAGCTGGGCAAAGGACCGCTTTACTGCCTGTATACGCCGTACCACCTTTGCCATTTCGAGGCCCCGCTTTCGGCCGCCCGCGCCGCGATCTTCGGTGACGCAGCCATCAGGCCGCGGGGCGGCCCCGTCGTCGAGGTCGTCGCTGCCGCGAAATGCGATCTGGCGGCGGGAACGGTGATCGACGGAATTGGCGGGTTTCACACCTACGGCATCTGCGAGACAGCCGATATCACGCGGTGCGAACGATTGCTGCCCATGGGCGTGGCAGAAGGATGCGTGCTCAAGACCAACATCCCCCGGGATGCCGTCCTGACCTACGCGGATGTCCAACTGCCACAGAACCGTTTGATTGACCGGCTCAGGCGGGAGCAAGAGGAGATGTTCTCTCCCACAAAAACGGATGGTGCGCTGTGACGAGAACTGTGATCCTTGCTGGCGGTCGCGGCACGCGCATGGCCGGGCGCCCCAAGCCGCTTGTCGAGATCGCTGGCACGCCTTTGATCGAGCATGTGATCGGCAGTTTTACACGGTATGGTTATCAGGATTTCTTGGTCGCACTCGGACACCGCCATGAGGAGGTAAGCCGCGAGTTGTCATCCCCCAGGTTGATGGCGAATGTCGATACAATCGACACCGGGAGGGATGCTGGCTCGGCAGAGCGTATCGCCGCGCTTGCAACAGAAATGGGAGAGGGTTCATTTCTGCTGAGCTATTGCGACTGCCTCAGTGATATCGATCTGGACCAGTTCCTGAAGTTCCACCATGCGGGCAACGCCCTGGTGACCGTGGCGGCGGTTCGGCCACGACTACCCTGGGGGGTTCTCGAGTTGAATGGTGATGAAGCTGTTGTCCGCGGCATGGTGGAGAAACCTTTCGCCCCCGACCTGTGGATCAATGCAGGGATATTTGCCGTCGAGCCGCAGGCGTTGCCGTTCATGTGTTCTGGTGGCAGCTCATGGGAGAATAACATTCTTCCTGACCTCGCCGAAGCGGGCAAGCTCGCCGCTTTCAGGCATCATGGCTTCTGGCGGTCGGTTGAGACCGCCAAGGATGTTCTGGAGCTGGAGGAGTTATGCGTGACCGGCCAGGCTCCGTGGCTGGCACCTGCACGGGCCTGACGAACTACGATGCGCACGCTCGTTACCGGACACAAGGGTTATCTAGGCTACCACGTCGTGGCGGATTTACTCGCCGCAGGGCATGGCGTTCGCGGCATCGACGCCGACTGGTTCCGCGCCTGCGATTTTCCAAACTACCCAAGTGACCAAGCCGTTCGCGCGATACCCGCCATCACTAAAGACATACGCGTGCTTGAAGAGAGGGATTTGGAAGGCTTTGACGCGGTCATTCACCTGGCAGGCCTTTCCAATGACCCGTTGGGCGACCTTGATCCGGAACTGACATTCGAGATCAACCACAAGGCTTCGGTGCGGCTGGCGCGGCAGGCGAAATCTGCCGGCGTGTCGCGGATGGTGCTGGCCTCTTCCTGTTCGGTCTACGGCGCCGGGGGTGAGGACATGATCGATGAGAACGCCCTCCTTCGACCGCAGACCCCCTATGCGCGGTCCAAGCTCAACATGGAGACGGATATTGCGTCGCTCGCCGGTGCAGGCTTCTGTCCTGTTTTCCTTCGGGGCGGAACCATCTACGGTCTGTCGCCCCGCATCCGGTTTGATCTTGTCGTCAACAATTTGACAGCATGGGCGACAGCCACCGGCCGCGTTCTACTGAAGAGTGACGGGCGCGCGTGGCGTCCATTGACCCATGTCAGGGATATGGCAAGCGCTTTTGCGGCAATGCTGGAGCAGCCTTTAGGGAAGATTCGCGGACAGGCCTACAACGTGGCGATTACTTCCCAGAACTTCCGAATTGTGGAAATCGCCCGCCTGATCGCGGCGCATCTGCCCGAGTGCCGCATCGAGTTTCAGCGGGCCGGAAACCGAGACACACGTAACTATCGCGTAAGCGGCGAGAAGCTCACACGGCAGTTGGGGGCCGGCTGGCATCGCTTTGACCTTGAGGCGGGTGTCGTCGAACTGCTGGGGGAGCTTGCCCGGACCAAAATCGCTCCTGATGATTTCGAAGGCCCCCGGTTCCAGCGTCTGGCTCACCTACAGAAATTGATGGAACAAGGTAAGCTCGACCGGAAACTATTTCCTGCTTGAGCGGAATCGGCCCCGATCACTCTGGCCAAACAAGCTTTCTGCCTCCACGTGGCAAATTTGCAACGTCGGACCTGCCTCCCCGACGTCACAGTCAATTGATGGAAAATTTGATCTAAAAATCAATACGTTGTCGACCGGATGACTTCACGGAGTCGTCGCCCATGCTCCGGCAATTGGGCCGTCTTCGCGGCAGGACACGAAAATCGCTTCAGATACAAAAGCTTACTCCGATATCCGTTAGACTCCTTGTATGGCCGGTGCTAGCTTTCCTGCCGTTAGGTCAGGCACAGGGACCGGCAGAACAAGACCCCCAAAAGAGGGTAGGGCAATGACAGGGCAAGGGCAGGGTTCCAGCCAATTCGAGCTGGACACAATTTCCGATATCGCATCGGTTTCTGCGGCACGGCCGTATCTTATCTCGCTTGGCAGGGGCCTTGCAGGACGGCCGCGGATCACGGTTCATGCAGCCAAGGCGGTGTCCGGCAGGCGCGAGCGTTCGCAATTGCTGAGCGATCTTCGTGGGATTGGGCTGAAGGGAAGCGTCAGGTTGCGCGCGCACTCTGCCAGAAAATTGCACGGTCCGGATTCGCTTGAGCAACTCAACGGCGCCTATGGCAGCGAGGCGATTATCTACGACCCGACCGGGATGTTTGGCCGATCGCGTGACCTCGTCCTGTTTGCTGAAACCATTCGCCGGGAAGGTGGCGCAGCCATTGAAGGCATCTACTGGCAGCCGCGCTGGCGCACCCTGTACGTGGTGCTAGACCACGCTGAGTACTTTTCCAACGGAACGGCTTCGACAGTCGCGCTTGCGAACGCCGAGAATATGGCAAGGCGGATCCTCCGCGACACCTGCGGGGCAGCGGCGTCGGACTATGTCCAGGCATTGCGGCTTTCGTTCGAATTACCGCAGGGTGAGATCGTTCCGGTTGACAAGGCCTCGCGCAAGGTGAGCGCAAAGCTTGTTCCGGCCATGCATCGCAAGCTCGGCGGACCCGCGATCGCGACCATGCTTGGCATTGCCGGCCTGACTTCTGCACAAACCGCAACCGCCGCCGATTTGGTGGAAGTGGAGACGGACCCGCCTGCATATTCGCGTCCGGCGGTGTCTGGTCCCAACGCCAAGGTGTCGTTTAGCGGCGGCAAGTTCGGCGACGAGATCGACGACCACGAGGACGCATTCAGCGCGGCCGCATCCGCTACGATCCCGCTGTCGGATCGGTTTGGCCTGCAGGTTGACGGCGTTGGCGGCAAGCTTGACGATGGTCACTACTGGGGCGGCGGCGGTCACCTGTTCTGGCGTGATCCGGACGTAGCGCTCTTTGGCTTGGTAGGCGGTTATGTCGACGTTGATCGCGAGAACCCGCTGTTCCTGGACCGCGATGCCGGATATGTGGCCGGTGAAGCCGAAGTTTATCTGGGCCAGTTCACCTTGTTTGCCATGGGCGGCGGCGTCTTTGGCGACAATGTGGAACACGGCTTTATCGGCTCGGTCGATCTGGGCTGGTACGCCACCGACAATCTGCTGCTGACTATCGGTGCGGCGACCAATCCGCAGACAAGCGCGGTTGGCACGGCTTCAATCGAATGGCAACCCGGCATTGAGGGGGCGTCAGGCCTTGCATTCTTTGCAAAGGGCGCCATCGGCGAAAACGATTTCGCCAGCGTCAAAGCCGGCATCCGCTTCTACTTCGGTCAAGGGCCGACGCTCAAGGCGCGTCATCGCTACGACGATCCGATCGACAACGCCGCAGAGGAACTGATCCAAAACGGCGTCGTTCCGAGAGAGCCGCAGCCAACACCCTCATCGTCATACGGTTCGGTGACCTGATAACAGCCGAAGAATGGGCGAGACGCCGTGGCGCCGCGTCTTGCTCACCGGGGAATGAAGTGTGAAGACGGTCCTCCTGGTTGCAGAACTGGGCGGGGGCATCGGGCATCTGGCCCCGCTCATAAAGATCGCCGACCATCTTGTTTCGAACGCGGCGGACGAAGATGTGCGAGTATTGCTCGCCAGTTCGGACCCGTCGGGCGTTCACATGGTTTTTCCGGAACTACCTTTCCGGGTGCTGGCTGCGCCGGTAAGTACCGCCTCAGGCAATTTGCGGTCGCACACATCAAGCTATGCCGAGATATTGCTGCTCTACGGTTTCAACCGTCCGGAAATTTTGAGCGCTAACCTGAAAGCCTGGGACGGATTGCTCGATCTCTGCAAACCCGACCTCATAATTGCCGATCACAGCCCCACTGCCATACTTGCCGCGAGGGGCAGATTGCCGGTTTTGCACGTAGGTACAGGGTTCACGATGCCACCGGCAGACATCGCACGGTTCCCGGCACTAACGGCAGGCCGCTCTCCTCCCACGGCGCAAGTGCAGATATTGGAGACCGTAAACCGTTTCCTCGGCGAGCGTGGGCAGGAGCCAATTCCAAACCTGCCCGCCATTCTGGATACGGGCGCCCGTGCTGTTTTCAGTCTGCCGCAATTTGACCCGTACCGGGGGCTGCGCAGCGAGAGACTGCTTGGTAGCTATCACGGCAATCTGGCGCCTATGCCGCAACCGGAGATGCCGCACATCTTCCTGTATGCGGGAGGAGCCCCCGACCGTCTGGACGAGATTGCCCAGGCACTATCCCGATGCAATGTGGGGGTTTCGGCCTATCTCGGACCGTTGCAGGGGAGTGCTGCGGCGTTTCTGAAAAGCCGGGGCGTGCATGTTCACACACAACTCCCTGATATGAAGGAAGTATTGCGCAACTCATCGGTCATCGTATCGCATGGCGGATCGGGACTGGCTAACGCAGCACTCACCGCTGGGCGGCCGCAGATCATCATGCCGATCCACGCCGAATCTTCCATTACTGCGAGCCGCGTTTTGGAGATGGATGTGGGAATGGTTCTGGAGAAGGACTGGGGAAAGACACTCGCAGAGGCGGCGGAAACGGTCACCCAGGTCCGTCGATTCCGGGAACATGCCGAGGCAGAGGCACTGACGATATCGAAATCGGGTCTGCCGGGCGATCCGGTGCAGACGGCAGCCGATGAAGCGCTGGAATTGCTGCGCTGACGCGGGAGAGAGACAATGCCGCAGACTACGGAGCCCGAAATCTCCGTGGGAATGCCGGTCTTGAACGGCGAGGCCACGATTGCCCGTGCCATTTCCGATCTTCAGGCACAGACGTTCACGAACTTCGAACTGACCATCTGCGACAACGCATCCGCAGACAGGACAGTGGAAATCGCAAACGCGATCGCCGCCAATGACGAACGCATCAAGGTTAAAGCCTTCGACGAACGGGTGAACGTGAACGCGTCCTTTCGCCG
>Ga0310345_10002478_pt1 | contig 18572 bp, 17 predicted proteins | sample HC15DNA20500_MG_FD_204667 | JGI IMG/M metagenome (GOLD analysis project Ga0310345, IMG submission 204667) | Marine microbial communities from station ALOHA, North Pacific Subtropical Gyre - HC15-DNA-20-500_MG | ecosystem: Environmental > Aquatic > Marine > Oceanic | place: Pacific Ocean: North...
ATGTGACCACCCAGTACCAGATCACCCTCGAGGTCACCGACGAGCCCGGTGTTCTGGCGACAGTGGCCGGCATCCTCAGCGAGGGCCGCGTCTCGATCGCGACTGTCGAGCAGTCGGTGGCTGACGCGTCAGCCGACCCGCTCGCGCGCGTCGCCGCCGACCCGACGGGCGTTGCCCGCCTCGTGATCGGTACCCACAAGGCATTGGAACAGGATCTCAGCGAGACGGTCGAGCGCCTTGCTGACAGTGACGTCGTGGACCGGGTCGTTTCGGTCCTGCGAGTAGAAGGAGATTGACGTGGCACACGTGTGGCGCGGAGTCATGAACGAGTACGCCGATCGCCTGGGGGTGACGGCGGAGTCGACGGTCGTCTCGCTCGGCGAGGGCGGCACGCCCCTCGTCCCGGCCCCGGCGCTCTCGAAGCGCACGGGAGCCCAGGTCTGGGTGAAGTTCGAGGGTATGAACCCGACCGGCTCCTTCAAGGACCGCGGGATGACCGTGGCCCTCTCTCGAGCCGTCGAGCACGGCGCCAAGGCCGTCATCTGCGCCTCGACGGGCAACACCTCGGCATCCGCTGCCGCCTACGCTGCCCACGCCGGGATCACGGCGGCAGTACTGGTACCCGAGGGCAAGATCGCCATGGGCAAGCTCAGCCAGGCTGTTGCGCACAACGGTCAGCTCATCCAGATCCGCGGCAACTTCGATGACTGCCTCGAGATCGCACGCGAACTCGCCGACAACTATCCGGTTCACCTCGTGAACTCGGTCAACCCCGACCGCATCGAGGGGCAGAAGACTGCTGCCTACGAGATCGTCGAGGTCCTCGGCGATGCGCCTGACTTCCACTTCATCCCGGTCGGCAACGCCGGCAACTACACCGCCTACTCTCGCGGGTACCGCGAGGAGGCCGAACGTGGTGTCGCCACGCGCGTTCCTCGGATGTTCGGTTTCCAGGCAGAGGGAAGTGCTCCGCTCGTGCGCGGTGAAGTCGTCAAGAACCCGGAGACGATCGCCACCGCCATCCGGATCGGAAACCCGGCATCGTGGGAGCTCGCACTCGAGGCGCGCGCGGCAACCGATGGCTGGTTCGGCGCGATCGATGACGAGCGGATCCTTGCCGCGCAGAAGATCCTCGCCGGTGAGGTCGGCGTCTTCGTCGAGCCGGCCTCCGCGATCAGCGTTGCGGGCTTGCTCGACCGTGCCGAGGCGGGAGTGATTCCGACGGGGTCCACTGTCGTGCTCACCGTCACCGGTCACGGACTCAAGGACCCGCAGTGGGCTCTGCGTAATGCTGACGGTACGGAAGCCCGGCCGACTGTCGTGGACGCGACCACCTCTGAGGTGGCCTCGGTGCTGGGGCTCGCGCGCGCAGGGGCAACCGCGTGAACGCAGCCCGGGTTGCCGAACGGTCGGTCGTGGTGCGCGTGCCCGCGACCAGTGCGAACCTGGGTCCCGGATTCGACACACTGGGGCTCGCGCTCAGTCTCTACGATGACCTTGTCGTGACCTCGCTTCGGGAGCCGGGCCTGGACATCCAGGCCCAAGGCGAAGGCGCCGACGAGATTCCCCGCGACGAGTCCAACCTTCTGGTGCGGGCAATGGCCTACGCCTTCGAAGCCGTCGACCGCCCCATGCCCGGCCTGCGTCTGCGGGCGCGCAACACGATCCCGCACGGCCGCGGCCTCGGATCTTCGGGTGCGGCAGTCGTGGCGGGCATCCTGGCCGTCAAGGGACTGCTGGAAGGCGATGTCGAGATCGGGCCCGACACGATGCTGCGCCTGGCAACAGAACTCGAGGGGCATCCCGACAACGTCGCACCCGCGCTGTTCGGCGGTCTCACGATCGCGTGGATGGACGAGGCGATGCCGCAGCACAAGAAGCTGCTGGTGCATCGCGGCGTTTCGCCCGTGGTGTTCGTTCCGAGCTTCACGATGTCAACGAGCGTTGCCCGCAGCCTCCAACCCCTGCAAGTGCCACGAGAAGATGCAGTCTTCAATCTCTCACGGTCGGCGCTGCTGATCGCGGCTCTCACGCAGAGCCCCGAGCTGCTGCTTGCCGCCACAGAAGACAAGCTGCACCAGAACTACCGCGCGCAGGCGATGCCCGAAACCGACCGGTTGGTGCGAACGCTGCGTGAGCACGGCTTTGCTGCCGTCGTCTCGGGGGCAGGCCCGAGTGTGCTGGTCTTGGCCGACGGGCCGGGTCGTCGCCTCGAGGCTGCAGCCGTCGCCGAACAGGTCACGGACACCCCGTGGGAGGCTCACATGCTGGCCGTCGACGTCAAGGGTGGTACAGTGAAGGAGCACGCGGGGGGTTCCACGTACTTGTGAATCTGGCCCCCGCCGCATATCTGCGAAGCCTCCGCAATTCCCTCGATCACCCGAATCCGGACATCTCTGCCCGGAAGGAATCGAGGAGAGGCAGATGAGCACGAGACGCTGAGTCCCGCTCAGCACGTCGAGCCCATCGCGGCGGCTTCTTCATCCGTGCGGATCCGCACATCATTCGATTCACCGCACATTAGGTACACAAGGGAGTACTCGTGGAGTCCATCTCCGAGGTCCAGACCGACGCGTCCGAGAGCGACGCTGTCGACCAGACCACCCCCGCGGCCGAGGAGGCCGCCACACCGACCGAAACCGCAGCTTCGGAGGCATCGACCGACGAGGCAGCACCCGACGCAGGCGCGCTGGCAGCCGAGGCAGAGGCCGACACTCCGGGATCTGAGGCAGAGGCAGCGGAGCCCGCGGCAGCCGAGGCACCCGATGCTGCTCCGGCTTCCGAAGCCGCCGCGGCGGGACCCGCGGGCGAGGCTGCCGAGCAGCCCGCCGCCGACGCTCCGGCAGATGCAGCAGACGAGGCAGCCCCGGCGGAGGAGAAGCCCGCGGAAGCGCCGGCCAAGCCGGCACGCAAGCGTGCGCCTCGCCGGGCCAAGAGCACCGACGTCGCCGCCGAAACGACGGCTGACAAGTCCGCCTCTGAGACGCCGGCAGAGACGCCGGCTGAGCCGCAGGCCGAGAAGCCGGCTGAAGCGTCGAACGACAACTCCGCGGACCAAACCACGGACAAGCCCGCGGACGAAAACAAGAGTGCGGACAACAGCGACGCACCCGATGCCGCGTCAGCCGAGGCCGCAACGACCGACGAGTCGGCGACGAATGCCGAGTCCTCCGACGACGCCAGCGAGGAGTCCACACCCAGCCGCAGCCGCAGCCGCAGCCGGAGTCGTAGCCGCAACCGGGCATCCGGGGGCAGCGGCAACGGAGCGGGTAACAACGGCAACGGCAACGGTGGTTCTTCGGGCGGTGCCGAGCAGTCGGCGTCGACCGGTTCTGATGACGACAGCGGTTCGTCTGGCGGTCGTGGCCGGCAGCGCAACAAGCGCCGCGGTCCGAACCAGAACGACGAGTTCGAGCCCGAGGTCGGCGAGGACGACGTCCTGATTCCGATCGCCGGCATCCTGGACGTGCTCGACAACTACGCGTTCGTCCGCACGACCGGCTACCTTCCCGGCCAGAGTGACGTGTACGTCTCGCTCGGCCAGGTCAAGAAGTACAACCTGCGCAAGGGTGACGCCGTCGTCGGCGCTATCAAGCAGCCCCGCGAGGGCGAGCAGACCGGCCGTCAGAAGTACAACGCGCTCGTCAAGGTGGATGCCGTCAACGGCCTGTCCGTCGACGACGCCGCGAACCGCGTCGAGTTCGGCAAGCTCACGCCGCTGTACCCGCAGGAGCGCCTGCGCCTGGAGACGGCGCCCGAAAAGCTCACGCAGCGGATCATCGACCTGGTGGCCCCGATCGGTAAGGGCCAGCGCGGCCTCATCGTCGCGCCGCCCAAGGCTGGCAAGACGATCGTGCTGCAGCAGATCGCGAACGCGATCGCGACGAACAACCCCGAGGTCCACCTCATGGTCGTGCTCGTCGACGAGCGGCCCGAAGAGGTCACCGACATGCAGCGCACCGTGAAGGGCGAGGTCATCGCCTCGACCTTCGACCGTCCCGCCGAAGACCACACGACCGTTGCCGAGCTCGCCATCGAGCGCGCCAAGCGCCTCGTTGAGCTCGGCCGTGACGTCGTCGTGCTGCTGGACTCGATCACCCGCCTCGGCCGCGCCTACAACATCTCGGCGCCGACCTCTGGGCGCGTCCTCACCGGCGGTGTCGACGCTTCGGCGCTCTACCCGCCGAAGCGCTTCTTCGGCGCCGCGCGCAACATCGAGAACGGAGGATCGCTCACGATCCTCGCGACGGCGTTGGTTGAAACCGGCTCCAAGATGGACGAGGTGATCTTCGAGGAGTTCAAGGGCACCGGCAATAGCGAACTGCGCCTGAACCGCCAGCTTGCCGACAAGCGCATCTTCCCCGCGGTGGATGTCAACGCGTCGAGCACGCGCCGCGAAGAGATGCTGCTCTCGCCCGATGAGGTCAAGATCACCTGGAAGCTCCGTCGCGCTCTCGCGGGCCTGGACCCCCAGCAGGCGCTCGAGGTCGTGCTCGGCAAGCTCAAGGAAACCCAGTCCAACGTCGAGTTCCTCGTGCAGATGCAGAAGTCGATTCCGGCGCCGACCTCCAACGGTCACGGCGCTGGCGGACACGGTCACGGGCACGAGAACAGCATCCGCTGACCCGGCGGCATCGAGATGGCCGAGCCGGCGATGTTCGACTCCGTCCGTGCGCTGATCGACGAGCACCGCGAGGTGCAGATTGAGCTGTCCGATCCGGCGGTGCACGCGGACCCCGCCCGCGCAAAGCGGGTCAATAGGCGGTACGCGGAATTGAGTCGGATCGTCGCTGCCCACGATGCGTGGGTGGCGGCATCCGACGACCTTGTCGCTGCCCGCGACCTCGCGCGCGAAGACGACGCCTTCGCCGAAGAGGTCCCGGCCCTCGAAGAGCGCCTCGCCGACACCCAGGAACGGCTCCGACGGCTCCTGATTCCGCGCGACCCGGATGACGCGCGCGACGTGATCATGGAGATCAAGCAGGGCGAAGGCGGCGCAGAGAGCGCCCTGTTCGCCGCTGATCTGCTGCGGATGTACCTGCAGTATGCCGCTTCGAAGGGGTGGAAGACCGAACTGCTCGAGCGCAACGAGTCAGACCTCGGCGGGTTCAAGGACGTCCAGGTCGCCATCAAGGGCTCCTCGAGCGATCCGGCGCAGGGAGTGTGGGCCCACCTGAAGTACGAGGGGGGTGTGCATCGCGTCCAGCGCGTTCCCGCCACCGAGTCACAGGGGCGGATCCACACGTCGACCACCGGTGTGCTGGTCTTTCCCGAAGTCGACGAGCCCGAAGAGATCCACATCGATCAGAACGACCTGAAGATCGATGTCTTCCGCTCGTCAGGTCCGGGTGGCCAGTCGGTGAACACGACGGACTCCGCGGTGCGGATCACGCACCTGCCAACCGGCATCGTGGTGTCGATGCAGAACGAGAAGTCGCAACTGCAGAACCGCGAGGCTGGGATGCGCGTGCTGCGAGCCCGGCTGCTGGCCAAGCAGCAGGAGGAGCGGGATGCCGCGGCATCCGATGCCCGGCGCTCGCAGATCCGAGGGATGGATCGCTCCGAGCGCATTCGCACGTACAACTTCCCCGAGAACCGCATCGCCGATCACCGTACCGGATACAAGGCCTACAACCTTGATCAGGTGATGGACGGTGCCCTCGAGCCGATCATCGCGTCGTGCATCGCCGCCGACGAGGAGGAACGGCTCGCGGCTCTGGGGTCAGGCGGGAACTGATTCCCCGCCACCCGGTTGGCCGCATAGCCCGCCCCGACGGTCTCTACCGCGCAACGATGGCCAGGCCAATCGTCCCGAGGTAGACGCCGGGAATCGTGACCCCTTCGAATCCGATGCCGCGACGATCGCGCACGAGAAGCCCGATCGCGAGGACCGCTGACATGAACGCTGTTCCCGCCAACAGCACCAGACTCGACGGACCTGCGGCCTCGTAGATGGTGCCGTCGCGGTACGACACGTCGGCTATCGAGATCATCAGCGTGTCGAACACGTTCCCGCCGATGATGTTCCCGACCCCGAGGGTCAGAGCGCCCATCCGGACCGCCGCGATGAGGGTGATCAGTTCGGGCAGCGAGCTGATGGCAGTGGTCACCGTGAACCCGGTGACATCGCTCGGCCACCCCGTCGCCGCCGCAACTCCCAGCCCCGCGCGGCCGATGACCCATCCGGTCCCTGCCGTGACGAGGGCGAGTCCCGCGAAGGTGACCCACAGGCGGGGGAGAGATGTCGTCGGCTGCGTCGTGTCATCGTCGTCAACCGTCTGCGACGTCCGGCGCGGACTCCACATCTCGTCGGCCCGCATCCGTCGCAGCAGAAACAGGCTGTAAACGTAGATCACCGGGATCAGAAGTGACAGCGGGTGAATCCATCCCCACGAGAGGGTGGGTGTCGCGTAGGCGATCACCGGAATCGTCAGCAGTGCGACGAGGGTCAGAGATTGCCCGAGATTCTCGAGCGAGGCCGCGGCGTGCTCGAGGTTCGCGCGCCGGTAGAGGAGGTCGGCCACCGCCAGCCAGACTGTCTGAATCGCCACCCCGCCTACCGGGTTGGCAAGCGCGAACCCGGCATCCCCGGCGAGCGCTCCGGTGATCGTGGTGATGATGCCGGTCAGCGAGGTCACCGCGCCGAGGAACACAGCTCCCGCGATCGCACGCCCCATTCCGGTCCGGCCCGCCAGCTCGTCGGCAGTGCGAGCAAGACGGGTACCGGCGAACCAGAGCACGACGATCGAAGCGGTGAGTGCAACCGCACTCTGCCACAGTCCCCACGTCCCGTCCACGGCGCCCCTTCCGCGATTCGCAGCCACACACGGTAGCAAGAGGAGCGCACAGAGCCGCAGGCCTTGACTTTCCCGCAGCGGCGCCGCACGGCATCCTGTCGCTGCGTGGGTCGACGCGCTACTGTCGGGGCGTGGTCATGTTCCTCATCCGCGCCCTGATCTTCGTGCTATCCGCAGCTGTCGGGCTGATCGCCGCCGACCTGCTGCTTCCGGGCTTCCGCATCGACTGGGCTGACTGGTGGGGCTTCGTCCTCGCCGTGCTGATCTTCGCGGTGCTCCAGAGCATCCTCTCGCCGTGGATCGCGACAGTGGCAAAGCGAAACGCACCCGCCTTGCTCGGCGGCATCGGCATCATCTCGACGCTCATCGCGCTCGTGATCGTCGTACTGATCCCCCGAGGCGGCATCAGCATCGGTGAGCCCTTCGTGCTCACCTGGATTCTCGCGCCCGTCATCGTGTGGCTGGTCACTGCCCTCGCGACGTGGCTGCTGCCGATGGTCTTCATCAAGAAGAAGGTCGAGGAGCGTCGCTCCGAGAAGTAGCGAGAGCCGCGGCCGGAGGCGGCAGACAGTGGGGGAGACATGGGCGTCATCATCACCGCGGGCACCATCATCACGATGGATCCAGCGCGCACCCGAGCAGAGGCTGTCGCCGTTTCGGACGGGCGCATCGTCGCGGTAGGAACAGCGGCTGACTGTCAGCAGGCGCTGCCCGGGGCGAGAGCGCACGATACGGGCGCCGCCGCTCTGCTGCCCGGGTTCGTCGAGCCGCACTCGCATCCGGTTCTCAGCGGCATGGCGACGATGCCTCCGGCGTACTGGATCGCGCCGTGGTTTGCGCCCACGTGGGATGACGTCGTCGCAGCCTTCCGGAAGGCCATCGACGAGACGCCCGCTGACCAGCCGCTCGCGTTCTTCGGCTTCGATGGCCTGCTGCAGCAGCACGCCGATCCGACAGCGTCCGAACTCGATGCGATCTTCGGGAACCGCATGGTGATGGTGTTCGGCAACTCGGGCCACACGTCCTATGTCACGACCGCGGTCCTTGAGCACCTCGGTTGGGTGAAGAACCCGCCCGAGGACCCCGTGGGTGGTTTCTTCGGCCGTAATGCCGACGGCTCCCTCAACGGCGTGGCCACCGAGATCCCCGCGGCGATGGCGCAGGCAGCTCCCGTTCTCGAGGCGATCGCCAAGGGGCCGCATCCGCTGCAGGGCGCCGTTGAGTACTACGTGCTGCTGTCATCAGCGGGGATCACCTCGACCTCGGAACACACGTACAAGACCGAGCTGAAGCCTGCGTACGAAGCTCTTGCCTCGCTCCCCAATAGCCCGCTCAGGATCTCGCTGTACCACATGTCGACGGAGGCCGACTGCGGAGATCCGTTCACCTCAGCTGCCCCCGACGACATGCTGCGCAAGCAGGGAATCAAGCTCTGGGCCGACGGATCGCCGTGGGTCGGCAACGTCGCGATGAGCTCGCCGTACCTTGACACCGAGGTCACCCGAGCCGCGGGGATCGCGCCCGGAATCCCCGGCGAGAAGATGATGAACTACACCCGCGACCAGCTTGACGCGCTGCTGGAGGCGCACGTCGGCGAAGGCTGGCAGATGGCGTTCCACGCCAATGGTGACATCGCGATCGACATCGTGCTGGATGCCTTCACGACGGTGCTCGGCCGCCACAACATGATCGAGAGCGATCACCGCTGGCGGATCGAACACATCGGCGGTGCGCGCGCCGACCAGTTCGCCCGGATGGCCTCGATCGGCGCCGTGCCCTCGATGGGCCCCTTCCAGTTCTACTACTGGGGCGATCTGCTCGACGGGGGCATGTTCGAGCCGGCCGTGGGTGGGTCCTGGCAGCGATTCCGGGATGCCTTCGACGCGGGCCTGCCCGTCTCGTTCCACAATGACGGTTCTGTCACGCCTCCCACGCCGCTGCTGAACATGCAGGCTGCAGTCACTCGCCGGTGCTCGTCCGGAAACCTGCATGCCCCCGAACAGGCAGCGACGCTGGATGAGGCGCTGCGCGCACACACGGTCAACGCCGCGTTCGCTCTCGGGCGCGAGCATGAGATCGGCTCCATCGAGGTCGGCAAGCTCGCTGACTTCGTCGAGCTCGATGCTGATCCGTATGCCGTGGTGCCCGACAAGATCGGTGCCATCGGAGTCCTCGGCACATGGCTCGGCGGCTCTCGCATCGATCTCGGGGAGTTTGCCGCGGCATCCCACCAGGTCGACGACGCCGCGTTCGCGCAGTTGCGTACGTACGGCGTGCCGGCGTGCTGTCACCTTCCCGGAGCCGACGCGTGAGCGCTGCCTCCGCTGTCGGCGCGGGAGTCTCCCGTCGGCAGACGGCGCTCGCGATCCCGCTGCTGGGGATCATGGGTGGGGTCCAGACCGCTGATCCCACGATCGCGAGCACGGCGCTGGTCGAGTCCGCTCGCGCGCTGCAGATGGATGCCGGACTCCAGGCGATCGCTGCCAGCGTGTCAACCCTGATGCTTGCGGCTACCGTCATCTCCACCGGCCTCCTCGCCGACCGGATCGGCCGGCGTGTCCCATGCCGGCGAGGGGCTCACCTCGCCGCTCACGTGGGCACCGCTGGCCTCGGGTGCCGCGCTGCTGGCCCTCTTCGCTGTGGTGGAACTGCGCGGCGCGCATCCGTTCTTCCCGATGCAGCTGTTCCGCAATCCCGGTTTCCTCGCCGCGCCCAGATTCAGGCACGTACGTACGCACGCACGCACGCACGCACGAGCGAAGCCGCCCCGCGCGAAGTTCGCAGAAAGGCGTGAAGTTCGCACAATTGTCGCGGCATCCTGCGAACTTCGTGCGATTCTGCGAACCTCGGGGCCGGTGGCGCCGCGCACGACCGGCGTGAGAGTCAGATCTGGTAGTCGGGCATGGTCAGGATGGCGCGGGTGTCCATGCCGTCCTTGCGCTTGCGGGCTTTCGCCGGGATGCCGGTGAGGATGCTGTCGGCCGGCGCGTCCCGCGTGACCACGGCGTTCGCGCCCACGACCGAGCGGTCGCCGATCGTTATCGGGCCGAGGATCTTCGCGCCGGCGCCGACTGCCACCTCGTCGCCGATTGTGGGGTGGCGCTTGCCGCCCTCGCGCTGCCGTCCGCCCAGCGTGACCTGGTGGTAGAGCAGGACGTCATCGCCGATCTCGACAGTTTCGCCGATCACGACGCCCATGCCGTGGTCGATGAAGAAGCGGCGACCGATCCGTGCTCCGGGATGGATCTCGATGCCGGTGAGCCAGCGAGTGAGCTGTGACCCGGCGCGCGCAAGGAAGCGCGCGCTGCGGGTCCATAGCCAGTGGTTGATGCGGTGCGCCCAGATCGCGTGCAGGCCCGAGTAGAGCACCGCGATTTCGAGACCGCTGCGGGCTGCGGGGTCTCGAAGCTTCGCCGCAGCGATGTCCTCGCGGATGCGGCCGACGACGTGGAGCACTCCCACGCTCAGTCCTCGCGCAGGTGCTCGAACAGGGCAGTTGACAGGTAGCGCTCGCCGTTGGAGGGGATGACCACGACGATGTTCTTGCCCGCAGCCTCGGGTCGGGCCGCGACCTGGAGGGCAGCCCACACTGCAGCACCGCTGGAGATGCCCACGAGAATGCCGTCCTTCGTGCCCACGGCGCGGGCGGTGGTGATCGCGTCGTCGAACTCGACGTCGATCACCTCATCGATGACATCCTGATCGAGGATCTCGGGGATGAAGTTCGGGCCGATGCCCTGGATCTTGTGGGGACCGGGGCGCCCCTCGGTCAGCAGCGGGGAATCCTTCGGCTCGACAGCGACGACCTTGACGCCGGGCACGCGCTCCTTGAGGACCTGGCCGACGCCCGTGATCGTGCCACCCGTGCCGATACCGGCAACGAAGTAGTCGACCTTGCCGTCGGTGTCACGCAGGATCTCTTCAGCGGTGGTCTTGCGGTGGATGGCGGGGTTCGCCTCGTTGGCGAACTGCTTGGCCAGAACCGCACCCGGCGTTTCGGCGGCGATCTCCTCGGCCTTCGCGACAGCGCCCTTCATGCCCTGAGCCGGGTCGGTCAGCACGAGTTCGGCGCCGTAACCCTTGAGCAGAAGCTTGCGCTCGGTCGACATCGACGAGGGCATCGCCAGGATGACCTTGTAGCCGCGTGCCGCGCCTACCATGGCCAGCGCGATTCCGGTGTTGCCGCTGGTCGCCTCGACGATCGTGCCGCCCGGGGGGAGCTCGCCCGCGGCTTCGGCGGCATCCACGATCGCAATGCCGAGGCGGTCCTTGACGCTGGATGCGGGGTTGTAGAACTCGAGCTTTGCCAGCACGGTGCCATCGACGCCCTCCGCGACGCGGTTCAGGCGGACGAGCGGGGTGTTTCCGAACGCACTGGTGATGTCGTTGTGGATGCCGGTCATTTCGGGGCCTTTCGGGCGACGTGGGTGACGACCATTCAGCTTAGGCGAGCCTCACCGGCAGGGGCCCGATTGTGACGAAGAACGTCCCGGGGTCCTAGGCTTGGGGCGCTCATGCCTGCCCAGAATCTTTCCGATGACATGCGTCCCCGCGAGATCGCCGTGTCTGTCGCGGACGCCACCGATACGCTCACTGCTGCCGGAATCGCGGATGCCCGCGTTGATGCCGAGCTTCTGCTGGCACACGTGATGGATGTGGGCCGCGGTGAGCTGCAGGCAGCTGCCCTTCGCGGCGACACCCTGGACGAGGCATCCGACGCGCACTTCCGAGACCTTGTGGCACGCCGTGCGAGTCGGGAGCCGCTGCAACACATCACCGGCACCGCGCCGTTTCGCCACCTCGAGCTGCGGGTAGGGCCAGGGGTGTTCGTACCGCGGCCCGAGACCGAGACGCTCGTGCAGATCGCGCTGGATGCGCTGCTCGCGGCAGCGTCACCGTCACCGATCGCCGTCGACCTCGGCACCGGCTCGGGGGCCATAGCCCTCGCGCTTGCGACGGAGGCTCCGCACTCCCGAGTCTTCGCCGCCGAGAACGCCGTCGATGCCTTCGTCTGGGCCAAGGAGAACTTCGCCGACGTCGGTGCCGAGAACGCCACCCTCGCCTTCATCGATCTCGCGCGCGCCTTTCCCGACCTCGACGGGATGGCGTCAGTGGTCGTGAGTAACCCGCCGTACGTGCCGGATGCCGCGGTGCCCCGCGATCCCGAAGTGCGGTGGTTCGATCCGCCGACCGCCCTCTATGGGGGACCAGATGGCTTGGGCATCGTCCGGCAGGTCAGTGCGACGGCGCTTCGCCTTGCTCACCCGGGCGGAATCGTCGCGATCGAGCACGGCGAGAGCCAGGGCGCTGAGATCCGCGAGCTGCTGAGCGCCGACGGCTGGCGCGCGCCCGCCACCCACATGGATCTCACGCGCCGCGACCGAGTCACCACCGCGCTGCATCCGTAACCGCCCGCGCTTCCCGCCGCGCCCCGCGCTTCCCGCCGCGCCCCGCGCTTCCCCAGCGTCCGCGCTTCCCGGAATCGCCCGCCGCTTCCGTAGACTGAGCAAGCCATGTCCGACATCTTCGACTGCCGCGACGACGCCCAGCTCTTGCCCGGCATGAGACAGGCGCGCCAAGCGATCGGCAGGGGCGCCCTCGTCGTCATCCCCACCGACACCGTCTACGGCGTGGCCGCCGACGCCTTCAATGCTGCCGCTGTGCAGCGGCTGCTGGACGCCAAGGGCCGCACCCGAGAATCGCCACCGCCCGTGCTCGTTGCGGGAACCGCCATGGTGCGCGCACTCGTTGCCGACCTGCCAGAGCCGGTGGAGCGACTCATCGAGAAGTTCTGGCCGGGAGGGCTCACGATCGTGCTGCCCGCTCAGCCTTCGTTGACCTGGGACCTGGGGGAGACCCGCGGCACCGTTGCGGTTCGGATGCCCGATCACCGCATCGCTCTCGAGCTCATCGAAGAGACCGGTCCGCTCGCGGTCTCTAGTGCGAATCTGACCGGCGAGGCGGCTGCCGTCGACGTGCTGAGCGCACACCAGATGCTCGGTGACCGGATCGACGTATACCTGGATTCGGGCCCCGTCGCCACGGGAGTCCCCTCGACGATCCTCGACGCCACGGGACTCGCGCGACGCGAGCCGGGAACCGCGCGAATCCTTCGGATCGGCGCCGTGAGCGCCGATGAGATCCGCGAGGTGATCGGCGATCTGCTCGAGGACCCCGCCGCACCGGTCGAGACGGATGCCGACGACGCCGGATCCGCGTGAAGCAGTACCTCTTCGTCGTCATCCTGACCGCGACCATCACACTCGTGTTGGCGTGGGCGGTGTGGCAGTTGAGCATGCGCTACAAGCTCTACCCCGGCATCCGCGAGCGGGATGTCCACAAGACTCCCACGCCGCGCCTGGGTGGCGTCGCCATGTATCTCGGCATCGTCGCGGCGTTTCTGGCGTCGTCGCAGCATCCGTTCTTCTCGATCTTCTGGGCAGACCCCGCTGCGGTGTGGGCGATCCTCGGCGCAACGACGCTCATCGTCCTCGTCGGTGTCGCCGATGACATCTGGGACCTCGACTGGATGATCAAACTCGGCGCGCAGTTCGCGGCGGCGGGAATCATCGCCTGGTTCGGCAAGCTGCAGATCCTCTCGCTCCCGATCGGCGGGCTGACTGTCGGCTCGAGCTGGATGAGCTTCGTGCTCACGGTCCTGTCGATCGTGATCGTGATGAACGCCGTCAACTTCATCGACGGGCTCGACGGGCTCGTCGCCGGTGTCGCCCTCATCGCCAACGGGGTCTTCTTCGCGTACTCGTACCTGCTCGTCCGCGACGCCGGAGCGACCACCTACTTCAACCTCGCATCCTTCATCGCCGCGGCGCTCATCGGCGCCTGTATCGGGTTCCTGCCGCTGAACTGGACGCCAGCGAAGCTCTTCATGGGAGACAGCGGAGCCCTGATGCTGGGCCTGTTGATGGCAGTGTCGGCCATCGCGATCACCGGTCAGATCACCCCGTCACAGCTCGATCCCGACAACTTCGGAAGGTCGCAGCTGCTCGGCGCGTTCATCCCGATCCTGCTGCCGATCACGATCGTGCTGCTGCCGCTGCTGGATTTCGGTCTCGCGATCATCCGTCGTGTCGGCGCCGGGAAGTCGCCGTTCTCGCCCGACCGTAAGCACCTGCACCACCGGATGCTCGACATGGGCCACAGCGACCGTACGGCAGTGCTCATCTTCTATGCCTGGACGGCGATCATTGGCCTTGCGATGCTGCTGATGTACATCGGAACCGCATCCGACTGGCCGGGGGAGTACCTCCTCGGCGTCGGGTTCGGAGTCGTCGGCGCTATCGCCTGCCTCGTTGTCACCCTCATGCCCCCGGGGCGCCGCCCCGCCCCCGTCACCACCGCCCAGGAGGCCTCGTGAGCACCGTGTCCAGCACCCCGATCCTGCGTACGACGGTGATCTGGTCGGCGATCGTGACCGGCGTGCTCGCCGTGGTCGGTGCCCTCGTCGGCTACCTCGCCGCCGGCGAGTCCGGGCTCTGGAGCGCGCTGCTCGGCGTGCTGCTGGCAGCGGTGTTCCTCGGGATCACGAGTGTCAGCATCCTGATCGCCAACCGGTGGTTCGGAACCGACCTGTACGTTCCGATCTTCTTCGGCATCGTGCTCGGTGGCTGGCTGCTGAAATTCATCGTGTTCCTGGTCGTGCTGTTCGTGGTGCGCGACCAGCCGTGGGTGAACTCGCTCGTGTTCTTCCTTGCCATCGTCGCGGGGATCCTCGCTTCGCTCGCCGTGGACGTCATCGTGCTCACTCGGATGCGGTTGCCGTACGCAAGTGACACGAAACTGCCGACCGCCGACCCGGAGGACACCTCCGGAAGGGAGTGACGCGGCGCCGGGAGCCCTTCGGGTTTGCTAATGTTGTGTTGCGCCCGCCCGTTCGCCTGACGAGCGCTGCCGGGACCGCTAACTCATCGCCCATCGTCGCAACGGCTTATCCCCGGTGCCCCGAAGCTGGAGCCAGCGCTGTTTACTCAAGCTGCGAGCCTTATCGTGTCCACTGCCGAAGATGGCGGGGGTTTCCACGGACCGTCTGTCGATGAGTTCTTCCCGGAGCCGATCTTCCAGCTCTTCGGGATCGAGGCTCTCTCGATCACGCGCATCAACCTCATCCAGTTCTTCGCGACGATCGTCATCGTCCTCATCTTCTGGCTCGGCACCCGTCGGATGCGGGTAGTCCCCGGGCGCTTCCAGAGCCTGGTCGAGATGGGCCTGGACTTCGTGCGCGTCAACATCGCCGAAGATCTCCTGGGCAAGAAGGACGGCCAGCGGTTCCTGCCGATCCTCACGACGATGTTCTTCATGATCCTGTTCATGAACATCACGGGAATCATCCCGTTCATGAACATCGCCGGCACCAGCGTCATCGCCGTGCCCTTGGTGCTCGCGATCATCAGCTACGTGACGTTCATCTACGCCGGTATCCGCAAGAGCCCGAAGAACTTCTTCAAGAACTCGCTGTTCCCCTCGGGTGTTCCGTGGCCGATCTACATCATCGTCACCCCGATCGAGCTGATTTCAACCTTCATCATCCGTCCGGTGACGCTGACTCTCCGTCTGCTTATGAACATGATGGTCGGTCACCTCCTGCTCATCCTCTTCTTCGCGGCTACCCAGTTCTTCCTCTTTGACCTCGGTGGCTGGTGGTCGGCTCTGGCAGCCGGCAGCCTCGCCTTCGGGTTCGTCTTCACTCTGTTCGAAATCCTGGTGGCCGTCCTCCAGGCCTATGTCTTCGCCCTCCTCACCGCGGTCTACATCCAGCTCGCGGTGGCGGAAGAGCACTAAGCGGGTCGGCCCGAAGCCGCCCTCAACCGAAAGGAAAAATCCGTGGACGCAACTACGGTTCTCGCCCAGGTCACCGGCAACGTCGCGACGATGGGCTACGGCCTCGCCGCCATCGGCCCGGCCATCGGCGTGGGCATCGTCGTCGGCAAGACGATCGAGGGCGTCGCTCGTCAGCCCGAGCTCGCCGGTCGCCTCCAGGTGCTGATGTGGATCGGTATCGCCTTCACCGAGGCGCTGGCGTTCATCGGTATCGCCACCTACTTCATCTTCGTCTGATCCGACTCACCCAGCCTTAAGGAGACAGGATGCTCACGGCTCTTGTCACGTACGCCGCCGAAGAGGGGGCTGCGCACAACCCGCTCATCCCGGCGTGGTACGACATCATCTGGTCGTCGGTGTGCTTCATCGTCATCCTCGTGCTGTTCTGGCTGTACGCTCTGCCGCGGATGAAAAAGCTGCTCGACGAGCGTTCTGCGGCGATCGAAGGCAACATCGCCAAGGCCGACGAGGCCCAGCGCAAGGCTGAGGCCGCCCTCGAGGAGTACACCGCGCAGCTGGCTGATGCCCGCCGCGAGGCTGGTGAAATCCGCGACGCCGCCCGCGAGGACGGCAAGAAGATCGTCGCCGAGGCCAAGGAGAGCGCGTCTGCCGAGGCCGCGCGCCTGACGGCTGCCGCGCACGCTCAGATCGACGCCGAGCGCCAGACCGCGTTCGTGTCGCTGCGCGGCGAAGTTGGCACCCTGGCCCTCGACCTCGCCGGCGGTGTGATCGGTGAGACCCTGTCGGACGACGCTAAGGCCAAGGCCGTCGTCGACCGCTTCCTCGCCGATCTCGAGGCATCCGAGACGGCGGCGAAGTAATGGGTAGCGCGACGAATCAGGCGCTCGCGGAAACGACCGCGGCGCTGGCTGCGGCTCGTGGCGTCGACCTGACCGTCGCCCGCGAGCTCTTCGTCGCCGCGCGTGAGCTCGGCCAGACCTCGCAGCTCAGCGGCGCGCTGGCCGATTCAGCGGCGGCGCCCGCCGCCCGCGCGAAGGTGATCACCGATGTCTTCGGGCCGTCGATGGCTCCGGCGACAGTCGGTCTGCTCACCAACGCCGTCCAGCAGCGGTGGTCATCGGCATCCGATCTCATCGACGGGATCGAGGAGCTCGCTGTGCGCGCCGCCACGATCGCGTCCGATGCAGACGTCGAGTCCGAGCTGTTCGAGTTCTCCCGCACGGTCGCGGCGAACCCGGAGCTCGAACTCGCACTGGGGAGTCGCCTCGGTGATGCCTCGGCAAAGGGCGACCTCGTAGCAAAGCTGCTGACCGGACGCGCGAGCGAGGCGACGGTCCTCGTCGCGTCTTCGCTTGTGCAGCAGCCGCGCGAGCGCCGTGTGCGCCAGCTGTTGTCGCGCGCGATCCGCATCGTCGCCGACGAACGCGGCCGCGCTGTCGCCACGGTCACCGCAGCGGCTGCGCTGAGCGCGGAACAGGCGAGCCGCCTGACCGAGCTGCTCAGCCGTCGCTACGGCACCAAGATCTCCCTGAACACCGTGATCGACCCGACAGTGGTCGGCGGCCTGCGCGTGCAGATCGCCGATGACGTCATCGACATGAGTGTTTCCTCCCGGCTCGCCGACCTCCGTCAGCGACTGGCCGGCTAACGACACCGCCGACAGGCGCAGACTTCGGGTCCGACGCACGGAACCCGAGAAGGACCTTAACGAAGGAAGACCATGGCAGAACTCTCCATCAGCCCCGACGTCATCCGTGACGCGCTGAAAGACTTCGTCGCGGCCTACGAGCCCTCCGGGGCAGCGGCCAACGAGGTCGGCACCGTCATCGACGCCGCCGACGGCATCGCCCATGTCGAGGGTCTCCCCGGCGTCATGGCCAACGAGCTGGTGACCTTCGCCGACGGCACGCAGGGCCTCGCCCTGAACCTCGACGAGCACGAGATCGGTGTCGTCGTCCTCGGCGACTTCGCCGGCATCGAGGCGGGTCAGCAGGTCACGCGTACCGGCGAGGTGCTCTCGGTTCCCGTCGGCGACGGCTACCTCGGCCGCGTCGTCGACCCGCTCGGCAACCCGATCGACGGTCTCGGCGAGGTGGCCACGGAAGGCCGCCGCGCCCTCGAGCTGCAGGCGCCGGGCGTCATGCAGCGTAAGAGCGTGCACGAGCCCATGCAGACCGGCATCAAGGCGATCGACGCGATGATCCCCGTCGGCCGCGGTCAGCGTCAGCTCATCATCGGCGACCGCCAGACCGGTAAGACGGCGATCGCGATCGACACGATCATCAATCAGAAGGACAACTGGGCGTCGGGAGACCCGACAAAGCAGGTCCGCTGCATCTACGTCGCCATCGGTCAGAAGGGTTCGACGATCGCCTCCGTCAAGGGCGCGCTCGAGGATGCCGGTGCCATGGAGTACACGACGATCGTCGCAGCTCCCGCATCAGACCCCGCCGGCTTCAAGTACCTGGCTCCCTACACCGGCTCGGCCATCGGCCAGCACTGGATGTACGGCGGCAAGCACGTCCTGATCATCTTCGACGACCTGTCGAAGCAGGCTGAGGCCTACCGTGCCGTGTCGCTGCTGCTGCGCCGCCCGCCGGGCCGCGAGGCGTACCCCGGCGACGTCTTCTACCTGCACTCGCGTCTGCTCGAGCGTTGCGCCAAGCTCTCCGATGAGCTGGGTGCCGGCTCCATGACGGGTCTTCCGATCATCGAGACCAAGGCTAACGACGTCTCGGCCTACATCCCGACCAACGTGATCTCGATCACGGACGGCCAGATCTTCCTGCAGTCCGACCTGTTCAACGCGAACCAGCGTCCCGCGGTCGACGTGGGTATCTCGGTTTCGCGCGGGGGTGGTGACGCCCAGGTGAAGTCGATCAAGAAGGTCTCGGGAACGCTCAAGCTCGAGCTCGCTCAGTACCGCTCGCTCGAGGCATTCGCCATGTTCGCGAGCGACCTGGATGCGGCATCCCGCCG
>Ga0310345_10002479_pt1 | contig 18570 bp, 12 predicted proteins | sample HC15DNA20500_MG_FD_204667 | JGI IMG/M metagenome (GOLD analysis project Ga0310345, IMG submission 204667) | Marine microbial communities from station ALOHA, North Pacific Subtropical Gyre - HC15-DNA-20-500_MG | ecosystem: Environmental > Aquatic > Marine > Oceanic | place: Pacific Ocean: North...
TGTTCCAGATACGCCTCACGCCGCACATCGTCCACGAGAATCTGGCGCAGGTCGTTCTCGTTGAAACCGATCCGTTCCAGTGCGAGATCAAACACGTCCTGGTTATCAAAGCGGCGGCTGATTGCCACTAATTCTCGGTCGATGCGTGCTGGAGGTGGAACCGGTACGACATAGCGGTTCACCTCATCCAGGATGAGGCGCCGCTCTATAAGATAAGACAGCACAGCCTCCTCCGTGTCGATGACAGCTCGATCGGCACCGGTGATATCAACTAGCCCGAGTTTGATGAATGCTCGGACATCAGACCTCATGATGGAGTGTCCCGAGACAACGGCCAGGAGGCGGTCGAGTGTCACCGGCTGCGCAGACACCGACTGCACGACCGAGCCGCAGAGGAAGGCAAGGACAAAGACGATCGTGCGGGTGGATGACAACTTAGGTGCCCGCTTTCGGTCAGAACGCCTGACCGATACTAATGTGCACCGCGGTGAGCGGTTCCTGCTGCCTTGTTTTTTCGTCACTACCGAAGAATTGCCGCTCGCCGAGTTTGAAGCCGAGGTCGACCCGGATCGGTCCAACCGGCGAGCGATAGCGGATCCCGAACCCTGCGCCGCTCCGGATCCTTCTCAGGCTCAGATTTTGGACCCGATCATAAACGTTCCCTGCATCCAGGAACGTAACGAGACCGAGATCACGTGTCAAGTTGATCCGCAGCTCACTGTTGAGGAGCACCATGGCGTTCCCACCCTGAGGAAATCCGTCTTGATCGATGGTCCCACCATCCTCAGTGAGGGGATCCCCGAGTCGATCGAGGGCGAAACCACGGACAGTCGTATCGCCGCCGGCATAAAACCGCTCGCTACGAGGCAGTACAGGGTCATCCAATGGAACGGCGACACTCTGTGATCGCTCGACACCACCGGGCACGTCCGGAGCTACTTCCACGAACCGGGGAAATCCCCATGCCATGCCGACCCGCATACCGGCGGCAACAACCATGCGACTGGTCCTGGGTATCGCGCGATAAACGAACCCTTCCATGTAAGTCTTAGCGAAACCGACGGCCGACCCGATAGTACGCGCCGCAACCTCGCTATCAATACCAAGCAGCATGCCACGGGTCGGATCGAACGGGTCGTCGCGGGTATCGCGCACCTGGTTCGCCGAGAACGACGATAAGCGGACGTTCGGAAACAAGCGATCAACGATGTCTTCGTCCTCAGGATTAAGCTCCTGATTAGATGTGTCGTTCTGCCCAAGACGGTAGCCGACGGTTGTGCTAACCGTCGGCGTCACCTGCCTGGTAAGTTGAGAAGTGAACCCTCGGCTGAACAGGTCGAAGCCCGGGCGGATCGCCTGCTCGACATAGCCGGAGACGAGCACATCCCAACCGAGACCAAACGTGCGTGGTTCGCGGTAAACCCCGAGGACGCGGTATTCGTTGAACCCGAACGTGCTCGTGGTGGCAGCCCGGAGCAGGTCCGCTGGGTCATTCTTCCGCCGAACGCTAAAGCGCGTGAAGAGGTCAATCGACCGGTTTTTCCCAAAAAGATTACGCCGTCCGATCTCAAAGAACCCACGGGGAGCAAACTCTATCCGCTCCACCGCCTGACTACTCACCTCATCGGTCTCGCGCCGTAACCGCTGCGAGACCTCGAGACCCCCGCCATAAGCCAGACGTGTCGCCGGTGAGTCTTCGACAACGATGACGACGTCGCGTCTATCCATCTCGCCGTGACTGAATTCAAGAATGTCAAGTCTTCTAAACATGCCGAGTGCGTTAAGGCGGCGGCGCGTCTCCGCCACGTCATCCAGTCCAAGCGGCGCACCAGCCTCTATCGCAAGCTCGCGTCTGATTGTCTCTGACTTCACCCGTTGACTACCAACAACTAGGATATGGTCCACTAGTACTTGCGGTCCTTCTCGGATCCGGAAGATTAAGTCCACCGCCTGCAAATCGTCATCGAACCTCGTCTCAACCGTTACGACCGCTTGCTCATATCCCTCGTTAAGATAGAGCGAGAGGATGGTGTTGCGGTCGACGTTTACCTGGGGTCCGTAATACGGTTCGCGTGGTACGGAGTCGATGGCCGCGCCGAGCGACTCTTCGTCCCAAGCGTCACTTCCGTCGAAGACGACCGACCGAATCGACGTTTGCTCACCCTCGACGATCTCGATCTCGTACGCCACAGCAATCGACCCGTCGACACTGCCGGCGGCGATCTCTGTAACGACCGGTACCGCACGTACCGTAGCAAAACCAAGTCGATTGTAATGCTCGACGACCGCGGCCAACCCTGCATCCAGATCGGCCATCACCAAAGGATCGCCAAGCGTGAGGCTGCCTAGCGCCATGATCTCAGACGACGGTACCACCATGTTGCCACTGATATCGACGCTCGCAATCTGATACCGCGGTCCACGCGTGACGGTGAAGACAATCGACAACTCGCCAGCAGTGGTCGAACGCCGATGCGTGACGGATGCATCGCGGTAACCGAGCGAGTAAAGATGCTCTGTGATTCGCCGATCGGCATCCTCAAGCAAGTCCTCGTCGACACTCGCTTCACGCTCAACCGGTACAAGATCGGCCGGGTCAGCGCCGGGAACAGCGTCACCAGAAAACCTCACTGTCACTCGTGCGCCGCGCTGAACGTCCAGTAGCACGATGACGCCTTCAGCGTTACGCGAGATCTCAATGTCGTGCGTGAGACGCGCTTCGTAGTAACGGTTGCGGCGAAGCTCTCCTTCGTAGTCATTTAACCGGCGGTCGATCTCGTTGCCGTCATACGGAACGCCAGCCCGCAGGCCGAGTCGGTCGAGCACAAGTCGATACTGCGCCGGTGACGAAATTCCAAGGACAGACACGCGGTCAACCGTCGCACGTTGTCCCGATTCCACATTGAACTGCAATACCTGGCGCGCACCTTCGCTTTCGAGCCGCGTGCTAAATTTGGGCGTAAGAAAGCCCCGGCCGCGGTAGTACTGACGGAGCGTATTCTTTGCTGCCCTGACCGCATCGATGGAAAAAGCGTCGCCGTGAGTCCGTGCGATCGCGTCACGCAGGTCTCCGGCTGACAACCCGAGCTGCCCGTCAAACTCGAGACGCTCGATGAGTTGGAGGGGGCTTAGTTCATAAAGTAACGCCACACCACCTCGCAACTCACTCGCGTCCACTTGAACACCACCGTAGCGACCGAGGCTGAACAAATGTACGAGACTTTCGCGCACCTGGCGCATAGAAAGCGGCTGACCGATCTTGGTCTCCACCAGATCGGCAACTGCGTCATCCTCGATCGGGCGACCGTCACTTACTAGCTCGACCTTAACCACCAGCTTCCCAACGAAACGATCTGTGTCGGCACGGGCCACCGCTACTGAATCGGAAAACCCGAGCAGACAGCCGACCAGCAACGTAACTTGGGCGCGCATTAGAAAGCGTGTCGTACGCGGAAATCGAGCGCGTATGTTCGGTCCTCGTTCTGGGACAACACCCAGGACAACCGGTCGCTCGCGTCGTATTCGAGGATCACTATAAGATCCTGATTCGACCCACTCAACGCCCGAGAAAACGTAACGTGAGCACGGTCTGAGATCCGCTGACCGATGAGCACGCGTGCGGTCGGAATGAGCTGGGTCGACTGTTGAGCCACCGGGTCGTCTAGCGACGGGGTAATCTCAAACGTGTCGACACCAAAAGACCGCTCAATCACACCGCCGACGCCAGACGATAGCGGGCTAGTCAGTAACCGTGCCGCGCCCGCTTGAAAGAGCTCTCGGCGGGACGCCTCCGCCTCACGTAACGCCCGTATCTCCGCTGCCTGCGGGTCGCGCACGTCGCCGAGCAACAGTCCCATGATCTCGAATTCAGACAGCGGCGGATCGGATGAAAGCTCGAACACCAACCGTTCCATCGTTCCGCTGACACCGAGAACGACCCTGTAAGTCTGCCCAGGGACACGGATGTCGGTTTCGAGCTCAACGTCAAAGAACGGCTCGATCGTGGTCGGGTTAGTGAACCCGATGCTCCCTCGCGTGACACGATACCGATTGCCCTCGAAGTAGGCTTGACCTCGCTCGATCTCAGCGTTGCCGAACAGGAGTGGCTGGTCATAGGTTCCGCGGAGCGTAAGATCGGCACTTGAAACTATCTGGGCGTCGTTGTCACTGACCCTCAGACTTGATGGCGCAACGATGCGGAGGTCAAATCTGAGTGGTAACGTTACATCGGCAGGTGGCGCCGCCGTAGATGGTGGGTCCACCGTAAAATCGATCAAACCGGTACTCGGTTCGAACAACTCGAGCAAGACGGCATCACGAACGTTGACGGTACCACCCAGGATCAGATCGTCGACCGAGCCACGCAACGTCAGATCAGTGTCAACGAGCGACCTCACACCCTCAGGGTAGCGTAACCGCATTTCGGTTCCGTTCGCGGTAATGTCAAACTCGCCGAGCTCATAACCACTGAGCCCAACACTTCCCTCAAAACGCACCGGCCCACCACCAAATTCCGCGGTAAGGTCGTCAAGCCGGACCCTCCCGGGCTCGAAAACTAGTCGCCCATTGATAGTGTCAAGGGAATGCGGCAGAAAGAAGTGACGTAGCCGACCGCGATCGACGGTTGCTTCACCAGTGATCACCGGTCCACTAAGCGAACCGCCGATCCGTGCCACCAACCTGGCATTACCGGCACTCCGGATATTGGGGAGGAAAACCTGCAGAATACCAAGGCTCGCATCGCCGTCGGCACGAAGCGCGACCCGTTCGTCGTTAAGGTCGATCTCTCCCGACAACTCGAGCTCAGTGCCATCCCCTTCGAGTACCATGTCGTCCACCCGTACGACATTCTCGTCGAGCGACAGGCGGAACACCCCGTCATTAGTAACGGGGTAGTCGAACAACGTTAGGTCGAGTTGCTCGACCGTGACATCGATCCGTAGCTGATCAATGTTACGTACCGGACCCTCCACAGCAACCGTTCCGCTAACGATCGCCGACGTCGCCACAGGCAGGTGCGGCGCGAACGTCTGCACAAACGGATCAAGTGTGGTGTTTGTGAAACGAAACTGTAGCTCGGCCTCAGCATCCGCGATCAGTCCGACACGGCCGGATCCGGAAATCGCCAGGCTCGGAGACGCGGCCTCGACCTCGAGCAACGTGACATCGTTGCGGATGTCTAGCCGCCCGGTGACCTGACCAACATTTGCATCGGCGAGAGTCAGGTCGGTAATCGCACCGTCAATTTCATAGCGTGGATCCTCGAAAGCACCAGCACCGGCCACAGTGAATCGCAGCAGCCCAGATATCGGCATCCGAAGTTTGTCGATTACGCGAACTGTATCGAGTGCAATATCCCGGCCATCAGCGTTGGCAGAATAAGTCCCGTCCCACCGAATGAACATCGCACCGGTAACCTCGCCACCACCTTTGCTCACCGTTAACCCATCTAGCCACGCGCCTTCCCCCTCAAATCGCATCCCAGCGGTTGCCACGTCAAATGGTTCGCCATAGGCAACACCTGAAGTAAGCGTCATCTCCCCGGAACCGAACGGACGCCGGTATGCGCCGAATAGGTGAATCTCGCCATCTAGTGGCCCATCGATCGGGTAACCCTCTAAACTGAACGCGTCGCGTACGTGTCTCGCTGGCAGATCGACGAAGCCGAACCGAGCGTTGATATCATCACCGCTGTCTGGTCGTGACCCTCCGAACGCGAAGCGCCCGTTAACTTCGAGATGAGACGCACCGTCCCGAAACAAACCGCCAGAGACATTGAGAAAACCGTTTTCAAAGACGATGTCACCCGAACCATGCCCCCACGCTACATTCCAAGCGGTGATAGAGTCCCCTTCGAAATTCGCCTCGATTCGGGGCGATAAGAACGCACCAAGCATCACGCCATTCATTTCGCCGTACCCCCCCACGGCGACGTCGTCCGTGGTACGCCCAAACGCCGTCATGATAGTCGCCATCAGGAGATCGCTCTCCTGCCAGTCGGCACTCACGACGTGGAACGGGATCCGTGACTGCTGACCCCACACTGTTTCTCCCTCAAAATCAATCGCCGTCAACGGCGTGGCCATCCAGCTCGGCTCAAATTCAATCTTCTCTGGGTCGTACTGGTAAGCGAACTCCCCTCCCAACGGAAACCGCCAGACTCCTGCATCAGACTCCAGCGCCCGACCTGCATAGGCCCACCCTGAACGGCCGCCCGACGGCCGCACGCCTCGCGGCAACAGTGGAATCCCAGCTTCCGGTGACACGAGGACCTGGCCGTTACCACGCAGCTGGTCTCCCTGTCCGAGCGGCCACTGCAGAAGATTGCGTCCACTCGCGTAACCTTCGGGCCTAGCACCACGAATCTCAAGCGTCTCGAACAACGGGTCGAGGTCGACAGCCGCCCAGTTGACATCGAACGTACCGGTACCTGGAATCGGTGTGCCGAGTGGCTGCATCGAAAAAGTGAAGTCGAGGTTCCCACCGTAAAAATCTGAGCGCGCTCTGGTAATCTCGAAGCGATCGCGGGTCCAAATCAGATCTCCGTCGAGCGAAGGAAAATCTAGTCCGTTGAGCGCGGGGGTTCCACTTGCAAACGATCCGGTCAGTTCACGCCCACCGTCGAACAGATGCCACAGTCCTTGAAAGGTAGCATCGCCTGTTACCGAGAACTCATCGTCAGCAAAGAAAATATCCTTCATCGTCGGCAGATCCACCGTCGAAGTGACGATTTCGTACGTCTGCTCGGGCCAGTTCAAGAGGTCGACGGCCCCGGTTATCACCGACTGAAAACCATCTAGGCGCAGGTCGATCCGAGGAAGGTCCACCTGGCCACCGTCGAGTTCGTAGATCGCCTCCATGTCGGTCGTCATCGGCTCGAAATCGGCAATCCGCACGGTTCCATCACTGAAGGACACCTGCCCTCCGTATGCGACACGTTTCGTGAGGGTCATATCAATGTTGCGAGCCACAACACTCCAGGGTGTCCCATGATCTTCGTAGACGAACTCACCATCGTGCGCACGCAGGTACTGCACGGTAGTAACGAATCGTCGCTCGTTACCCTCCGTCCGGTCCGCTACCGACTCGCCTGGTGTGCCGTTCGTTGGTTGCCGTGGTAGCTCGTCGTCCGCCTGCTGGCCGACGACAGTTGGAAAGCTGTGCCGGTCGTCAGTGAAGTTCTCTACCAACATGCGCCAGCCCTGCATGTCAACGTCGGTGACTAGGAACTCTCCCCGAAGCAGCGGGAGCCACGACGTCGAGATGACGATCCGCTCACCCTGAAAGAACGGGCGATCTTCTGGCATGAGCCCCTCGATCACGAGATCCTCAATCAGGAAACGGCCTGGCAGCAGATACGTCCGGAGCCGCCCAATGTGTACCGGTCGGTCGATTTGAGACGCAAAGACCTGCTCGGCACGCGCCCGCAACCCCGGTCCTAGATCTATTGTCACCGCCGACACCACGCCGGCAGCCCCTAGCGCTACTAGAACAATCACGGCGGCGCGGCTGTACCGGCGTAACCGGCGCGGCAGTCGACGGTGTAGCGACCACCAAGCGCGCCGGTCGCGGTGGTGCGTGTCGGATACCGATGCCTGTTCCGGTTCCGTCTCCACGCCACGCTTGGGTGTGGGCTCGTCTGATAACGGTGCGTGCTCGTCTGGCATAGGTACGCGTTCGACGGTGGCTACTCGATCACAACCAGCAGGTGCCCTGCGTCAACGGACATCCCTTCACTGACGGTAACTACCTTCACTGTACCCTCACGTGATGACACAAGCTCGTTCTCCATCTTCATCGCTTCAACCACAACCAGCGGCTGACGGACCACCACCTCATCACCTGGTTCCACTAGAACGCGGACAACCTTACCAGGCATAGGTGCCTTGACACGCTTCTCGCTGTCGCGTGTGTCGCTTGAACTGCTCGTAAAGCCAGCTCGCCAATCACCGATCCGAGCATGGAGTACGGCACCGGCAACATGCACCTCGCGCCCACCACCAGTAGTTTTAGCAAGACGTATTTGATGACTCACAGGTTCCCCGTCGAGAAGCACCAGGGACAACGTACGCCCGTGATTGTCCTGATCAAGACATTGGGCATCGACTGTCAGGCTCTGCCCTTCCCAAGACACGCGAAACCGATCCGGTAACGTGGGTAGCCGTTCGACTGTGACTTCACGCACGTGGCCATTTAGTTCAATCGCAATCTGCATCACCAAAGCCCTAGCGCAGCCCTTCCAGCCGCGCTGCTCGTTTCCATGCACCGACGCGGTCGGCAGCTTCCCGGCCGACTGTGCGGCCACTAGCGGTCAACAGTGCGTCGACCGCAACCGCCAGTATGGTCAACTCCTCGACAGCGGGTGGTGGCACGACGAACGGCGTGCTACCACGGGTAGCAAGCGCTGTTTCGAGAAAGTTCGTGTCGAACCGCCCCTCGATGAAATCGGGGTGTCTCAAAACCCACCGAAACATCGGCACGGTCGTCTTAACCCCACTAATCTCGTACTCTGACAAAGCGCGTTGCATCCGGTCGATCGCCATGGATCGCGTGCTACCCCACGCAATTAGCTTTGAGACCATCGAGTCGTAGTAAACCGGGACCTCGTACCCCGCATCGACGCCAGCGTCGACGCGGATACCGGGTCCTGCCGGCGGCTGGTGACTCGAAATGAGGCCTGGGCACGGCATGAAGCCAGCTTCCGGATCCTCAGCGTACACACGGCACTCGATCGCGTGTCCGTGTGGTTCGAGCGCACGATCAGCGTCAATTGCCAGACGTTCTCCCTGCGCTAGCTTCAGTTGCCACCGGACAAGGTCAATCCCGGTGACCATCTCAGTCACTGGATGCTCGACTTGTAGACGCGTGTTCATCTCAAGAAAGTAGAACTCACCCGATGGATCGAGCAAGAATTCGATCGTCCCAGCGTTCGTGTAACCGACCGATGTCGCGAGCGAAACCGCCGCCCCGGCCAGAGCCCGGCGGGTTTCGATATTTACCGCCACCGAGGGAGTCTCCTCAATCACCTTCTGATGGCGTCGCTGAATGGAGCACTCGCGCTCGACGAAAGGAATGACGGTGCCGTACTCGTCTCCAAGCAACTGCACCTCAATGTGGCGCCCACGCTCGATACAACGCTCGAAGTAAACATCGCCGTTGCCAAACGCGCTGATCGCCTCGGACCGTGCGCCATGGACGGCACCCGCGAGGGCGGATGCCTCCCGTACGAGGCGCATCCCCTTGCCACCACCCCCAGCCACCGCCTTGACAAACAGTGGATACCCTATGCCATCTCCGAGCGTCTGAATCGCGTCGTCCGACGCGTCAGCAGGTACCGCGCTGTCGGTCCCAGGTACGATCGGTACCCCAGCGCGCGCGGCTACCTCTCGTGAGGCGGTTTTTCCACCCATTAGCTCTATAACTTCGGCATGCGGACCTATGAACCGTAGACCAGCATCGGTGCAGGCACGGGCGAACGCCGCATTTTCGGCCAAGAACCCGTAGCCGGGATGTACAGCGTCGGCACCGACTCTAGTGGCAAACTCAACGAGTTTGCCGATTCGAAGGTAGCTCTCGCCAGATTCGTTTGCACCGAAGCCAATGGCTTCGTCCGCGTACCGGACGTGTGGCGCCATCCGGTCGCAGTCGGAGTACACGGCGACAGTCGCGAGGCCCAGCTCGCGGCAGGCACGCATGATCCGGACTGCAATCTCGCCTCGATTGGCGATGAGCACTTTCACGTGGAAGAAGTGAGATGCCCTGATTGGCGCATCTGTCTACGAGTCTATCACTTAACAGGAATCATGGGACGCAGATCAGAGATCCAGGACGATCGCTGCCGCAACCGAGGAATAGCCCTGTCGACTGAGGTCGGTATAAATTGAAGAATGTGGAATAGGGTTCTAGCCTTGCCTGGCATCTCAACTCGAACCAAGCAGACTGGCGAGTCACAAACTCGGGTCAGGCACACGTCGTTAGTGACTTGGCCATCGGCCTAGCCCTTGGTGCCTAACCCCTACACTACAGTGGAATATTTCCATGCTTTTTCAGTGGGTTCTTATCCCGTTTCCCGGCGAGGCTACGGAGCGCCGTGATAAGTCGGTGCCGGGTCGTATGTGGGGCGATGACTTCATCAAGAAACCCGCGCTCTGCGGCAACGAATGGATTGGCCAGCTTGGAACGGTACTCCTCGACCCTCTCGGCGCGCAGAGCGTCTGGGTCGGTAGCGGCCGCGAGTTCGCGCTTATAAAGGATATTGACAGCACCCTCAGGACCCATTACAGCCAACTCGGCGGTCGGCCACGCGAAGTTGACGTCGGTGCGGATGTGCTTACTGGACATCACGCAATACGCTCCACCATACGCTTTCCTGGTAACCACCGTTATCTTCGGCACGGTCGCTTCGGCAAAGGCGTACAACAGCTTTGCGCCGTGCCGAATAATGCCACCGTACTCTTGCTGCGTGCCGGGAAGGAAACCTGGCACGTCCTCAAACGTCACTAGTGGGATGTTGAATGCGTCGCAGAAACGGACAAAGCGGGCAGCCTTGACTGAAGCGTCGATGTTAAGCGTGCCGGCCAGGTAAGCCGGCTGGTTCGCGACGACACCGACCGACTGTCCACCCAGTCTGGCGAAGCCGACGACGATGTTTCGTGCATAGTGCTGGTGTACTTCCAGAAACGTATGATCGTCGACCACCGTCCGGATGAGATCCAGCATGTCGTACGGATGGCTCGACGACTCGGGCACCAGGTGGTCGAGGCTCTCATCCTCGCGGTCGATCGGATCTGCAGTCTCGACACGCGGTGGATCGTCAAGGTTATTGCTCGGTACATAGCCGAGCATGGTCCGGATTAGCGCGAGACAGTCACGATCGGTGGCAACTGCGAAGTGCGCGACACCGCTCTTCGCGTTGTGGGTCATAGCACCGCCAAGTTCCTCTTTCGACACATCCTCCTGCGTGACCATCTTGATGACGTCTGGACCAGTCACGAACATGTAGCTCGTCGTCTCGACCATGACAGTAAAGTCGGTAATGGCCGGGGAGTACACGGCCCCGCCAGCACACGGTCCCATAATGGCTGAAATTTGAGGAACGACACCGGAGGCAAGCGTGTTACGGAGGAAGATGTCAGCATACCCAGCGAGTGACGCAACGCCCTCCTGGATCCGTGCACCGCCCGAGTCATTGAGGCCAACAATCGGGGCACCATTCCGTACGGCAAGATCCATAATCTTCACGATCTTCGCCGCGTTAGTCTCGGAGAGTGAGCCACCAAACACGGTGAAGTCCTGGGCGAACGCATATACAAGACGACCCTCGACCTGTCCGTGGCCCGTCACAACCCCGTCACCTGGAACCAGCTGCGTGGTCATCCCGAAGTCACGACAGCGATGCGTCACCAGCTTGTCGATCTCCCAAAATGTCCCAGGATCAAAGAAGAGTTCGACGCGTTCGCGTGCGGTCAGCTTGCCCGCTTCGTACTGCCGCTGCCGGCGTGCCTTACCACCCCCCAGTTCAGCCCGCCGTTCGTAGTCCGAGAGAATCGCGCGTTTGTCCATCACCTACTCTGTTTGACTGCCTGAGCCTTTTCCCAGTCAGCGAGAAACTTTTTCAGCCCGATATCAGTGAGCGGATGCTCAAACAGCATACCAATCACCGAGGGAGGGCACGTACAGATATCGGCCCCCATCCGAGCCGCCGAGACAACGTGGAGCGGCCCCCGTGCGCTAGCCACCAAGACCTCAGTCTGGAACTCGTAATTCTCGTAGATCTCGACGATCTGGCCGATCAGACCCATCCCCTCGGTCGCGATGTCATCGAGTCGCCCGACGAACGGGCTCATGAATGTCGCTCCTACCTTGGCAGCTAATAACGCCTGGGCCGGCGAGAAAACGAGTGTCACATTGACCCTGATACCTTCTCCGGTGAGCGCGGCACAAGCCTTGACACCGCCCTTACCAAACGGAACCTTGACAACGATGTGATCGTCAATGCTGGCAAGCTGCCGTCCCTCCCGAACCATCCCGTCCGCGTCGGTCGCCACGACCTCAGCACTGACCGGCCCACCAACAATCTGGCAAAGCCGCTTCAGTACCTGTTTAGGGTCGCCGCCTTCCTTCGCGAGAAGTGAAGGGTTCGTGGTTATTCCATCGATGATCCGCAAGGGCATCAGTCCTTCGATAGCCTCGACGTTGGCAGTGTCGACGAACAGCTTCATGACAACCCCTCGCTTTCACGCATCAGTTCGCGGGCCGCGCGACGGGTTCACCGGCGCCCACGACCTCGTTGGCTAACTCGCCGATTCCTTCCACCTTGATAACCACCTGATCCCCAGGAACGATCGGTCCAACCCCAGACGGGGTCCCAGTTGCAATCACATCACCCGGGAACAAGGTCATCACTCCAGAAACAAATTCAACCAATCGCTCGATGGAAAAGATGAGCTGACGTGTGTTCGACGTTTGCCTCCGCTTACCGTTGACCCATCCTTCGATTGCAAGTGACGCGCCATTGAGCCCAACCACGACCGACGGTCCGACTGGCGCGAACGTGTCAAACCCCTTAGCCCGTGTGTATTGCACGTCCAGACTCTGGAACCTACGTGCGGTAACGTCGTTAACGCAGGTGAGGCCGAACAGGTACTCATGGGCACGCGCCGCCGGCACGTGACGTGCCGTCCGTCCGATGACGACACCCAATTCCGCCTCATGATCGACGCGGCCTGCACCACCTGGAATCACGATGGCGTCACCCGGACCGACGACGGCGCTCGATGGCTTTAGAAAGATAAGCGGCTCGGTCGGGAGCGGTTTATTCATCTCTTGCGCATGATCCCGGTAGTTGAGACCGATCGCTACGATCTTCGAAGGGAGAACCGGGGCAAGCAGTCTGACGTCATCGGCTGAAACGCTTTCAGCGGTAGTGTAGTCCCCGAACGGACTCCCGTGGAGCAAATGCCACTCGCCCTCGCGCTCGAGAGCGTAATTGCGCCGCTCACGGTACTCAACACGATAGAATCGGTCCATGAGAGTAGTCACGGCGCCGTTTCAACGACGCGCTCAGAGGGTGAGCTAATGTTCTGAAACGCAGCCGTGTCGACCGCCATTACCTGATACATGTATTGCTCACCCGGCTCAAGTGTCGTGTCACGGTACGTGGTTTCCACTACCGGTTCAGGAGTGAGCGGCTCGAGTGTCGCATCTGTGGTCCGTCCGCGCAAGACCAGGTAGCCGGCGATGTCAGTTTCGGCGTTGTCATCCCACGTTAAATTGATCGCAACATCGTCGGCTAACGCGGTTAGGCCGGTGGGTGCTGCGGGTGCGAACGTATCGATTGGAACTATGCAACTCTCCACTGACTCGGCACTCTGGATTTCGAACCCTTGGATCACATCGAGCACACGGAGTGCGTAGCAACGCCTAATGCCGAACGTGATCCCTTCTTCGGAGAATGACAACGCCGTGCTCGGGATGCGGAGTGGCTCTGGCTTCGCAGTATCTGTCGTGGTCAACTTGGTAACATCATAGAGGACGTACCGCGACGGCTCTCGTCCAGCTAGGACCGATGTCGATGCCAACGCGCCCACCATTGCGGACTCCCCACCCTGCACCGGTAGTGCCGCCGTCGCCGGGGCCTCCCAGTCGACCTGAATAGACGTACTGGTATACGAAACTATCGGTGCTGCTGGCGCGGCCGGTGCATCCACTAGCGAGATCGCTAACATCGCCGAGTCAGGTCCTTCGCGATTACGGGTCGATACGCCGAACGCAACATACGATCGTATAGGAGCCAGAGGCAACAATGACACGAACGGCTGGGGGCGTCTGGACGCTGCGGCGACGGCCACCTCCGGTTCGTAGAGCGTCACCGGAATCAAGACGTCTGGTGCGATCTCCTCGACAATAGTGACAACATCCCCCTGACGCGTCAGGAGAACCTGTGCTGCATCAACGACAGGCTCTGGATCTGCGTCGTCGGCTGTCGTCCCTAGCGGGAGTGGTGGGCGGATTGGAACCGACGCTACCAACGTAGCAAGCTCGAGCCAATCCTCCGAAAACGGCTCACTCGGTTGCAACAGCGCCGGTTGCGTCGTCAGGGCGTAGATTTCGACGCGGTCGAGATCGGCAGGCATGTCACCCGCCTGGTTCGCCTCCGGGACTTTGAACTCCATGTAAACGCGATCATTAAGCCTCGTGACCTCGAATTCGGTGATCTGGGCCGGAACAATTAGCAGAGGGGTCAGTGGTGGGCCCTTCTTTCCGCAACCACCAAGCACGGTGATCAGGAGCCACAGGATAACGTGCCAAATGGTACGACGCGAGCCGGTCACAGGATGTAGCGAGAAAGGTCCTCGTTCTTGACGATGTCAGCAAGCATCCGCTCAACGTAGGCTGCATCGATGGCGACGCTCTTGTCTAGCATATCCGGCGCTTCGAACGAGACCTCATCAAGGAGCTTTTCCATGATCGTGTGCAACCGCCGCGCCCCGATGTTCTCGGTCCGGTCGTTGACCAGCGACGCAAACTCGGCGATTCGTTTCACGGCACCGGCATCAAACTGTAAATCGAGCCCCTCGGTCGCGAGCAGTGCCATGTACTGCGTTACCAGTGCGCCCTTGGGCTCAGTTAGGATCCGGACGAAATCGTCGGTTCCGAGTGCGTCGAGCTCTACACGAATCGGGAACCGCCCCTGAAGCTCAGGGATTAGGTCGGCTGGCTTGGCCATATGAAACGCGCCCGCGGCAATGAAAAGGATGTGATCGGTACGAACCATACCGTGCTTCGTGTTGACGGTCGTACCCTCGACGATCGGAAGAATGTCCCGCTGCACACCTTCCCGGCTCACATCGGGGCCATGGCTGCCCTCGCGACCAGCAATCTTGTCGATCTCGTCGATAAAGATAATGCCCGCCTGCTCAACCCGCTCGACCGCGGCGTGACCAACACTGTCCATATCGACCAGCTTCTGCTCTTCTTCTTGCGTAAGATATTCGGTCGCTTCGGGCACCTTCAACCGTCGCTTGCGAGTCCGACCCTGAAACAGACTCGGTAACATGTCCTTCATATTGATGTCGATTTCCTCGACGGAGGACCCGCCGATGATCTCAAACGACGGGAAGGATTTTTCACGAACGTCTACCTCAACGACCCGGTTGTCGAGCCGACCTTCGCGCAACTGCTCGCGGAACTTGTCCCGCGTCCGGCTCGCGGCCTCGCGTGCGGCCTGCAAATTCTGCGCATCAGCACGTTCAGGTGCTGCGGGCTCTAGCGGCGGTAATAGAAGGTCCAGCAATCGTTCCTCAGCGTTGGACCGCGCCTTCTCGCGGACTTCGACGAGGCGCTCTTCGCGAACCATGTCGACTGCCAGCTCAACTAGGTCGCGAACCATCGACTCGACATCCCGCCCGACGTAGCCCACCTCGGTAAACTTCGATGCCTCAACCTTGATGAACGGGGACTGCGCCAGCCTGGCGAGGCGTCGTGCGATCTCCGTCTTGCCCACCCCGGTCGGTCCAATCATCAGGATGTTCTTAGGCGCCACCTCCTCAGCGAGCTCCGGTGGCAGTTTTTGCCGACGCATGCGGTTACGGAGCGCCACCGCCACGGCACGTTTTGCGCGGTGCTGCCCAATGACGTAGTTGTCGAGCTCGGCGACAATCTGGCGCGGTGTGAGCGCGTCAACCGTGGTGGCGGTGGTTTCTGGAAGGTAGAACGGCACGACTACAACTCTTCGATCGTGACACTGGCGTTCGTATAAATGCAAATATCAGCGGCGATTTTCATTGCCTCCTCTGCGATACCACGTGCGTCGAGCGCAGCATGACGCGCGAGTGCTTTGGCCGCTGCCATAGCATAGACCCCACCGGACCCGATAGCCACGATACCGTCATCCGGTTCAATCAGGTCACCGGTACCTGACAGCAAGAACGTCGACTTCTCACCGACGACCACAAGCATCGCCTCCAATCGCCGTAAAATGCGATCGGTCCGCCAATCCTTGGCCAACTCGACGACCGAGCGCTCAAGGTTGCCCCGATACTGCTCAAGCTTGGATTCGAAGCGGGCAAAGAGCGCAAACGAGTCGGCGGCCGAACCGGCAAAACCCGCCAAAATGCGGTCGTTGTACAGACGCCGGATCTTGCGAGCCTTCTGCTTGACGACTGTACCGGAAAGCGTCACCTGCCCGTCGCCGGCTATCACGGCGCGACCGTTGTGTCGAACGGCGAGTACGGTGGTACTACGAAAGTGTGCGGTCATCAGTCTACCTTCGTTGTAGATCGCCAGCGGAACAGGAAGTAGACGGGTAATCCCGCCACGATGATGAGGAGTCCTGCCAGTGACGTGCCAGGACTCTCGCGAATCGCATTCAGCACAATCAGTAGGCTCGCAACTCCGAAGACGAGCGGCGCTAGCGGATAGCCCCACGCCTTGAACGGACGCTGTTCCAACGGGTGTCGGTATCGGAGCACGAACAGTGCCACCACTGCAACACCGGAAAAGAGCACGACTGCGAATCCGGTGTACGCGAGGAGCTGTTCGAACGTGCCCGCAAGTACCAGGATGCTACTCCAAGCACTCTGCGCCAGGATGGCAGCAATTGGCGAACGAAACCTCGGGTGAACGGTCGCCGCCGTTCGAAAGAACTGTCCATCCAGCGCCATTGCGTAGTAGACACGCGGCCCAGCCAATACCATGGCGCTGATGCTCGCGGCGATCATTACGATCGACGCTGCCGCAAGCGGTGCTGCAATCGCCGGCCCGAACAGGCGATCGGCAACGGCATCGACCACCCGCACTTCAACCATGCCAAGCTGGTCGACCGGGAGGGCGTAGACATACAAGAGATTGAGCAATAGATACACGACGATGACGGTTGCGGTGCCGACACCGAGCGCGATCGGCACGTTGCGCCCAGGGTCACGCATCTCTTCGGCCAGGTAAGTGGCAGCGTTCCAGCCTGAGAAACTAAACATCACCGGAATTAGCGCGAGTACCCAGAGTGTGGACACCACCGGCCCCCCCGGGGCAGTGAAATGAGCGAATGAGCCTTGACCGAGTGTAAACCCGAAAGTGACAAACGCTACCAGCACAGCGACCTTAGCACCGGCCAGCAAGTTCTGTACGATCCGACCCGGTCCAAGGCCGAGGACGTGCACGAGAGTTAAGACAGCAATGGCGGCCAATGCGAACAGCGCCTGTGGTGAAACCGTCAACGTCACAACCGCAAGCGGCAGCTGCACAATGGGGCTCGTGTCGGACGCGGCCAAGACAAAGCGACCCAGGTAACTGGCGAGGCCAACAGCCCCTGCGGCGATCGCCCCTGAGAAACCAGCCACAAACGATGTCCAACCGGTTAGAAACCCCGCGGTCGGCCCGAACGCCTCCCGAAGGTACACATACTCTCCACCGGCGCGGGGGCGAAGTGCCGCGAGCTCAGCGTACGCCATCGCACCCGCGAAGGCCAGGAAACCACCCACTAGCCAGACACCGAGCATCCCCCACACGTCAGGTACGGATTGAGCGATCAAAGCCGGAACAATGAAGATACCACTGCCGATCACGTTGGAAACAACGATTGCAGCTCCGTCGAGCGGGCCGAGTCCTCTGACCAGAGTGGGTGCTCGGCGGTCGTCAGTGGCTACGCGGCGAGAAGCGATTGGCACGTGGGACACTCCCTACTGCGTTAGGAGCTGCCGGTCAATCTGGAACTCCCCCATCTTTACCCACTGCTCGGCTCGGTGTTTCGCGAACAACTCGATCTTCACGTCCACGAAATCCCGGTGCCCCAACAGGTCCTGCCGCGGCTGTTCGCCTGTATACCCCAGTCCGGATTCCATCGTAAAGGGCCCGACCTTAGTGCCGGACGGGACGCCCTCTCTGCCAACAGCCCGCATAAAGGCATTACCCCATTCGGCATCTTCGCCGGTGCAGGTACCGGCTACCGGATCCGCCGGTGAGACCTCGGAAACAGGCTGCTCTTGTCCCTGGTAGACGGGCAAGCAGCGACGGAACACCCCGTTTAGCTGCAGCGTGCGCACACGACCGTCTGAAACGTTCTCAAGTACAAACGAGAGGGTAGGAACGAGCTTGTTACGACCCAGGGAGTCGAAACCAACGTCAAGCCAACCTGTCGTCACATCCTTGACCACGAGAGCAGTTGTAATGTCGAGGGATGGACCGCCACACGAGCTGGCGAGGAAAACACCGAGCATCAGACCAATGGGCCGGCGGGGACGGATGTTCATCCGCGGATTGTAGATCAGAAGCGTGCCGCGTCGATCCGCGTAAGTGCTTCCTCAGCGGTAAGCTGCCCGTCGCGCAACGCCGCTAGGTCATGACCAAGGATGTGGAACCGGATCGTGCCGTCTCGACCGCTCAATCCGTGTATGTCACGAGCCCCAACACTCAACCACTCACTCTTGCCGTGTGCCGTCAGCGATCGGCCATGAGTGACCATGACATTTGCGAGAGAGATCCGGAGCACACCGACATGCAGGTCCTGTAGGTCGACCGGCGCTTCTACCTGGTACGTTAGCGGGTCGACGACACGCACAAGTGGTGCCTTCC
>Ga0310345_10002480_pt1 | contig 18559 bp, 13 predicted proteins | sample HC15DNA20500_MG_FD_204667 | JGI IMG/M metagenome (GOLD analysis project Ga0310345, IMG submission 204667) | Marine microbial communities from station ALOHA, North Pacific Subtropical Gyre - HC15-DNA-20-500_MG | ecosystem: Environmental > Aquatic > Marine > Oceanic | place: Pacific Ocean: North...
TCGGAGCCCTTCCAGTCCGAGCGCGCGCCCCCGCCCGCGAACCAGCGCAGGTCGAGCGTGGCGGCCCGGGGCCGGGCGCCCGGGGCGGGCCGCGCGGCCTCCTCGCCCAGGATCAGCAGGTCGGCGCCCTCGATCAGCGCGTCGAGATCGCCCTCGGCCGGGGTCTTGCCGTGGTCGAGCCAGGCGAAGAGCAGCCCCTCGGTCGCGGGATCGCCGGGAACCTCGCGGCGACGGCGCAGCGGGTCGCCGCCCTCGGGCTCGACCCGCAGCACCTCCATCCCGAGGTCGGCGAGCATCCGCCCGCACCAGGCGCCGCCCACGCCGCCGCCGATCTCGACGGCGCGCAGGCCTGCGAGCGGGGCGCTCATGCCCGGGGCTCCGGAGCGGTCGGCCGGTCGAGCGCGCCCAGCGGGCGCGCCTGCGATGCGGGGCGCGGCATGGAGATCCTCCCAGATCCTTCGTGTGCGTCCGACCTCTCGGGCCCGTCAGGGGGCCGGGGCGGTTTCGGGGGGAGCCTAGTCCTGACACCTGTCAGGAATCAAGGCCCGACGATCAGCCTGCCTTGCAAGGACCGGGACGCGAGGCCTCGGAGGCGGCGCGAAACCGCCCGCAGGACGGGCGCGGGCGGAGGCTTCGGCCCATGCCCGGGGCGCCCGCGGGGCGGGCGTCGTCGCGGGCGGTCGGCGTCGGTGGGGGGCCGCTCAGGCGCCCGGGGCGGCGCGGGGGCGGGCCGGGGCCGATTCGGCGGCGGGGGCGGAGGCGCCCGCCTCGGCGGCCAGCCGCTCGACCATCGCGGCGATCGAGAAGGCGACGGTGCGCAGCACCACCTCCGGGTCCGCGCCCTTGTTGAGCCAGTCGCGCATCGGGCCGAAGGCGGTCATGAAGATCACCAGGTTGGCCATGATCTCCGGATGGGGGTCGTCGGGCGGCACGCCGGCGAGCCGGCGCAGGTGCACGGCGAGCTCCTCCAGCATCCGCTTCTCGCGGGCGTGCATCGCCCGGCGATCCTCGTCGCGCAGATGCGGCACGGCGCGGTAGGACAGCAGGATCCCGTGGCGGTTGGTGCCCCACAGCTGGCGCAGGTAGTCGACCAGCACCGCCTCCAGCGGCTCGCCCGGGCGGGCGTCCAGCATCTCGGGCAGGGTGGAGGCGTCGGTGCGGAACCACAGCTTGTTCAGCAGCCTGCGCAGGATGTCGTGCTTGTTGGCGACGTAGTCGTAGAGGCTCGCCTGGTTCACGCCGGAGCGGGCGCAGATGTCCCGGATGGTGGTCGAGGCGAAGCCCTTCTCCAGGAACAGGTCCAGCGCCGCGTCGCAGATCTGGTCGCGCCGGATCTGCACCAGGTCGGGGTTCTGGATGCCCTCGACCACCGCCTCGGTCAGGCCGGGCGGCGGCGTCGCGCCTCCGGCGTCCCCGGCGTTTCCTGATGTCGACCGTCTCGCCGTCACGCGACCGTGCTCCGCTCTTCCCGGGCGACCCTAGGCGCCGCCCCGGGGCGGCGCAAGCCGGGCGTCCTGCGCCGCGCCCTCCTGCCCCCTGATCTTCCCGACCGGCCGGCAGGCGGCTTGACGCTCCATGACGCCCTCTGTAGCCTGACAACCGTCAGTCTGTCGACCGTCAGGAATCGTTCCGCGGTCGGCGGGCAGGGCGAAACGCGAACCAGACGGGGGCCAACCCCGCGGATTGCGGGAGGAGAACGACGATGGGCGTGGCGACACGCGACCGCGCGCGGCCGGACCGCGGCGCGGCGACAAAAGGCGTCGGCGGACGCCGTTCCCCACAGCGCGACGCGCAGGGCAGGTCGGCCGGATGAGCGCCGACGCAGGACTGGTGGAGGGCGCGCGCCGCACGGGGCCGCGTCCCTCGACCTCCGCCGCCCCGCTGCTCTCGGTCAGCGACCTGGGCATCGCCTTCGGCCCCCGCCGCGGCTTCGGCGGCGTGCGGGTCACCGAGGGGGTCAGTTTCGACATCGCCCGCGGCGAGCGGGTGGGCCTGGTCGGCGAGAGCGGCTGCGGCAAGACCGTCACCGGCCTCGCGCTGATGCGCCTGCTGCCGCCCTCGGCCCGGATCGACGGGCAGGTGAAGCTCGACGGCGAGGACCTGCTGAAGGCCTCCGCCTCGCGCATGCGCCGGATGCGGGGCGCGAAGATCGCGATGATCTTCCAGGAGCCGATGACCGCGCTCGACCCCGTCTTCACCATCGGCGAGCAGATCGGCGAGGCGCTGCGCATCCACAAAACCGTCTCCAAGGCCGAGGAGCGCGAGCGGGTGATCGAGGCGCTGGCCGAGGTCGGCATCCCCGCCCCCGCCCGCCGCGCCCAGGAATACCCCCACCAGCTCTCGGGCGGCATGCGCCAGCGGGCGATGATCGCCATGGCGCTGGTCTGCCGGCCCGAGCTGATCATCGCCGACGAGCCGACCACCGCGCTCGACGTCACCATCCAGGCCCAGATCATGGACCTGCTGGCGCGCCTGTCGGAGGACACCGGCACCGCGCTTCTCTTCATCACCCATGACCTCGGGGTGGTGGCCGAGACCTGCACCCGCATGATCACCATGTACGCGGGCCAGGTGGTCGAGGACGCGCCGGTGGACGAGGCGCTGATGCGCCCGCGCCATCCCTACACCTCCGGGCTCCTGCGCTCGCTCCCCCAGCTCAACCGGGGCCTGGGCGAGGACGGGCGGCGGCAGTTCGCCTTCATCCCCGGCCGCGTGCCCTCGCCCATGGCGATGCCCGCGGGCTGCCGGTTCCGCGACCGCTGCGGCTTCGCGGAAGCCGGCTGCGAGCGGCCGCAGGTGCTGACCGACGTCGGCCCCGACCGCCGCGCCCGCTGCCGCCGCACCGAAGAGCTGACCTTGCCGGGAGCCGTGGATTGACCCTCGCCCCTTCCCCCGCCGACCTGCAGCAGCCCGTCGTCCGCGTCGAGGGCCTGCGCATCCTGTTCCCCTCGCTCGACGGTTCCGACACGGTGAAGGCCGTGGACGGGGTCGATTTCGAGATCCGCCCCGCCGAGACCTTCGGGATCATCGGCGAGAGCGGCTCGGGCAAGTCCACCATCGGCCGGGCGCTGGTGGGGCTGCTCGACGCCACCGAAGGCGTCGTGGAGCTCGACGGCCGCACCCTGAACGCGATCCCGCGGCGCGAGCGTCGCAAGGCCCGCCAGTCCTACCAGATCGTGTTCCAGGACCCGCATGCGGCCCTCAACCCCCGTATGACGCTGATGGAGAGCCTGACCGAGCCGCTCCGCATCCGCGGCGGCGTCTCCGAGGACGAGATGCGCCGCAAGGCGCAGGAGAGCATGGAGCGCGTGGGCCTGCGCGCCGAGATGCTCGGCCGCTACCCCCACGAGCTCTCGGGCGGGCAGAAGCAGCGCGCGAACATCGCCCGCCTCCTGCCCCTCAACCCCCGCCTGATCGTCTGCGACGAGGTGGTGGCGGCCCTCGACGTCTCGATCCGGGGCGAGGTGCTGAACCTCTTCGCCGACCTGCAGCGCGACTTCGGCATCGCCTACGCCTTCATCGCCCATGACATCGCCGTGGTGGCGCAGGTCTCCGACCGCATCGCCGTCACTTACCTGGGCCGGTTCATGGAGGTCGGCCCCGCCGAGGCGGTGACCGAGCGGCCGATGCACCCCTACACCACCGCGCTCCTCTCGGCCGAGCCGCGCCCGCTGCCCGCGCATCTGCGCGAGGCGCGCCGGATCGACCTGAAGGGCGAGATCCCCAGCCCCGTCGACCCGCCCTCCGGCTGCCGCTTCCGCACCCGCTGCCCCTGGGCGCAGGAGCGCTGCAAGGCCGAGGTTCCGGAATGGCGCGAGCTGCGCCCCGACCACTACGTCGCCTGCCATTTCGCCTCTCCCGACGGGATCCAGGCGCCGATGGCCGCGGCCGCAGGGGACTGAGGTCCCGACGCGAACGCGGCGGGCGGGGGAGAGCGGCCCCCGCCCGTCGCCGACCCCCGCCAGAGCGCCGCGAAGGCGCCGAGCGCGGTTCCAGGAGGAGAAGACCACAGATGACCGACAGGTCCATGACGCAGGGCGTGCTCGCCCGCTTGCCGCAGCTTCGTCGCCGGCAGTTCCTCGCCGGCGCGGCGGCCCTCTCGGCGCTGGGCGCGGCGGGCGTGCCGCTGCGCGCCGGCGCGGCGCCCTCGGGCCACCTGCGGGTGGTGGCCAACGCCAACCCCTCCAGCCTCGACCCCGCCACCGGCGGCGCGGGCTCGGACCACGTGTTCCTCTACTGCTTCTACGACACGCTGGTGGACTGGGACTTCGCGACCCTCGCCCCGCAGCCGGGCCTGGCGGAATCGTGGGAGTTCACCGACCCCCAGACCCTGGTCTTCAAGCTGCGCGAGGGCGTGACCTTCCACGACGGCACGCCCTTCGACGCCGAGGCGGTGGCCTTCAACCTCAAGCGCAACCGCACGGCCGAGCTGTCGAACATCAAGAACGACCTCGTCAACGTCGAGACGGTCGAGGCGACCGGGACCCACGAGGTCACGCTCAAGCTCTCCGCCCCCGACACCGCCCTGCCGCTGATCCTGTCGGACCGGGCGGGGATGATGGTCTCCCCCGCCGCGCTCGGGAACGACCCCGAGGCGAAGGTCGACCGCGCGCCCGTGGGCACCGGCCCCTGGACCTTCACCGCCTGGACCGACGGCGACAAGGTCACCGGCGCGGCCAACCCCGACCACTGGCGCGACGGCATCCCCAAGGTCGAGAGCATCGAGCTGCAGATCATCCCCGAGCGCGCCACCGCGCTGCGCGCCGCGCAGTCGGGCCAGGCCGACATCGCCTACCAGATCTCCGAGCAGCAGAAGGTGCTGATCGAGAAGATGCCGACGCTGGAGCTCGCCTTCGGCCCGACGCTCTACGTCTACCAGCTCTATCTCAACGCCTCGCGCGGGCCGCTCTCCGACCCGCGGGTCCGCAAGGCGATGACGCTGGCGGTGGACCGCGAGGACTGGGTGAAGGCGACCCAGGCCGGCGTCGGCGAGCCGGCCTACATGAACCTGCCCCAGGCGCACTGGGCCTGGTCCGAGGCGGCGGCGAAGCACACCCAGCACGACCTCGACCGCGCCAAGGCGCTGATGAAGGAGGCCGGCGTCGAGGGCGGCTTCGAGCTCGACTTCCGCGGCTACACCGACCAGGCCTCGGTGCAGCGCTCGGAGGTGATCCTCCAGCAGCTCGGCAAGCTCGGCATCACCGGGCGGTTCACCAACGGCACCATCGCCGAGACCTCCTCGCGCTTCTTCTCGGCCGAGAAGGCGGGCGACGTGCTGCTCTCGGCCTGGACCGGGCGGCCGGACCCGAGCCTGACCTACTCGCTGCTCTACTCGGAAAGCTCCTACTACAACCCCGGCCGCGTCGCCCCCCCCGAGGGGTTCGAGGAAGCGATGGCCGCCAGCCGCGCCACCGCCGACCAGGCCCAGCGGGCCGAGGCGCTGGGCCGCGCGCAGGAGCTGGTGATGGACGCAGCCCTCACCGTGCCGCTGAGCATCCGCTACGAGGTCGACGCCCTGTCGACCAAGGTCCAGGGCTTCGAGGCGAACCTGCTCGGCAAGCCGAAATTCCTGCACGTCGGAATGGGCTGACCGCCCGCTCCGCCATGCCGCCCCGCGCGCCCGAGCCCCGGGCGCGCGGCCCCGCCCGAAACGGCCGCGCAGACGGCCCGGGCCCCCACAGGGAGGACGATCGATGGACGACAAGATCGCGAAGATGAAGACCGAGGGGATGCTGGCGCATCTGCCCCCCCTGCGGCGACGCCAGTTCCTCGCCGGGGCCGCGGCCGCGGCCGGGGTCGGCGCCCTCGGCCTGCCGCGCATGGCCTCCGCCCAGTCGGGGTCGACGCTGCGCATCTCCAGCTACACCAACCCCTCCTCGATGGACCCGGCCATCGGCGGCAACGGCGGCGACCACGTCTATCTGTGGAACTTCTACGACACGCTGATCGAGTGGGACTTCGACACCCTCGCCCCGATCCCCAGCCTCGCCAAGGCCTGGGAGTTCACCGATCCCACCACCCTGGTCCTGACCCTCGAGGAAGGCGTGACCTTCCATGACGGCTCGCCCTTCAACGCCGAGGCGGTGGTCTTCAACCTCGAGCGCAACCGCGGCGCCGAGACCTCCAACGTCAAGCCCGACCTCGCCACCATCGAGAGCACCGAGGCGACCGGCGAGTACGAGGTCACCATCCGCCTCAAGCAGCCCGACACCGCCCTGCCGCTGATCCTGTCGGACCGCGCGGGCATGATGGTCTCGCCGACCGCGCTGGGCAACGACCCCGAGGCCAACGTCAACCGCAACGCGGTCGGCGCGGGCCCGTGGAAGTTCGTCTCCTGGACCGACCACGACAAGGTGGAGGGGACCCGGAACGAGGCCTACTGGCGCGACGGCCAGCCGGCGATGGACAATCTGGTGATGACCATCACGCCCGAGCGCGCCACCGCCATGCGCGCCGTGCAGTCGGGCCAGTCCGACCTCGCCTATTCGCTGTCCGAGACGCAGAAGACCCTGATCGAGCGGCTGCCGAACCTGAAGCTGGTCGAGGGGCCGACGGTCTACATCTTCCAGCTCTACCTCAACCGCTCCCGCGGGCCGCTGCAGGACGCCAGGGTCCGCCAGGCCCTGCAGCTCGCCATCGACCGGGAGGCCTACGTGCAGGCCACCCAGGCCGGCGTCGGCGAGCCCGCGCGCATGTTCCTGCCCCAGGCCCACTGGGCCTATTCGGAGGCCGCGGCCGAGCATGTCTACTTCGACCTCGACCGCGCCAAGGCGCTGATGAAGGAGGCCGGCCTCGAAAGCGGCTTCGAGATCGACTTCGTGAGCTACACCGACCAGGCCTTCGTGCAGCGCCAGGAGGTGGTGCTCGAGCAGCTCTCGAAGATCAACGTGCGCGGGGCCTTCCGCAACGGGCCGGTGCCCGACATCGTCTCGCGCTTCATGGGCAAGGAGAAGTCGGGGGACTCGATGCTCTCGGCCTGGACCGGGCGTCCCGATCCGACCCAGACCTACGACCTGCTGTTCTCCGAGAACTCGTTCTACAACCCCGGCCGCACGCCCCCGCCCGAGGGCTTCGCCGAGGCCCTGGCCGAGAGCCGCGCCACCTCCGACCAGGAGAAGCGCAAGGCCGCCTTCGACAAGGTCCAGACCATCGTCATGCGCGAGGCTTTGGCGATCACCCTCTCGGTCCGCTACGAGGTGAACGTGGCCACCACGCAGGTCTCGGGCTTCGTGCCCAACCTGCTGGGCAAGCCCAAGTTCCGCGAAGTGAAGGTCGGCTGAGGCCGCGCGCGCGCCCCGCGCCGCGCGGAGCTTCCGCGCGGCGTCCCTCCTCCCCCCAGATCGGAAGGTTCGACGTGCTCAATCCCCTCCAGCGCCGGATGCTGCGCCGCCGCCTGCTGCAGGCGATCCCGGTGCTGTTCCTGGCCACCTTCTCCGTCTTCATGCTGATGAAGCTGCTGCCGGGCGACGTCGCCGTGGTGCTGGCGGGCGAGCAGGCGACCGACGAACGCATCGCCGAGATCCGCGAGATCTACGGGCTCAACCGCCCGCTGCTGGTGCAGTACGGCGACTGGGTGCTGGGGGCGGTGACCGGCGATCTCTCGCAGTCGCTGCTCTCGGGCGAGGAGATCTCGACCACCATCGCCCGGGTGTTCCCCAACACGCTGTTCATCGTCGGCTACGCGATCCTGATCTCGATCGTGCTGGGCGTGCCGCTGGGCGTGCTGGCCGCGAGCCGGCCCAACACCTGGGTCGACAAGTTCGTGATGACCTTCTCGTCCGTAGGCGTGGCCCTGCCGAACTTCTGGCTGGCGATGATCTTCGTAGGCGCCTTCGCGCTGAACCGCGCCTGGCTGCCCGCCACCGGCTTCGTCCCCCCGCAGGAGGACTTCTTCGCCGCCGTCGCCCACGCCACCCTGCCGGCCGTGGCGCTCGCAGCCTCGGGCGTGGCCGAGGTGGCCCGCCAGCTGCGCTCCTCGCTGGTGGAGATCCTGCAGTCCCAGCACTTCCGCACCCTCCACGCCAAGGGCCTGCACCCGCGCGCGATGCTGTGGCGGCACGGGCTGCGCAACGTCTCGGTCAACCTGCTCACCGTGATCTCGCTGCTGGTGAACCGCACGCTCGCCGCCACGGTCGTCGTCGAGGCGGTGTTCGCCATCCCCGGCATGGGGACCACGATGGTCAACGCCACCCTGCAGCGGGACTTCCCCGTGGTGCAGGGGGTGGTGCTGATGATGGTGCTGACCGTCATCGCCGTGAACCTGATCACCGACATGCTCTACAGCGTGCTTGACCCGAGGATCGGCCAGAAATGACCTCCCAGCCTCGCCCCCTCGACGCCGCCCCCGGCGCCTCCGGCCGGGACCCCGCCGAGCCGCGCGCCCACGTCGACCCCGCCCCCTCGGCGGTCGCGGCGGCGCGCGGCGCCGCCTCCACCGCCACGGCCGACGCCCAGGCGGCGGCGCGTCCGGCGAGCTATTCGGTCGCCGACGTCCCGCCCACGCGCCGCTCCTTCGGGCGCAAGGTGCGCGACTGGGGCTCGGACGACCCGTTCGCGGTGGTGGCGCTGATCGTGCTGCTGGCGATCGTCGCCTGCTCGATCTTCGCGCCCTGGATCTCGCCCTACGACCCGACGCTGCAGGACTACAACGTGATCCTGATGCCGCCGTCGCCGGAGTACATCCTGGGCACCGACGACCTGGGGCGCGACGTCTTCAGCCGGCTGATCCACGGCGCCTCGGCCTCGGTCTACGCGGCCTTCCTCGCGGTGGGCGTGGCCGCGATCCTCGGCATCCCCGTGGGCCTGATCGCGGGCTATGCCGGCGGCTGGGTCGACGACGCCATCTCGCGCATCATCGACACGTTCCTGTCGTTCCCCGCCATCGTGCTGGCCATCGCGGTCACCGGCGTGCTGGGGATCGGGCTGACCAACGCGATGATCTCGGTCGGCATCGTCTTCGCCCCGCAGCTCGCCCGCCTCGCCCGCGCGCGCACGCTGGTCCTGAAGCAGGAGCTCTACGTCGACGCCGCGCGCTGCTTCGGCGCCTCGCCGACCCGCATCCTGTGGAAGCACGTGCTGCCCAACGCCATCCAGCCGGTGCTGGTGCAGATGACCCTGCTGATGGCCGTGGCCCTGCTGGCGGAGGCGTCGCTCTCCTTCCTCGGCCTCGGCATGCAGCCGCCAGAGCCCTCCTGGGGCGGCATGATCGCGCGCGCCTATCTCTACATGCAGATCGCGCCCGAGCAGATGTACGCCCCCGGCCTCGCGATCCTCGCGACCGCGCTCGCCTTCAACACCCTGGGCGAGAGCCTGCGCGAGGCGATGGACCCCACCTCCGCCAAGGGCTGAACCCCCCGGCGCGCCCATCGGGGCGCGCCGCATCTATCTGGAGACCCTGCCGAATGCCTTCTGCGCAGCCCGCGTCCGCCCCCCGCGCGTCCGCCGTCGCCCGCCTTCTGATCGCCAACCGCGGCGAGATCGCCCTGCGCATCCAGCGCACCGCCGCCGACCTCGGGGTCGAGAGCGTGGCCATCCACTCCGAGGACGACGCCAAGTCCCTCCACGTCCGCCGCGCCGACCGCAGCCACGCCCTGGGCGGCGTCGGCGCCCGCGCCTACCTCTCCGCCGAGGCGGTGATCGAGGCCGCCCGCGCCACCGGCGCCGACGCCGTGCACCCCGGCTACGGGTTCCTGAGCGAGAACACCGCCTTCGCCCGCGCGGTCGAGGCCGCCGGCCTCGTCTTCGTCGGCCCGACCCCTGCGCAGCTGGCCCTGCTGGGCGACAAGGTCTCCGCCAAGCGCCGCGCGCAGGAGGTCGGCGTCCCGATCCTGCCCGGCACCGCCGAGGACACCGACCTGGACGGCGCCCGCGCCTTCTTCGACCAGCTCCCCGACGGCGCCGCGATGCTGATCAAGGCCGTCGCTGGCGGCGGCGGCCGCGGCATGCGCGTGGTGCGCGAGGCCGCGCAGATCGAAGAATCCTGGACCCGCTGCCGCTCCGAGGCCAAGGGCGCCTTCGGCGACCCGGCGGTCTATGTCGAGCGCTTCCTCCCCGCCGCCCGCCACCTCGAGGTCCAGGTGCTCGGCGACGGAACCGGCGCCTGCATCCACCTCGGCGAGCGGGAGTGCACCCTCCAGCGCCGCCACCAGAAGGTGGTCGAGATCGCCCCCTCGCCGACCCTCCCGGCCGAGACCCGCGAGGCGCTGTGCGCCCACGCCCTCAAGCTGGCGTCTTCCGCGAACTACCGCTCCCTCGGCACCTTCGAATTCCTGATGGACGCCGAGACCGGAGAGATCTTCTTCATCGAGGCCAACCCCCGCATCCAGGTCGAACACACCGTGACCGAGGCGGTCACCGGCCTCGACCTCGTCGCCCTCCAGATCGAGATCGCCCGCGGCCGCACGCTGGCCGACCTCGGCCTGACCCAGACGGCGGTCCCCGCCCCCAAGGGCCACGCCATCCAGCTTCGCGTGAACATGGAGCGGATGGACGAGACGGCGGCGGCGAAACCCGCCTCCGGCACGATCCGCGCCTACGAGCCGCCCGCCGGCGCCGGCGTGCGCGTCGACGGCTTCGCCTACGCCGGCTTCAAGACCTCCACCGGCTTCGACAGCCTGCTCGCCAAGGTCATCGTCCACGGCGCCGACTGGTCCAACGCCCTCGCCCGCGCCGAGCGGGCCGCGGCCGAGTTCCGCATCGAGGGCGTCGACACCAACCTGCCCTGGCTGCGCGCCCTCCTCGCCCGGCCCGAGGTCAAGGCCAACACGGTCACCACCCGCTTCATCGAGGCCGAGGCCAAGGCCCTCCACGCCGCCGCCGCCGAGATCTCCCCGCCGCTCTTCTTCGAGAGCGACGCCGCGCTCGAGGACGCCTCCGCCCCCGCCCCCGGCTCGGTCCCCGAGGGCGCGGTGACGGCCCCGATGCAGGCGACCGTCCTCTCCGTCCAGGTCGAGCCCGGCGCCACGGTCCGCGCGGGCGAGCAGGTGGCCGTGCTCGAGGCGATGAAGATGGAGCACGTCGTCGTCGCCCCCCACTCCGGCACGGTCCGCCGGGTGATGGCCCAGCCCGGCGTCACCCTGATGGACGGCGCCCCGATCCTGGTGATCGAGCCCTCCGAGGACGCCGGCGACACGGTCGCGACCGAGGAGGAGATCGACCTCGACCGGATCCGCCCCGATCTCGCCGAGGCGCTGGAGCGCAACGCCTACGGCCGCGACGAGAGCCGCCCCGAGGCGGTCGAAAAGCGCCACGCCCGCGGCCACCAGACGGGCCGCGAGAACCTCGCCCAGGTCTGCGATCCCGGCACCTTCCTCGAATACGGCGAGACCGCCATCGCCGCGCAGCGCCAGCGCCGCTCCCTCGACGACCTGCGCAAGAACACGTCGGGCGACGGCATCCTGACCGGCATCGGCCTGGTGAACAGCGAGCAGGTCGGCGAGGATCTCGGCCGCTGCGCCTTCGCCATCGCCGACTACATGGTGCTCGCCGGCACGCAGGGGCAGCGCCACCACCGCAAGCTCGACCGCATCTTCCACCTGGCGAAGGAATGGTCGATCCCCGTCGTGCTCTTCGCCGAGGGCGGCGGCGGGCGGCCCGGCGACACCGAGCGGGCCACCTACGCCGGCATCTCCTCGCGCACCTTCACCGCCTTCGCCGAGCTCTCGGGCCAGGTGCCGCTGGTGGGCGTCGTCTCCGGCCGCTGCTTCGCGGGCAACGCGGCCTTCCTCGGCTGCTGCGACGTGATCATCGCCGACGAGAGCGCCAACATCGGCATGGCCGGCCCCGCGATGATCGAGGGCGGGGGCCTGGGCGTCTACACCCCCGAGGAGATCGGCCCCATCGACGTGCAGGCGAAGAACGGCGTCGTCGACATCCGCGTCAAGGACGAGGCCGAGGCCTGCGCCATGGCGCGCAAGTACCTCTCCTACTTCCAGGGCCCGGTGGCGGAGTGGGAGGCCCCCGACGCCCGCCGCCTGCGCCATGTGGTGCCCGAGAACCGCCTGCGCTCCTACGAGGTGCGCGACGCGATCCACGGCATCGCCGACGTGGACTCGGTGCTGGAACTGCGCCCCGAGTTCGGCATCGGCATCGTCACCGCCTTCATCCGCATCGAGGGCAAGCCCTTCGGCATCATCGCCAACAATCCCAAGCACCTGGGCGGCGCCATCGACGGCCCGGCGGCGGACAAGGCCAGCCGCTTCATGCAGCTCTGCGACGCCTTCGACGTGCCCCTGATCAGCCTCTGCGACAGCCCCGGCTTCATGGTCGGGCCGGAGGCGGAGAAGACCGGCCTCGTGCGCCATGTCTGCCGGATGTTCGTCACCGCCCGCTCGATCTCGGTGCCGCTCTTCGGCGTGGTGCTGCGCAAGTGCTACGGGCTGGGCGCCCAGGCGATGCTGGCCGGGGGCACCTACGACGACTTCTTCACCGTCGCCTGGCCGACGGGCGAGTTCGGGCCCATGGGCCTCGAGGGCGCCGTCCGGCTCGGCTACCGCAAGGAGCTCGACGCGGTGGAGGACCCGGCGGAGAAGCAGGCCCTCTACGACCGCCTGCTCGACGAGATGTACCAGCAGGGCAAGGCGATCAAGGTCGCCGAGACCCTGGAGGTCGACGCCGTGATCGACCCGGTCGAGACCCGCAGATGGATCCTCGGCGGCCTGCGCTCGACGCGCCTGCGCCCGCCGATGTCGGGCCGCAAGCGTCCCTTCGTGGACGCCTGGTGAGGGAGGACGCCATGCCCAGGGATGAAGAGCCGAAAGGCTGGGGCCCGGAGGTCGAGGCGCTCGACGCCCGCCGCGCCCGGATGCGCGAGATGGGGGGCGAGGCGAACATCGCCCGCCACCACGCCCGCGGCAAGCTCACCGCGCGCGAGCGGCTGGAGATGTTCGCCGACCCCGGCTCTTTCCGCGAGATCCACCCCTTCTCCGCCGACGCGGTCTACGAGGGCGAGGACCTGGTCGAGTTCACCCCCAAGGGCCTGATCGAGGGCTCGGCGAAGGTCAGCGGCCGCAAGGTCGTGGTCACCGCGGGCGACTTCACCGTCAAGGGCGGCTCCGGCCGCGGCACGCGGGGCGGCCTGGGGCAGGAGATCGGCTCGGCGAAGAAGGCCCTGCAATGGCGCCTCCCCTACATCCGCCTTCTGGACGCCGTCGGCGGCTCGGTCCGCGGCTTCGAGGCGCTGGGCCGAACCTACCTCCCCGACGGCAACGACTACATCGCCCCCGAGGTGGAGCTGCTGCAGGAGGTGCCCGTCGCCTCCGCCGTGCTCGGCTCGGTGGCGGGCCTGCCGGCGGTGCAGGCGCCGCTGTCGCATTTCTCGGTGATGGTGAAGGGGATCTCCCAGATCTTCCCGGGCGGCCCGCCGGTGGTGAAGGCCGCCTTCGGCCTCGACATCACCAAGGAGGAGCTGGGCGGCGACCAGATCCACACCCGCGTCTCCGGCTGCATCGACAACGTGGCGGCCACCGAGGCCGAGGCGATGGAGATGATCCGGACCTGGCTCAGCTACCTCCCGCAGTCGCGCGACGAAACGGCCCCCCGGGTGGAAACCGACGACGACCCCGAGCGGCGCGAGGACTGGCTGCTGGAGGCGATGCCGAAGGATCGCCGCAAGGTCTACGACGCCCGCGCCATCCTCAAGGCCGTGGTCGACCGGGACTCGTTCTTCGAGATCGCGCCCCTCTACGGCAAATCCCGCATCACCGGCCTGGCGCGGTTCAACGGCTATCCGGTCGGGATCATGATCAACAACCCGCGCGCGCTCGGCGGCGCCACGGACGCGGCCGCCGGCTCCAAGGCCATGCGCCTGATGCAGCTCTGCGACCTGTTCAACCTGCCGCTGATCTCGCTGGCGGACGAGCCGGGCTTCCTCGTCGGCCTGGAATCGGAGAAGCAGGGGATCGAGCGGGCAGGCGCCCGCATGGTCTCCACCGTCTGCCTGACCACCATGCCCTGGTGCACGGTGGTCATGGGCCGGCTCTACGGCGTCGCGGGGCAGTGCCACCACCGCCCCTCCGGCATGTTCCAGCGCATGGCCTGGCCGTCCGCCAACTGGGGCTCGATGCACATCGCGGGCGGCGTCTCGGCCGCCTACCGCGCCGAGATCGAGGCCGCCCCCGACCCCGACGCGAGGCGCAGGGAGATCGAGGCGCGCCTCACCGCCATCGCCAACCCGCTGCGCACCGCCGAGGCGACCGGCCAGGACATCATCGACCCCCGCGACACCCGCGCCCGCCTCTGCGAGTTCGTCGAGGAGGCGCAGCGGGTGCTCGCCCGCCAGCTCGGCCGCTCCCGCATGGCCTACCTGCCCTAGGCCCGGCGGGGGGCGAAATCCTCGGCGGCCCCGTGAACCCCGCCGGCCGCCGCGCGCACCCATGGGCATCGAAAAACGATGCCCGAGGGACCCCCCGCATGAAACGCTACGGCGCGCACACCTACCCCGACAAGATCGAGACGATCGTGGCGGACGGCCGGTTCGTGAAGGTCTTCTTCAACCACCTGGTCGCGGAGCTGAGCTCCGAGAACCTGCTGTTCTACAAGGGCGGCTTCGATCCGCGCACGGCCTACCCGCTGTTCATCCGGCTCGGCGCCAGACACCAGATCAACATCAGCGGCGCGCAGCGCCAGCCGATGGACGACCTCGCCGCCGCGGAGGACTGGGACAACCCCGAATGGGCGCGGCTGCTGTCCGACGCGCGCACCGAGGTGCTGCGGGTGATGCAGAACGACTCGCTGTCGCGGTTCTGGACCTCCGAGGCGTTCCTCAAGCACCACGAGGCCCGCGGCGGCTCGCGCGCCGACGTGGCGCAGGTGGTCGCCGATCCGCCGCCGCCCCCGGCCTGGCAGCGCGCGGCCTCCGCCTTCAGCTTCAGGCAGCCGCAGCTGATGCAGGCCTATATCGCCGCCTTCGAGGCGAAGGGCGAGACGCTGACCATGGGCGCCTGCACCCGGATGCTGAAGTCCGAGGGGGTGCGCATGGACCCGTACCTCTTCAACCGCCTGCTGGTCGAGGAGGGCTACGCCCGCAAGCCCGCCGACCTCGAGGCCGACCCCCGCGCGAGGGAGACCGAGATCGATCCGCTCGACGCCCCCGCCGATCTCGACCCCGAGACCGGCGAGCCGCAGATCGCCGACGTCGCCGGCCTGCAGGTGATCTTCAGGAAGGAGAAGCTGAAGGCCTGCGGCTTCACCCTGGTGACGAAGGAGGAGGACCTGCGGGCGCTCAGCGACATGATCCTCGCCCATGTCGCCAAGGACCCCGACGCGCTGCGCCGCTACGTGCAGATCCAGAAGGCGGAGAAGCTGAAGAAGAACCAGGCGATCGAGGGCATCACCTTCGTGAAGATGATGAAGAAGATGCGCGAGGAGAAAGCCTACGCCATCGGCGGCGCCGTCGCCCCCGCCTGAGCCCGCGCCCCCGCCCGCCGCCCCCGCGCCGGTTCGCGCCCTCAGGCGCGACGAGCCCTCCCGCGTCCGCGACAGGCGGACCGCGGGAGGCCCCGGGGCGAGTCACGGGAGCGGCCCCGGGTCAGGCCCCGGGGCGCGCGCCTCGGGGCGGGCGGTGCGAGGCATCGCGGGGGGGGCAGGGAGCCGGCTGCGGGAGCGGCCCCGGGTCGGGCCCGGGGCGCCCTTGCGGCGGGCCCTGGAGTTCGCCCGCTCCCGGTGTTCCGGGGGCGGGCGTGGCTAAGCCCCGGGTCAGGCCCGGGCCGCGGTGGGGGCGTTGCGGCCCCTGCCTGGGGCAGGGGCCGGGGGCGTCACTCGGCGGCGGCGGGCTTGGGGTTGAAGCGGCGGTTGAGCTTCTTCATGCCGCCGATCCAGCGGTCGTAGTTCGCGGTCTTGTTGCGCATGTAGTCCAGCACCTCGGGGTGCGGCAGCACCAGGAAGGTCTCCGCCTCGATGCAGCGCAGGCACTCGTCGGCGACCGTCTCGGGCGGCAGCAGACCGTCCTGCGAGGCGACGCCCCCCTCGGCCCCCTTCACCATGTTGGTGTCCACCGCCTGCGGGCAGAGCAGCGAGACGCGGATCCCGTCGTCGCCATGGGTCAGGGCCAGCCACTCGTTGAACCCCACCGCCGCGTGCTTGGTCACCGCGTAGGAGGCCGAGCCCACCTGGCTCAAGAGCCCCGCCGCCGAGGCGGTGTTGAGGAAGTATCCCCCGCCGCGCGCCGCCATCCGCGGGACCAGGTGCCGGGCGGCCCAGACGTGATGCATCACGTTGACCTCCCAGATCTTCTGCCACTGGTCGTTGGGGATCTCGAGCCCGCCGCGCTGGATGATCCCGGCGTTGGCGCAAAAGAGGTCGATGGGGCCGACCTGGTCCTCGACCTCCTCGATCAGCGCCTGGATGTCGGCCTCCTTCGAGACGTCGCAGCGCCGCCCGATCCCGCCGATCCCCTCGGCGGTGGCCTTGGCGCCGGCCTCGTCGAGGTCGGCGCAGACCACGGTCTTCGCGCCCGCCTTCGCGAAACGCTCCGCCAGCGCCTTGCCGATGCCGCCGGCGGCGCCGGTGACCACCACGATGCGGTCCTTCACGTCCATGTCGTTCTCCCTGTCAGAAGGTCCGGGCGCCCGCTCAGGTCCACATGTTGGAGCCGCCGCAGACCGTCAGCGCCTGCCCGGTCATGTAGCGGCTGGCGTCGGAGGCGAGATAGACCGCCAGCCCCGCGAAATCCTGCGGCTCGCCCAGGCGGCGGAGCGGGATGTCCTCGTTGGCGCGGCGCTCGGCCTCGGGGTTGTCCCACAGGGCCTTGGCGAAGTCGGTGCGGATCAGGCCCGGGCAGATGGCGTTGGCGCGCACGCCCTGGGGCCCGAACTCGGCCGCCAGGTTCCGCACCAGCCCGATCAGCGCCAGCTTGGAGACGCCGTAGAGCCCCAGGGTCGCCGACGGCTTGAAGGCCCCGACCGAGGAGGTGAACATCATCGAGCCCGACCCCCGCGCGATCATGTCCGGAACCACCAGCCGCGCCAGCCACAGGTTGGCCTGCACGTTGGTCGCCATGGTCTTCTCGTAGGCGGCGTCCGGGATCTCGGAGATCTTGCCGTAGAAGATGTTCACGCCGGCGTTGCCCACCACCACGTCGATGGGGCCGGCGATCCTGCGGGTCTTCGCGACCAGCGCCTCCAGCTCCTCGTGCCGGCCGGCGTTGGCGGCGACGGCGTGGACGCGCTCGGCCCCGATCTCGCCGTTGATCTCGGCCGCGGCCGCGTCGAGCTGGTCCTGCTTGCGCGACGAGATCACCACCGTCGCGCCATGGGCGGCCAGCCCCGCGGCCATCGCGCGGCCCATCCCCTTCGAGGCGCCCGTCAGCAGCGCCACCTTCCCCGTCAGGTCGAACAGTCGGGTCTCCACCATCGTGGGCCTCCTCCCATGGAATGCGGGCGGCCGGTCTTGACGCCGGTCCCGCCCCGGTGCGGGCGCGCTTCAGTCGCGAAGGTCGAAGCGCACGCCGCCGATCATGATGTCGCCCGCGGAGGTCAGGACCCCGCGCGCCTCGGCCTGGGCCCGGGCCCGGCCCGCGTCCACCGCCTGCAGCCGCACCGCCGAGAGACCCGGCCCCCGTCCGTCCGTCGCCTCGGCGAAGCGCACCAGCGCGTCGGCGAGGCGCATGACCGGCATGCCGCCCTCCCGCTCCACCGGCAGGCCGCAGACCGCGGCCCATTTCGCGGCGAGCGCGGCGGGGTCCTCCGACTGCAGCTCGACCCCGGTGATGTCCGAGACGACCTCGGTCGCCACGTCCTCGCGCCAGCTCTCGCCGCCCGCCGGCATCCAGTTGCCGGCGACGTCGGCCTTCTCGTCCCAGTCGACCTCGAGGAACGCGGCCCCCATGTCGGCGGGGTGCAGCTGCATGATGTTCCAGGTCTTGCGGTCGATCTCGTGGGCCACGCGCACCCCCGCCTCGGCGGCGCGGGCGCGCAGGGCGGCCTGCTCCTCCAGCGTGGGGACCTGGCAGATCACCATGTAGCCCCCGTCGCCGCCGCGCCGCTCGAGATAGCGGCCGCCCGCCGTGCCCTCCTGCACCGGGGCGACCACCTCCAGGAAGCGGGCGCCCACGGCGATCAGCGTGTTCTCCAGCCCGTACTTGCCGACCGCCGGATCCACATGCCCGCGTTTCAGCGAGAACGTGGCGCAGAGATCGTCGATCACGGGGGCGAGCTCGCGCGCGACCAGCGCGACCTGCCGCAGATGAATGCCCATGGGCGCCTCCCTTTTCAGACCCTCAGCGGTTCTTCCACTGGGGTTGACGTTTCTCGACGAAGGCCTTCACGCCCTCGGTGAAATCCTCGGTGTCCTTCAGGGCCTGCATCACCGGCTTGGAGGCCGCCATCGCCTCCTTGAAGCGCTCGATCTCGTCCATGGCGACCAGCACCTCCATGGTGGCGCGCACCGAGGAGGGGGAGACCGAGGCGATTTCCTTCGCCTTCTTCATCGCCGCGTCCATCAGCTCGGCCTTGGGGACCACCTGGTTGACGAAGCCCAGCCGCGCGCCCTCCTCGGCCGAGACGTGGCGGCCCGTCAGCATCATCTCGACCGCGAGCTTGCGGCCGATCTGGCGGCTGAGGCG
>Ga0310345_10002482_pt1 | contig 18540 bp, 17 predicted proteins | sample HC15DNA20500_MG_FD_204667 | JGI IMG/M metagenome (GOLD analysis project Ga0310345, IMG submission 204667) | Marine microbial communities from station ALOHA, North Pacific Subtropical Gyre - HC15-DNA-20-500_MG | ecosystem: Environmental > Aquatic > Marine > Oceanic | place: Pacific Ocean: North...
ACGATACGGTGGACGAGATGCATTCGGCCGCCAACGCCATCGCCATCTACGAACTCAAGACCTTTGCGCCCGAAATGCGCGACATGGCCGCGATCATCGTCGATGCGGCGCGGGTCATGGCCGAGGCCGTGCCGCTGCTGCGCGATGTCGCCCGCAACGGCGCGCGCCTGCACGAACTCACCGAGCGACTCGTGCGGATGGAAGCCCATTCGGACGAGATCCACGCCGCCGGCCTGCGCCGCGCGCTGCGCGAACACGGCAGCACCGATACGCTGCGCTTCGTGGTCGAGCGCGAGGTCTACAAGCACCTCGAACGCATCGTCGACGCCTTCGAGGATGCGGCGAACGAGATCGACGGCATCGTCATCGATCACGCCTGAGCAGGGCAGGGGGCTTCACGCATGCATGAGCTTGCCTTCCCGCTGCTGGTCGGGCTGATCGCGATCGCGCTCGCGTTCGATTACCTGAACGGCCTGCACGATGCGGCCAATTCCATCGCCACGGTCGTCGCCACGCGCCTGCTTACGCCGGTGCAGGCGGTGATCTTCGCCGCGGTGTTCAACGCCGGCGCCTATTTCCTGACGATCACGTTCCCCAGCCTCCAGGCAGTCGCGGCCACCATCGGCAAGGGCCTGATCGACAAGGATCTCGTCACCCCGGCGGTCGTCTTCGGCGCGCTGATCGGGGCGAGCACGTGGAACATCCTCACCTGGCTCAAGGGCATTCCCTCCTCCTCCAGCCACGCGCTTGTCGGCGGGCTGATCGGTTCGGGCCTCGCCCATGCAGGGATGACCGGCATCCAGTGGAGCGGCCTCAACAAGACGCTGATCGCCATCGTGCTTTCGCCCACCATCGGCATGCTGCTGGCGATGCTGGTCATGCTCGTCACCAGTTGGCTCTTCCGCAATGCGACCGCGCGCGGCGCCGAGACGCGCTTCCGCTATCTCCACCTCCTCTCCTCCGCCGCCTATTCGCTGAGTCACGGCCTGAACGACGCGCAGAAGACGATGGGGATCATCACCGTCCTGCTCTATTCGACCGGGCGCCTCACCGGCCCCTTCGAAGTGCCGCATTGGGTGGCGATCTCGTGCTACCTCGCCATCGGGCTCGGCACGCTGACCGGCGGCTGGAAGATCATCGAGACGATGGGTGGGCGCATCACCAAGCTCTCGCAGCACCAGGGTTTCAGCGCCTCGGCGGCGGGCTCGATCGTGCTGTTCGGCGCCTCGGCGCTTGGCATCCCGGTTTCGACCACCCACACCGTCACCGGCGCGATCATCGGCGCCGGCACTGCTCGCCGCGCCTCCGCCGTGCGCTGGGGTGTCGCCCAGAGCGTCGTCGTCGCATGGATCATCACGATCCCCGCTTCGGCCACCGTCGGCGCACTGTTCTACGCGCTGACGACGCTGTTCTGAGGTTCGCGCCAGCGGGCATCCGGACCGATTTTTCGCCGGACCTGTAGCCAATCGCGCGTACTGTCCGAATCCATCGGACTGCAAAAGAGGGGGGGATCATGTCGGAGAACAGCTTCATCCTGTGGGGTACGCCACATTCGCTGTTCACCGGCAAGGTGCGCAGCTATCTCCTGAAGTACGGCATTCCCTTCACCGAACGGACGCCCGCCGATCCCCGCTTCGTCGCGGAGATCGTCCCCGCCATCGGCTTGCAGGTCGTGCCGGTGCTCGAAACTCCGGACGGCGCGTTGTGGCAGGATAGCACGGTCATCATCGACCGGCTCGAGCACCGATCACCGCGCTTGCAGGCCGCCAGCACCGGGCTACGCGGCGTCATCGCTCATCTCCTCGATGCCTTCGCCTGCACGGCGCTGCTCCCGATGGCGATGCACTACCGCTGGAGCTACCGCGACCAGCAGGAGCAGTTCCTGCTCGCCGAATTCGGGCGGGCGATCCCTGCGGGCGCCGTCCCCCCGGCCCACAAGGCCGCCGCCACGGCCAGGGTCATGGACAAGTTCGCCGGCTTTCTGGCCGGTCTTGGCGTGACAGCGGATGTCATTCCGGTGATCGAGCAGGACTACCTCGATCTGCTCGCCGCGCTCGAAGATCACTTCCAGCATGAACCCTATGTGCTGGGCCGCGCACCCAGCCTCGCCGATTTCGGCCTGATGGCGCCGCTCTACGCCCATCTGGCGCGCGATCCGGTCCCCGGTTTCCTCATGAAGACAAAGGCGCCAGCGGTGGCCCGCTGGACCGAGCGGATGAACACGCCGGGACTGAGCGATCCTGAATTTGGCCCAGCCGACGCATCCGATCCGGGTGGCTTGCCGCCGACGCTGCCCGCCATTCTCGAAGTCGTCTTCCGCATCTGGACGCCCGGTCTGCTGGCCGACGCGGCTTTGTTCAACGCCTGGTGCGGCGCGCTGGAGGACCCGGCCCCCGGCACGTTGGTGTCGGCGGATTCGCGGCGGCTTGTCCACGCGCGCCTCGGCCCGATCACCTACAGTCGCGGCGGCAATACGTTCAGCCGGGAAAGCCAGCCGCAGGCGCTGTGGCATCTCGCCAGAGCACAAGCGGCAGCTGCGGCGCTGGAGCCTGACAAGGCCTCCGAATTGCATGCGCTTTTGGCGCGGACGGGTGGGCTGGGTGCTATGGAGATCAGCCTGGAGCGGCCGATCGTCCGTCAGGACAATGTGCTGGTGCTGGGGTAGGGAAATGGTGCCGGCTGAGGGATTTGAACCCCCGACCTTCGGTTTACAAAACCGCTGCACTACCACTGTGCTAAGCCGGCGTTGAAAGCCCCTTAGCGTCACACCGCGCCAAAGGTCCAGCCCTCGGTGCGGGCAATTGCATCCGTAAGGCCTGCCGGAGCCCACAGCGCCGGATCATGCGCCACCTTGCGCAGCCACGCAGCGGTGATGAGCGCATCGCTGGTGTGGTCGTCGATCTTGCCGACCAGCCCCGCCGGAGCGCTTCCCAATTCGGCAAGCGCTGCATCCAGCTCTACCCCATCCCTGATCTTCGACCGGCTCGCACTGCGCCCCGCCGCCATCGCCGCAATCGTCGTGTAGATCTCGCAGACCACCGATCCCGCTTCCGGTAGCGGATCGATCGGCCAGACCGGCAGCCGTCCCTTCAGCCGGTGCAGCACGCGCATCCCCGAAAGGCTCGATTTGCCCACTTGCGCCGCGCCGACCAGATTGAAGTTGGAACAGGGCGAGCACCCCATGGCCTGCTGCGCCAGTTCGGTCACCCTGAGCCGCCCGCGCCCGCCTCCAAACGCCGCCCCCTCGCGCCCGCCATGCCGCCGGAAGTGCGCTGAGGCTTTGGGATGATCGACAAACGCCCCCACCGACAAGTGCGGCTCATCCGCACACACCGCGTCAATCAGCGCCCACAAGCCCTTGGCATCCTCGGGACTCTCGGCCCATCCCGGAAAGAACGCGCCGCGATCCGCAAAGGCGAGCGAAATGCCGAGGTCCATGCCCACCAGCGTATCGGTGGGCACTTCCTCGCGCAGCCATTCCAGCACTTCGGTGCGCGACCAGCGATGCCCGGTGCGCACCAGCCTGGGTGCCGCCGCGCCTTCAGCGCAGATCGCCACCGCAATCCCCCGGTGCCGCTCCCCCGCCGCGCCGGACCAGTCAATCGCTGCGAAATGTCGGAACCGTCCGGCTCTCATTCCCCCCGCCGCTCGCGCCGCTTCTTGTCCCACCAGTCGAGCCGCTTCTGAATCTCGCGCTCGAATCCGCGCTCGACCGGCTTGTAGAACGTTTGCGCGCGCATCCCCTCGGGCCAGTAGTCGGCGCCGGAAAAGCCGTCCTCGGCATCGGGATCATAGGCATAGCCCTCGCCATAGCCGATCTCCTTCATCAGCTTGGTCGGGGCATTGAGGATATGCGCGGGCGGGCTCAGCGATCCCGTCTCCCGCGCGCTGGCAAACGCCGCCTTCTGCGCCGCATAGGCCGCGTTCGATTTGGGAGCGGTGGCGAGGTACAGGCACGCCTGCACGATGGCGAGTTCCCCTTCCGGCGAGCCGAGGAACTGGTAGGCATCCTTCGCCGCCAGGCACTGCACCAGCGCCTGCGGATCGGCGAGCCCGATATCCTCGCTGGCAAAGCGCACCAGCCGCCGCAGCACGTAGAGCGGCTCCTCGCCCGCCGTCAGCATCCGCGCCATGTAGTAGAGCGCCGCCTGCGGGTCCGATCCGCGCAGCGCCTTGTGGAGCGCGGAGATCAGGTTGTAGTGCCCGTCACGGTCCTTGTCGTAGACCGCCACCCGCCGCATCAGGAACTTCGCCAGCTCTTCCGGCCCGAGCGGCGCAGGCAGCGAGACATCGAACAGCGTCTCCGCCTGCCCGAGCAGGAACCGCCCGTCGCCATCCGCCGAGGCAATCAGCGCCTCGCGCGCCGGCGGTGTCAGCGGCAAACGCAGGCCCGTCAGTTCCTCCGCCCGCGCCAGCAACGAGCCCAGCGCTTCGGCATCCAGCCGGTGCAGGATCAGCACTTGCGCCCGGCTGAGGAGCGCCGCGTTCAGCGCAAAGCTTGGGTTCTCGGTCGTCGCGCCGACCAGCGTGACGGTGCCCTTCTCGACATAAGGCAGAAACCCGTCCTGCTGCGCGCGGTTGAAGCGGTGGATCTCGTCCACGAACAACAGCGTCTTGCGCCCGATCTGCGCCATGGCCTCCGCCTCGGCAAAGGCTTTCTTGAGGTCCGTGACACCGGAAAACACCGCACTGATCGCCACATAGCGCAGCCCCACCGCATCGGCGAGCAGCCGCGCGATGGTCGTCTTGCCCGTGCCCGGCGGGCCCCACAGCACGATCGAGGAAAGCTTTCCTGCCGCCACCATCCGCCCGATCGCGCCGTCCGGCCCGGTCAGGTGATCCTGGCCCACGACTTCGCCAAGGTTCGCCGGGCGCAGCCGCTCGGCCAGCGGCGCATCGTCGGCAGCGTGCTCACGCGGCGTTTCGGCAGGGGCAGGGGCGAAGAGGTCAGCCATGGTCGCCCCGATCTAGTCACCTCCAGACGATTTTGCATCCACCCTCTTGCCAAGAGCGTTTTAAGATATATCTTAGAGCAATCATGAAACATCAAGGACGCACAATGCGATTCGAACGATATGGCCATCACGGCCAAAGACACGGCCTCGGCCACCACTTCGCCATGAAGATGATGGCGCGCGGCTTCGGCGGAGGCTGGGGTCATCGCGGCGGCTTCGGCGGCTGGGGCGGCAGCGACGATTGGGACGATGAAGGCGCAGGATTCCGTGGCCGTGGCCGTCATGGGGGCGGACGCGGTCGCATGTTCGGCCCCGGCGAACTGCGCCTCCTGCTTTTGCTCTTGCTCGACGAGCAGGACCGCCACGGCTACGAACTCATCAAGGCGATCGAGGAACTCGCCGCCGGCGCCTATGCGCCCAGCCCCGGCGTGGTCTACCCCACGCTCTCGCTGCTGGTTGACGAGGGCATGATTGCCGAGGTTCCGGGGGAGGGCGCCCGCAAGGCCTTCACCATCACCGATGCCGGCCGCGCCGAACTGGCGCCCCGGCTGGAGGAAGCGAAGGCCATCGTCCAGCGCCTCGGCGATTTCGGCAAGGCCCGCGCTGACGCCGAAGGCCGCACCGGCAGCCCGCCCTTGCGCCGCGCCATGGCCAACCTGATGATCGCGCTGCGTCACCGCGCCGGACGTGGCCTCGACGAGCCCACCGCCCACCAGATCGCCGATATCCTCGACGAAGCCGCCCGCAAGATCGAACGCCTGGGAGCCGCGCAATGAGCCCAGAGTCCAGCAGTGCAATCGCGAACGTCGCCACAACCCACGCCAGCAAATACCTCCAGCAGGTCTGCAAGCACTGGGAACACAACCTCGCCGTCACCTACGATGTGGCGAAGGGCACCGTCACCTTCCCCCGCGATGCGCGTGGCGCCTCGTGGGCGGGGGACGCGGTGGTCACCTTCACCGCATACGGCGACCATCTCGAATGCCACATCGCGGCGAGCGAGCCCGGTCAGCGCGATGGCCTCAAAGGCGCCGTCGAGCGCCACATCGACCGCTTCGCCTTCCGCGAGACGCTGACGTGGGATTGGGCTGACGAAGGCATTTGAAAGCCCTTCCTCCCGCTTCAAAAACCCACCTCGTCATTGCGAGGAGCGTAGCGACGAAGCAATCCAGAGCGGCCATGCTCTGGCGCTCTGGATTGCTTCGCTACGCTCGCAATGACGAAAGTAGGGGCAGTGGTCCGATCTGGACGGCTGATTGCCAGCCGGCCCTCTACGGCGTACCCTACCGCCGAGAGGAGAGAGCGCAAATGCCCCTCAACCCCACGCCCGCCGCTCCCCGATCCTTCTGGATCGTCGCCGTCCTCAGCCTGCTGTGGAACCTGTTCGGCTGCTACGATTACCTGATGTCGAAGCTTTCGCCCGCAAGCTATTTCGCCGCGAACGGCATGAACGCGGAAAGCGCCGCATACATGGCATCGCTTCCCGCATGGCTTACCGCCTTCTGGGCGCTCGGTGTGTGGGGCTCCCTTGCAGGTTCGCTCCTGCTGCTTGTCCGTTCGCGGCACGCCGCACCCGCCTTCGCGCTCTCGCTGCTCGGCCTCGCCGTCAGCCAGCTCACTCAGGAGTTCTGGCTCCATCCGCCTCAGGCGGGGCCGATCGGGCTGGTCCTGATGGTGTGGTCCGCGCTGGTGTTCTTCCTGATCTACGCGCGCAGCATGGCCGCCAGGCGCGTACTGCGCTAGCGCCGCTTCAGCGCGTCCTTCTGGCGGATCAGCCTCAGGTAGGTGTCCGCCACCGCCTGGTTGATCGCATCCCAGCTGAAATCGAGGCTGCGCTTCTCGCCCGCCGCGCCGTGCCGCGCGCGCAGGTCCGGATCCTCAACATAGGCGCGCAGCGCCTCGGCAAAGTGGTGCAGCGCGCCCGGCGCGATCAGGCGGCCCGAAACGCCGTCCGAAACGAGGCTCTGGCTCCCGGTCGCCGCGGCCGCCACCACCGGCACCGCGCAGGCCATCGCCTCCAGCGTCACGTTGCCGAATGTCTCGGTCACGCTCGGGTTGAACAGCACATCCATCGCCGCCACCGCGCGGCCCAGATCCTTGCCGCCCTGAAACCCGGTGAACACCGCGCCCGGCAGCCGCGCCTCGAACCATGGCCGCGCCGGGCCTTCGCCCACCACCATCACCCGGTGCCGCGTCCCCGATGCCGTACCGCGCCGATTGAGCTCATCGATCGTGTCCGAAAACACATCGAGCCCCTTTTCCATCACCAGCCGCCCGAGGAAGCCGATCACCACCTCGTCGTCGGCAATGCCAAGGCTGCGCCGCCATTCCAGATCGCGCCGGCCGGGGTTGAAGATCGTGCGGTCCACCCCGCGCGACCAGAGCGAGATGTCATAGTTCATCCGCTCCTCGCGCAGCACTTGTGCCATCGATTCGGAAGGCGCCACAAGAGCATCGCAGCGGCGATAGAACCGGCGCAGCAGCGCGGTCAGGATCGGCTCCAGCCACGCCATGTTGTAATAGCGCGGGTAGGTGTCGAAGCGGGTGTGCACGCTCGCCAGCACCGGCAGCCCGCGCCCGCGGGCCCAGGTCACCGCGCGGTGCGCCGCCGGATCGGGTGAGGAAACATGGACGACATTGGGCTGGAACGCCTTGAGGTCCGCGCGCGCCTTGGGCCCCAGCATGATCGGAATGCGGTACTCGCCGCGCCCCGGAAACGCGAGCGAGGGCAGTCCGACCAATTTGCCCATCGAAGGAAACGCGGGCTTCCTCACCTTGGGCGCGAACACATGGACTTGCGCCCCCTGCCGCTGGAGATAGCCCACCAGCCGGTTCAGCGCCTGGTTCGCTCCGTCGCGCACATAGTTGTAATTGCCGCTCAGCAGCGCGACGCGCAGCCCCTTCAACGGCGCTTCGGCAAGGGGCGCTTCCTGCGGGGTCTCAAGGCTGTCGGATAGGGCGGGGCGATCCATCCGCGCGGCCATAGTGTCTTTTGCTCATAGAAGAAAGGCGCACCGGTCACCTTGGCGGATCACGCCGCAAGGTGACCGGTGCGTGCGGGGGTTCGTGAAGGCGCAAGCTCGGCGGACCCGAGCTTACCAACCGCGCCAGCCTCCACGATGCTCCCAGCGTTCGTGTTCCCAGCGCTCGTGCTCGCGCCAGCGCCGCCATTGTTCATAGCGCGGGTCATATCCCCGCCACGCTGGATAGGGTCGGTAGACCGGATAGGCTGGATAGTAATACCCGCCGTAATAGCGCGGGCGGTTGTCATAGCGGACATAGACGTCCGAATTGCGGTCCGAAGCGATCGCCGCGCCCACGGCCAGCCCCAGCACACCCGCGCCGCCCGTGCGCCTCGGCCGGCACCGCCATCGCCATGCTGCCCGCGGCGAGCGCGGCAGCGACAAGTCCTGGTTTCCAAAGCTTCATGGCTGTTCTCCTTGGCAGACCCGGTCCGGCCTGCATGGTGGGTCAAACAGGAGCGCCCCCGGGCTGAACCGTTTCTGAAGCGGCGCGGGCAATGCGCCGCGCCGCTCCAGAGCTGCGATCAGTTGCCGTCCTGGTCATAATCCGGATCGCGATAGCCGCGCCGTTCGTAGTAGCCGTCGTTCCCTTGCGGATAACCATCGCGGCTGTAGCCCGGCTGCCCGCCCTGATAGCGCTGGTCATAGGGATCGCCGTTATAGGCACCCTGCCAGCTGGGCTGGCCCCGATACTGGTTCTGGTACTGGCCCTGATAGCGGTTCTCGTACCGGCGATAGGCGTGGTCGCGATCCCGGTTGCGATTGCTGTTCGCCGCCGAAACGATGATCGCCCCGAGCGCGAGGCCGATGATGCCTCCCGCAATCGCCGCGCCGGTGCTGTCGCCGCCGCGATGGTGGCGATAGCCGCCATAGCTGCCGCCGTAGTAGGGATCCGCCATCGCCGGGGTGGCGCTGGCGAGCGCGGTGGCGGCAAGGGTGACTGCCAGCACGGCCTTCTTCGCAAACTTGATCATGTCACGTCTCCAGCGGCCTGCTGTAGATCGGACCCCCCGATCTCGATTCGCTGCCGTTGAGGATGTGTTTACGATTCGCTCCCTGAACGGCTGCGGGATGGGGAATGCAGGCGTTGTTCAGGTTCAAAACGGTTTTTCTGAACGCCTCTGGCGCTGCCCGTTTCGGCCCCATCCCCGATTGCCTGCCGCGCCTTGGCAGGTATCATCTCGGCTTGAAGGGGGAAATTTCCGATGCGCACACTGCTTGCCGCCAGCCTCATGGCCCTGTCCGCCCACTCCGCCGTCCACGCCGAGGCGCCCGCCGCAGTCAAGGCCGAAGCTGCCGCCACCGTCGATGCCCGCGCCACTGAACTCGCCGGGATGATCGACCAGGTCTTCAGCTATGCCGAGCCCGGCTTTCAGGAAGTGAAGACCAGCGCCTACCTCTCCGGCATTCTCGAGAAAAACGGCTTCAAGGTGGAGCGCGGCGTGGCCGGCATCCCCACCGCCTTCACCGCCACCTGGGGCGAGGGCGGCCCGCTCATCGCGCTCGGCAGCGATATCGACGGCCTGCTCGGTCTTTCGCAGACGCCCGGTGTCGCCAGTGCCAAACCCTTGGTCGCAGGCGCGCCAGGGCATGGGGAAGGGCACAACAGTGGCCTCCCCATGATGATCGTCGCCGCCATCGCCGCCAAGCAGGCGATGGAGAAGAACGGCATCAAGGGCCGCATCATGGTCTGGCCGGGCGTCGCCGAGGAACTGCTCGCGACCAAGGCCTATTACGTGCGCGCCGGAATGTTCAAAGGCGTCGACGCGAACATCTTCGCGCATGTCGATTCCCAGCTAGCCACGCAGTGGGGGCCGATGGCGATGACCGCCGCGCTCAGTGTCGAATACACCTTCACCGGCCGCACCGCCCATGCGGCCGCCAACCCGTGGGACGGCAAGAGCGCGCTCGATGCGGTCGAACTCATGGACACCGCGTGGAACTTCAAGCGCGAGCATCTGCCCGTCACCCAGCGCAGCCACTACGTGATCACCAATGGCGGCAGCCAGCCCAATATCGTCCCCGGCAAGGCCAGCGTCTGGTACTACTTCCGCGATACCAGCCTGCCCGCGGTGAAGACGATGTACGAAGCCGCCAACCGCATCGCGGAGGGCGCCACGCTGATGACCGGGACAAGCGTCACCCGCCGCGTCCTCGGCCACGCCGCCACCAACTACGGTAACCGCCCGCTCGCCGAAGCTGCCTATGCCAACATGCAGAAGGTGGGCCTCCCGCAATGGACCGCGACTGATCAGGCCTTCGCCAAGGCCGTACAGGTGGGCTTCGACCGCCCGGCCCAGCCGCTCGAAACCGCAGGCCCGCACTTGTGGTCGCCCGATCACCCCGATCCGGAAGCCTCGAGCGGGTCTGACGACATTGGCGACATCATGTGGACCGTGCCCAGCATTACCCTGCTCTATCCCTCCAACGTGCCCAGCCTCTCCGCGCACAACGTGATGTCCGCCGCCGCGATGGCCACCCCCATCGCGCACAAGGGCGCCGTCGCCGGAGCCAAAGTCGCGGCGATGACCGTGCTCGATTTCATGACCACCCCCGAACTCGTCGCCAAGGCCAAGGCGTGGCAGCAGGAGGTCCAGTTCAAGACCGAGCACTACGAACCCCTGCTCGGCCCCGAAGACAAGCCAGCGACCTACCTCAACGCCGACCTGATGGCCAAACTGCGCCCGGCGATGGAGCCGCAGTACTTCGATGCGAAGAAGTACAGGTCGTACCTCCAGCAGCTGGGGATCGATTATGAGAAGGCGGGGAGCGCGACAAAGTAAAGCGGGACCCCGGGCCTTGACCCGGGGTTTAGCTGTTTCTGACCAACGGCGCAGCATCATACCGCATGGGAGGTAGTTCCTGTTGCGGGCCGCCTGTGGTCATCTATCCTCTCCGCGTGATCCAGCGTCGCCCTCTCCTCGCATTTGCCGCCCTCGCGTTGGTGGCCTTGGATGGCTGGTGGGGCTACCAACACTTCTACGCACCGAACGCTGACCTGACGTATGCTGGCTTGGATTCCTATGGGATGGTTATGCCCAGATCGATGCAGGGAGCCCGGCTCGCGAAAGGCAAATGGGATCGCGATCCCACCACGGTTCTAAACGTCGACTATGGAAGAGGCTCGGTCCCGCGACGTGTGGCGCTCGTCAGTCTCACGTCGGAAATCACCTTCGGCAAAGCTGTGGCTGTCATCCGAGACCTCAAGAAGCGGAAGATCTGTAATCTACTGATTACCGAAAGCTCTGGCTTCAATTCCTTCATGGACCTGCCTGAAGATCAAATGCTGGCAAGCGCACTTGTGCTGTGCGGGGAGCCCCTCGGTGACGCCGGGTGGCACGGACCGTTGCCGCCAGACCGCCGAATCCACGTATCACCTCAGGCATAAATGCGCGCCAATGCAAAGAGGGCGGCCCAACGACCGCCCTCCCTGTCTCAACCGAAGTGCCGAAAGCTTACGCCGCTTCCTTCTTCCGGCTCGCCTTCTTCCGCTCGTGCGGATCGAGGATCGCCTTGCGCAGGCGGATCGACTTCGGCGTCACTTCGACCATCTCATCATCGTCGATGTAGGCAATCGCCTGTTCCAACGTCATGATCTTCGGCGGGGTGAGGCGGATCGCGTCGTCCTTGCCGCTCGAACGGAAGTTCGTCAGCTGCTTCGACTTCATCGGGTTGACTTCGAGGTCTTCGGGCTTGGCGTTCTCGCCGATGATCATGCCTTCATAAAGCGGCGTGCCCACGCCCACGAACAGGATGCCGCGCTCTTCAAGCGGCCCAAGGGCATAAGCAACCGCCTCGCCGGTGCCGTTCGAGATCAGCACGCCGTTCTTCCGGCCCTCGATGCGGCCCTTGTACGGGCCATACTTCTCGAACAGGCGGTTCATGATGCCGGTGCCGCGCGTGTCCGAAAGGAACTCGCCGTGGTAGCCGATCAGGCCGCGCGAAGGCGCCGAGAACGTGATGCGGGTCTTGCCGCCGCCCGAGGGGCGCATGTCGATCATCTCGCCCTTGCGGTTGGCCATCTTTTCCACGACCGTGCCCGAGAATTCATCGTCCACGTCGATCACGACCGTTTCATACGGCTCGGTGCGCTCGCCGTTCTCGTCCTCGCCGAAGAGGACGCGCGGGCGGCTGATGCCGAGCTCGAAGCCCTCGCGGCGCATCGTCTCGATCAGCACGCCGAGCTGCAGTTCGCCGCGGCCCGCCACTTCGAAGCTGTCCTTGTCGGCGCTCTCGGTCACGCGGATCGCCACGTTCGATTCCGCCTCGCGCTCGAGCCGGTCGCGGATCATGCGGCTGGTCACCTTGGTGCCTTCGCGCCCCGCCATCGGCGAATCGTTCACCGCGAAGCGCATCGAGAGCGTCGGCGGATCGATCGGCTGCGCGTGGAGCGGCTCGGTCACGGTCGGGTCGGCGATGGTGTTCGCCACCGTCGCCACGGTGAGGCCCGCGATCGAGATGATGTCGCCCGCCTTGGCCTCGTCCACCGGCACGCGCTCGAGCCCGCGGAACGCCATCAGCTTGGATGCGCGGCCCGTCTCGATCACCTTGCCGTCGCGGTCGAGCGCGTGGATCGGCGAGTTGACCTTGATCGTGCCCGACTGGACCTTGCCGGTCAGGATGCGGCCGAGGAAGTTGTCACGGTCGAGCAGCGTCACGAGGAACTTGAACTGCCCGTCGACATCGGCGGCCGGCGGCGGCACGTGGTCGACGATCTTCTGGAACAGCGGCGTCAGCGTACCCTCGCGCGCGTCCTGGTCCTCGCTCGCATAGCCGTTGCGGCCCGAGGCATAGAGCACCGGGAATTCCAGCTGCTCGTCGTTGGCGTCGAGGCTGACGAAGAGGTCGAACACTTCGTCGAGCACTTCCTGCGGACGGCCATCCGGACGGTCGATCTTGTTGACGACGACGATGGGCTTGAGGCCCAGCGCCAGCGCCTTGCCGGTCACGAACTTGGTCTGCGGCATCGCGCCTTCGCTGCTGTCCACCAGCAGGATCACGCCGTCCACCATGCTCAGGATGCGCTCCACCTCGCCGCCGAAGTCGGCGTGGCCCGGGGTGTCGACGATATTGATCCGCGTGCCTTCCCATTCGACCGAGGTGCACTTGGCGAGAATGGTGATCCCGCGCTCCTTTTCGAGGTCGTTCGAATCCATCGCGCGCTCTTCCACGCGCTGGTTGTCGCGGAAGGTGCCGGACTGGCGGAACAGCTGGTCCACCAGCGTGGTCTTGCCGTGGTCGACGTGCGCGATGATCGCGATATTGCGCTGGGCATTGGACATGAGCATGCTTTCGGTTGAATATCTGCGGCGCAGCCCGCTGGCTCCGCCGTATCCAGCCAAACTGAGGCCGGACTAACGGGCGCGCGCTTACCCGCAATTGTGCGCTGCGGCAAGGGTACGTGGGTGCCAATCCGGGGGCAATGCTTGCCGCGCCCGCTGATTTGTGGCTCAACCTTGCCAAACGGCATCACCACGAGAGGTGCGCGATGAACTGGATGCTCATGCCCTACCGGCGCTACGCCGAATTCACCGGCCGCTCGCGCCGTCGGGAATACTGGAGCTTCGTGCTGTTCTATGTGCTGGTCTTCGTGGTGCTCAACGCGCTGTTCGGCACCAACGAGATCACCCGCACGCCCACCGGCTTCGGCTATGGCAGCCGCCTCGTCGGCGGGGGCGGGGTGCTCGGCGGCCTGTTCGCGCTGGCCAGCTTCATCCCCGCGCTCGCCTTGTCGGTGCGCCGCCTGCACGATCAGGACCGCTCGGGTTGGCTGCTCCTGCTCGGCCTGATACCCTTGTTCGGCGGCTTCGCGCTGTTCGTCCTGATGTGCCTCGAAGGCACGCGCGGCCCCAATCAGTACGGCCTCGATCCCAAGAACCCCAGCAACGTCGACATCTTCAGCTGAAAGCCCTCTCCCCTTCAGGGGAGAGGGTTGGGTGAGGGGGTGTTGCGCGCTGCCACCATCCTAAAGCGCCCGCAGCGCCTCCGCCGGCCTTGTCCGCAGCACCGAGAGCGAGCCCAGCACCGCCAGCACCATCACCAGCGCCACGCCGCCGCCCAGCACGGCAAACACCCGGCACCAGTCCGGCGCCCAATCGAACTCGAACAGTTCCACGATCACCAGCCACGCCGTCCCGCCGCCCAGCGCCAGCGCCACCGCCGCCAGGACAGCGCAGACCAGCGCATATTCCGCCGCCAGCAAGGCGAGCAATTGCCCCCGGCTCGCGCCCAGCACGCGCAGGATCACGCTGTCATACTGCCGCGCCGCCCGCGCCGCCGCGATCGCGCCCGCCAGCACGGCCAGCCCCGCCAGCACCGCCACCCCCGCCGCCGCGAAGATCGCCGTGCCGACTTGTCCCAGCAGCGTGCGCGCCTGCCCCAGCACCGGCCCCACTTCGATCACCGAGCTTTCCGGCAGCGCCTTCACCAGCCCCGTAAGGATCGCACGGCGTACCGCATCGCGCTTTTCCGGCGCGGCCAGCGTGATCGTCGCGGCGTAGGTATGCGGCGCGTCCTCCAGCGCATTGGGGCTGAACACCAGCGCATAGTTGAACCCGAACGAGGACCAGTCGATCCGCCGCAGCGATGCCACCCGCGCCTCGCGCTCGGTCCCCAGCAGGCTGATCCGCAGCTTGTCACCCACTTTGAGGCCAATCGCCCCCGCCTGATCGGCATCGACCGAGACCAGCGGCTCGCCCTTGTATTCCTTCGGCCACCACCGCCCCTCGGTTAGCGTATTGCCCGGCGGCACCTCGTCGGCATAAGTCAGCCCCCGGTCGCCGCGCAGCAGCCAGGTCTCGTCAGGCACCGCCTTCAGCGTGGCGACATCGGTCATCGCCCCTTCCGGCCCATAGGCCAGCACCGTCCCGCGCATGGCCGGCACCATCCGCACTGCCGCGCCGGGCGCCTCGCGCCGCACCAGCGCCTTGAACGTCTCCGCACCCGCGCCGCGCGGCACATCGAGCACAAAGTAATCCGGCGCCCGCTCCGGCACGCGCTTGGCGATGTTCGCATCGATCGAGGTCTGCACCGCCGCCAGCAGAACGAAAGCCGCCAGCGCAAAGCCGAGCGCCACCACCAGCGCCGATGTCTGCGCGCCGGGCCGGTGCAGATTGCCCAGCGCCATCCGCAGCAGCGGCCGGGACGGGCGCGGCAGCCGCGCGGCGCCCCATGAAAGCGCCCGCCCGATCAGCGCCAGCAGCGCAAACACCGCCGCCGCGCCGCCGAGGAACCCCGCTGCAAGCCAAGGCTGCGGTGAGGTCAGCACGGCGAGGGCGGCAATGCCCGTCAGCCCCAGTCCCACTGGCACCACCCACAAAGGAACTTTCCAGAATTTCTTTGGCCAGCCGCGTCCCACAGGCGCCACCCGCGCGCGCAGCAAGGCCATCGCCGGCACCCGCCTCGCCTCGAGCAAGGGCGGCGCGGCAAAGGTCAGCGCGATCAGCAGGCCATAGGCAGCCGCCACCGCCAGCGCGCCCGCATCCACGGTAAAGCCCGGCGGTATCGGCAGCAGTCCCTCCAGCGCCCGCGCCAGCAGCGGCGTTATGCCTACCCCCAGCGCCAGCCCCAAAGCAATCGCCGCCAAGGCAGCCGCCGCAATCTGCAGCAGGAAGATGCGCACGACATCGCCCGATTCCGCACCCAGAATCTTCAAGGTCGCAATGCTCGCCCGCCGCATTTCGAGATAGGAGGATACGCCCCCCGCGATCCCGATCCCCGCAATCCCCAGCGCCGCCAGCGCCACCAGCACCAGAAACTGCCCCATCCGCTCGACGAACCGGTCGAGCCCCGGCGAAGCCTTGTCGCGGGTCTTCACCTGAAAGCCCGAATTCACGAACCGCGCCTTGAAGGCATCCGCCAGCGCCGCCGCATCCGCCTTTTCCGGCAAGCGCACGCGGTACTTCCACCGCGCCATCGAGCCGACCTGCACCAGCCCCGATGCCTTCAGCGCCGCCTCGCTCACGATCACCGTCGGCCCCAGCGCAAAGCCTTCGGACAGCCGGTCCGGCTCGCCCGCGATCACCCCGCCGATCACCAGGTCAGCATCGCCGACGCGCAAGTGATCCCCGGCTTTCACCCCCAGCCGGTCCGCCACGCCGGGATCGATCCACGCAGCCATCCCCTTGGGCGCACCCTCTATGCGCCCGCCGTCCACCTTGAACTCGCCATAAAGCGGCCACTTCGCATCGACCGCCTTGAGCTCCACCGGCGCGGCATCGTCACCCCGCCGCGCCATGGCCTGCAGCCGCGTTCCCTGCGATACCACACCCAGCGCCCGCATCGCCGCCAGTTCGTCCGCCGCCGCCTCGCGCCCCGCCAGCGTCAGCTCCAGATCGCCGCCCAGCATCGCTTGCCCGCGCGCCGCCAGCTCGCGCCCGATTCCGCCCGTCAGCGTCCCGATCGCCGAAAGCGCCGCCGTCCCCAGCACAAGGCACACGATCAGCAGCCTGAGCCCGCGAAACCGCCAGTCCAGCCCCCGCCGCGCGAGGCGCCACGCAAGCGCCCAGCGGTTCACGCCGCGCTATCCGAAACGATCCGCCCGTCCTCCAGCCGCACGATCCGCCCGCAGCGCCTGGCCAGGGCCTCGTCATGCGTCACCATGATCAGGGTCGCGCCCGCGTCCGAAACCTGCGCCAGCAGCAAGTCCGCCACCGCCTCGCCATTGGCATGGTCGAGGTTGCCCGTCGGCTCGTCGGCAAACACCAGCGCCGGGCGCGGCGCCAGCGCGCGGGCAATCGCCACGCGCTGCTGCTCGCCGCCCGAAAGCTGCGCCGGATAGTGCCCCAGCCGGTGCCCGAGCCCGACCGCCTCCAGCGCCGCCCGTGCTTGCGGCGCCGCATGGCGCTCCCCCGCGAGCTCCAGCGGCGTCGCCACGTTCTCCAGCGCGGTCATCGTCGGCAGCAAGTGGAACGCCTGCAGCACCACCCCGATCCGCCCCCGCCGCGCCGCCGCCAGCGCATCTTCGGACAGGCCCATGAAGTCTTGCCCTGCCACGGTCAGGCTGCCACCGCCCGCTCGCTCCAGCCCTGCCAGCACCGCCAGCAGCGAGCTCTTGCCCGACCCCGAAGGCCCCAGCAGCGCCACCGTTTCGCCCGCTTCCACCCTCAGGCTCACCCCGCGCAGCACATCCACCCGCGCCTCGCCCTGACCAAGGCTGAGCGTGATAGTGCGGGCATCGATAACGGGCGAAGCGGGGGAGGGGCTTGTCACGCCGTGTTCTTCGCATAGATCAGTTGCACCTAGCAACCTGATCTAAGGCGCACCCCCATTTCCGTTCGTCCCGAGCGCAGCCGAGGCCCCACGCAAGTTCTCGGTTTCGCTCGAACAGGTCCCTCGACTTCGCTCGGGACAAACGGGTAGTTGGAACTGTTTCTTATGCCGGGGACTCAAATGCGCCGCCTTCTGCCCCTCATCGTTCTTGCTCTCGCCGCCTGCTCGCAGAGCGCGCCAGCCCCCGAAGCCCTGAAAGCGCAGGCCAGCACCGCCCCCGCCATCCCCGCAGACGCCCCCGTCATCCTCGCTTTCGGAGACAGCCTCTACGCCGGCTACCGCCTCGCCCCCGGCCAAGGCTATCCGCCCCGCCTCGAAGCCGCGCTCAATGCGGGTGGCGTGAAAGCCCGCGTCGTCAATGCCGGCGTCTCGGGCGATACCACCGCCGCCGCGCGCGAGCGGCTCGCCTTCACGCTCGACAACCAGAAGGTAAAGCCCGCGCTCGTCATGGTCGGCCTCGGCGGCAACGACATGCTGCGCGGCCTACGCCCCGCCGAAACCCGCGCCAATCTCGATGCGATCCTCACCGAGCTCGACAAGCGCCAGATCCCCGCGCTGCTCACCGGCATGCTTGCCGCGCCCAACATGGGGAAGGACTATGTCGCTGCCTTCAATCCGATCTACCCCGCGCTCGCCGCCAAGCACAAAACGCCGCTGGTGCCGTTCTTCCTGCAAGCGGTGATCGGCAACGACAAGTTGATGCTGGATGACCACGTCCACCCCAATCCGGCGGGCGTGGAGAAGATTGTTGCGACAACCAAGGACGAAGTGGCCAAGGCGCTCAAGGCCGCAACCGCGCGCTAGGGCCCACCCCCAACCCCTCCCGCAAGCGGGAGGGGAGCAGGACAGCGCTACAGATAAAGCCCCTCCCGCTTGCGGGACGAGTTTGGGGTGGGCAGGCGGCAAGCACAACCCTATCCCCGCGCCACCGCCCCATCCGCCACGCGCCACACCGCCGCATCCGCCCCCAGCGGCTCGAACGGCGCCAGTTCCGTCCCTGTCATCCACACTTGCGCCCCGGCCTCGCCAAGCCGCTCGTAAAGCGCCGCGCGCCGCAGCGGATCAAGATGCGCGGCAATCTCGTCAAGCAGCAGCACTTGCGGCCGCGCGCCCTTGGTCAGCCCGGCATGGGCGAGCACGATCGAAATCAGCATCGCCTTCTGCTCACCGGTCGAACAATCCGCCGCCGGAGCGTCCTTGCTCTCCATTCGCACGCCCAGATCATCACGGTGCGGCCCGACCAGTGTGCGCCCCGCCGCCCGATCCCTCCGCCGCCCCTCGCGTAAGGCTCC
>Ga0310345_10002484_pt1 | contig 18530 bp, 18 predicted proteins | sample HC15DNA20500_MG_FD_204667 | JGI IMG/M metagenome (GOLD analysis project Ga0310345, IMG submission 204667) | Marine microbial communities from station ALOHA, North Pacific Subtropical Gyre - HC15-DNA-20-500_MG | ecosystem: Environmental > Aquatic > Marine > Oceanic | place: Pacific Ocean: North...
AAGTGATCGACTACCTGACCGCCCGGGCCGATTCGGGTGCCGCCCAGCTGGATCCGGTCGGAGAGCTGAATCTCAAGCTGGCCAAGAAGGTGCGCCGGCGGGCGCTATCAGATCACTCGGTGGACCAGCCTGGCGTGCTGACCGAGATGGCTGATGCCTTCTTTCCCTTCCCGGATGGCTCGCTCCGCTTTCGGCCAGAGGTCCGCGACCCCGCGTTCAAGGCCGGCGTGAGTGTGCACCAATCAGAGTCGTCCCGGGATCCAGGCGCACTCGGCCAATCGTAAGCCGACCCTAGCTGAGCCGTTCCACCAGAAACTCGTTCACGCGTCGCGGGTCAGCCTGGCCCTGAGACCGACGCATGACCTGGCCAACCAGGAATCCCAACACCCTGGTCTCGCCTGATCTGTACCGCGCCACCTCGTCAGGGCTCTCTGCCACCACCGCCTCCACCCAGTCGGCGAGGCGACCATCGTCACGCACCTGCAGCAACCCTTTGGCCTCGATGATCTCCATCGCTTCTCCGCCTCCGTCGGCCATGAAGCCCAGCACCTTCTTCGCGGCAGAATCGGAGACCGTGCCGTCCTGGACTAGCGCGATCAGCCGGGCAAGTGACTCGGGTCGCACAGGCACGGTGTGCACGTCATCACCGCGCTCGTTAATGAGCGCTTGAAGCGCGCCCATGACCCAGTTCGATGCGGTCTTGGTGTTCGCGCCAGCCCCGACGACTCCCTCGAAGTAATCGGCGGTGGCGGCGGATTGTGTCAGGACCTCGGCGTCGTACGCGGGCAAGGAATAGTCAGCCTCCAGGCGCGCCTTTCGGGCGCGAGGCAACTCGGGCAACGCGCGCCTGGCGGCTTCGATCTCCGCTGCCGACACGCTCAATGGCGGCAGGTCCGGCTCGGGGAAGTACCGGTAATCGTGACTCTCTTCTTTGGAACGCATGGACCGTACTTCGCCGCGGTGGTCGTCCCAGAGCAAGCTCTCCTGCTCGATGGTGCCGCCCTGCTCCAGCACGTCGATCTGGCGAGCGATTTCAATGTCGAGCGCGCGTTCGATGCCCGAGAACGAATTGACGTTCTTGATCTCGGTCTTGGTGCCGAGCGTCTCGCTTCCCCGGCGTCGCACCGAGACGTTGGCATCCGCCCGCAGACTGGCCTCTTCCATGTTGCAGTCGCTCACGTCTATGTACTCAAGCGTCCGCTTCAGAGTCCCAAGGAAGGCCCGCACGTCAGCGGGAGTGCGCAGGTCGGGTTCCGTAACCACTTCCACGAGAGGTGTACCCGCGCGATTGAGGTCGACCGCGGTTGACCCCGGCACGCGGTCGTGCACCGACTTGCCCGCATCCTCCTCCATGTGGATGCGACGAATTCGGACAGAGCCCTCCCCTTCCGGTCCATCGAAGTCGACGACACCAGCCGTGGCCAACGGCCGATCGAACTGAGTGATCTGGTACCCCTTGGGAAGATCGGGATAGAAGTAGTTCTTCCGCGACCAGACGCTGCTCTCGTGCACCGTGCAGTCGAGTGCAAGCGCGGTGCGAACCGCTAGCGCGACCGCCTCGGGGTTCGTGGTCGGCAACGCACCCGGAAGGCCCAGACAGACCGGACACACGTGCTTATTGGGCTCGTCTCCGAAGACCGTGGCGTTGCCGCAAAAGAGCTTCGCGGACGTGCGCAACTGGACGTGGATTTCGATCCCGATAACCGGCTCCCACGTCATGGTGCGCTCCCAGCCAACGAGGCTTCCAGCGCGCCGGCGACCGCGAGCATGGCCGACTCATGCCACCACGGTGCAAGCACTTGCCCGCCCACCGGCAGACCGTCGACCTCGCCTACCGGCACCGACATGGCCGGAATGCCCGCAAGGTTCGCGGTGACCGTGAAGGCGTCGGACAAGTACATGGCGAGCGGGTCGTTTGTGTGCTCTCCAAGCGCAAACGCCGGTGTCGGCGCCGTCGGAGTGAAGAGCACATCCACCTGTTCGAACACGCCGGCAAAGTCCTGAGCGACGAGCGACCGAGCCCGCTGTGCGGTGCCATAGTATTCGTCGTAATAGCCCGACGAGAGGGCATACGTCCCCAGCATGATGCGTCGCTTCACTTCGTCGCCAAACACAGCGCGAGTCCTTTCGTACATCGACGCGATGTCCGGCCCGCTCTGGCGAACACCAAAACGAACGCCGTCGAATCGAGCGAGGTTGCTGGAGGCTTCAGCGGGAGCGAGCACGTAGTACGACGGAATCGCAAAAGAGGTGCTGGGCAGAGAGACGTCCTGGAGTCGCGCGCCTGCACCCACCAGGCGAGCTAACGCTTTGTCAATCAGCTCCTTTATCGCGGGGTCGAGAGCATCCGGGAAATACTCCGCCGGGACGCCAACCACCATACCCTCGACTCCCCTTCCCGCGTCACTGGTGAAGTCTGGCACCGGGGTGTCGGCGCTGGTCGCGTCGCGGGGGTCGTGGCCGGCGATCACGCCGAGCAGGGTGGCGGCGTCGGAGACGGTCCGGCCGAGCGTGCCGACCTGATCGAGCGATGACGCAAAAGCCACAAGGCCGTAACGGCTCACCCGCCCATACGTCGGCTTGATGCCCACGACCCCACAGAACGACGCGGGTTGGCGGACCGATCCACCGGTGTCCGAGCCCAGCGCCATCGTGGTGTAACCAGCCGCGACAGCGGCAGCCGAGCCACCGGAGCTCCCCCCCGGCACGCGGGACCGATCGTGCGGATTGAGCGTCGGGCCGAAGCCCGAGTTCTCCGTGGACGATCCCATTCCGAATTCGTCGAGGTTGGTTTTCCCAATCACGACAGCGCCCGCATCTCGCAGCCTGCGCACCACCGTAGCCTCGTAGGGAGCCTGGTAGCCTTCGAGAAGTCGCGACCCACACGTGGTCGGCAGTCCGGCCGTGGACAGGTTGTCTTTGACCGCGACCGGAACCCCGGCCAGCCGCCCAACGGCGCGCACATCGAGATCGCCTGGGGTGGCGAGCGCCAGGAACGCATTGAGGCCCTCTGGACCGTCCTCCATCTGGGTGATGCGATCGAGCGCGGTCCTGGCGTCGCTCACTCCGGCTCCTCCCGGTGCACACCCGGCGGCGGCGGCACCACGAAGAAGTTCTCCCGCCAATCGGGCGCAAAGGAACCGAGTGGTCGAGTGAGGGCATCGGGCTCCTCGACTGACGCGGGTCGGGTCGCTGGCAGCGGGGAGCGGATCTGCGGCGTGAGATCCGACGTCTCGGCCAGGTCGAGAGAAGTCAGTTGATCGACGTGCCCGAGAATTCCGTTGAGCTCCGATGTGAGCCGCTCCAGCTCTTCCTCTGCGAGCTCAAGCCGCGCCAACGCGGCGATCTTCACGACGTCCGTGTGGGTGACGCTCACGGCCAGTCCTTCTCGAGAGACGCGTACCGTACCAGCAGCTTCTTCTGTCCGATGTCGTCGAAGTCGATTGTGACCTTGAGATCTCGCCCGAAACCCGTGATCTCAACCACTGCACCGGACCCGAACGTCTGATGCACAACACGTTCGCCCTTCACGAAGCGCGGCAAGTCCTGGTTCATGGCCTCGTCCAGGTCGGGCTCGAACGTAGTGTCGAACGACTTGCGGCCCTCGGACCACGGCCGGCCTCTATGGGGCGTGGAGTGCTGGAGTCGCGTCAGGCGCTCGCTGCGTCGGCGGTCGAGCAGCTCATCCGGCACGGCGCCCACGAAAGTCGAGAGGGTACCGTATGTGAAATCGCCGGCGCGCCTGCGCTGCCGCGCCCACGACAGCGACAACTTGTCCTCCGCGCGCGTGATTCCGACGTAGAAGAGACGTCTCTCCTCCTCGATGGCATCGGCCTCGTCGTAGGCTCGGCTGAGCGGAAAGAGGCCTTCCTCGAGCCCCGCAATGAACACCACGGGAAACTCCAGGCCTTTTGCGTTGTGCAGGGTCATGAGCGTCGCGGTCGCCGCGTCGGGGTCGAGACGATCCACATCGGCTACCAGCGCCACTTGCTGCAAGAACAAGTCGAGCTCAGTGAAGGTGTCGAGCTCGCCCTCGTCCATCCCCTTAATGAGCATGCCATCGAAGTCGAGCGCTCCCGCAATGAGCTCCGCGACGTTTCGAGCTCGATCCTCTCCGTCGGGTCCTTCGTCATAGAGATGGCGTACGAGGTCGAGGTCCTCGACCAGCTCCTCCAAGAGTTCTCCGATCGTCGCTTGCGTGGCGCGTAGGCTGAAGCGCTGAATGAGGTCCGCGAAGCGCATGAGTCCGTTGGCGCCCGCTGCCCTGACGTCGGAAATCTCGTCCGCGCGAGCCGACGCCTCGAGCAGGGTCAGCCCCTGCTCCGCGGCCCAGCGCACCATGTGCTCCTGTGTCGTCAACCCGACAGCCCGGCGCGGGTAGTTCACGACCCGGCCAAAGGCTACAGCGTCCTTCGGGTTCGAGATCAGCCGCAAATAGGCAAGTACGTCCTGGATTTCGCGCCGCTCGTAGAAACGCACACCGCCCACTACCTGATAAGGCACACCCTCTCGACGGAACGCGTCTTCGAGCGCTCGGGCTTGCGCGTTGGTGCGGTACAGCACGGCACAGCCGTTGTATGAGAGACCGGGCGTTTCACGGATACGTGTCTCGATCTCCCCAACGATCCAACGGGCCTCGTCGCTTTCGTCGAAGGTTTCGACGAGCGTGATCTTCTCCCCACCAGTGCGGTCCGTTCGCAGCGTTTTGTCGGGACGGTTCACGTTCTCGACGATGACCGCGTTGGCCGCATCGAGAATAGGCTCGCTGGAGCGGTAGTTGACCTCCAGCGCTACCACGAGTGCGCCGGGGAACGCGACTTCAAAGTCCAGAATGTTCCTGATGTCCGCGCCACGCCAGGCGTAGATGGACTGGTCCGGGTCGCCCACGACCATGAGGTTCTCGTGACCCTGGGCGAGCAGTTCCACGAAACGGAACTGCGCCCGGTTCGTGTCCTGATACTCATCCACGAGGATGAAGGAAAAGCGCTCACGGTAGCGGTCCAGCAAGTCCGAATAGCCCTCGAAGAGCTGCACAGGCTTCATGAGCAGGTCGTCGAAATCGAACGCGTTCTGGTCCTTGAGGGCCCTCTGATACTCCGTGAAAACGCTTCCCACGTTACGCAGGAACAGATCGAAGGAACCCTCCGTGTCCTTTGCGAACGTATCGCCGTCGACGAGCTGGTTCTTAGCGTTGCTGATCTCGGCGCGTATCGCCTTGGGGCTCCACCGCTTGGGGTCGAGCCCTATCGAGTCCTGAACGTTCTTCACGAGGCGAAGCGACTGGTCCGAATCGAAGATACTGAAGGAACGTTCCCAGCCCAGCCGATCCGCGTGGCGGCGGAGCAGGCGCGCGCCGACCGAATGAAATGTTCCCACCCACATGCCCGAGGGCTCCGCGCTGAGCAACCGCGTGATCCTGTCTCGCATCTCGCCGGCGGCTTTGTTGGTGAACGTTACCGCCAAGATCCGGTCCGGAGGCACGCCGTGCTCGCTTATCAAGTGGCTGACACGGGCCGTCAGAACCCGCGTCTTCCCCGAGCCGGCACCAGCCAGCACGAGCAACGGACCCTCGAAGTGCGACGCAGCCTCTAGCTGATCTGGATTGAGTCCCGCGAGATATCCCGGCACCTGCAGATCAGGCATCGGCCGCCGGCAGTCGTATCTGGAACGTGGTACCCTCGAAGCCTTCGAGCAGCTCGATGCGGCCCTTGTGCACACCCTCGACGATGCGACGGGAGAGCGCGAGCCCAACCCCCCACCCACTCGACTTGGTGGTCACGCCTGGCTCGAAGAGTTTGTCCCGGATCTCGGGATCGACGCCGGGACCGGTATCGCGGATGCGCAGCGAGATCCATTTGCCGCCGATTTCCCGGGCATAGATCGTGATCTTTCCACCGCGCCCCGCGAGGGCGTCGAGCGCGTTCTTCACGACGTTCTCCAGCGCCCAGATGAGCAACACTTCGTTGCCCTGCACTCTCGGCAGTCCCGGGGGAATGTCCACGACCAACTCGACGCTCTTCCGGCTCAGCTTTGGGATCCGGGCCGCGAGGTACTGTTCTAGGTCGCTGACCACCTGGCGGACCGAAAGGGATTCCAGTTCGGGCTCGGTTCCGATTAGCTCGAAGCGATGACTGATTCCCTCGAGCCGCTGAAGGTCCTCGCCGATCGAGCCGGCGATCTCGCGGTCGCGAAGTCCGCCGGGGCGCTCGTCGACCGGAAGACTGAGCACTTCGAGCCATCCCGCCAACGAAGAGAGCGGCGTGCCTAGCTGGTGCGCGAGTTCGCGCGCCATCGATGTCCAGGCTTTCTCACTCTCCGCGCGCCGTTGGGAACGGATGACGACGAACCCGATCAACGCCGTGAGCAGCATTCCGCCGGCTTGGAACCACGGGATCCGGCGCAGTGACTCGAATTCAGGCGTACTCCCGAAATGGATTTGTTGGACGTTGGGGTCTCCGACCGGTGGATGGGCCGCGTCCAGGCTCCGGGTGTATGCGAGTATCTCCCTCTGACCCTCGGGCGAATCGAGGTCGACCTCGAAGTCCAAGTTCTCGAAGGCCGTCGCCAAGCCTCCTGGACCTGTAATCACCAGCGGCACCCCGGACTCGATGATGATGCCCTGCAGATTGAACATCGCCGTTATTGCCGCGGTCTGATCCATCGTCGTAAGGCCAGCCTGCACCTCGTGGTAGATCTCACTCAGCCGCTCGGCGTTGTCCTCGAGCGCCCGAACGATCGACTCCGTGTAGACCAGGTACCAGCCGAGCAGCACTAGGAACATCGTAGCCAGCGCGACGGGCCACTTGATCTTCAGCACGCGACGCAGAACTCCATGCCGATCACCCTTCTAGGTCGACGGCGTGAGCCGGTCCAAGCCCACGTAGGGATGCAGCACTGGAGGTAGCACGACGCTGCCATCGGCCTGCTGGTACGTCTCAAGCAGCGCAGCCATCACTCGAGGAAGTGCCAGCGCGGAGCCATTCAGCGTGTGCACGAACTCCGGCTTCTCTGCCTGCGAACGCCGGAAGCGGATGTTGGCCCGGCGCGCCTGGTAGTCCGTAAACGTGGTGCAGCTCGAAACCTCGAGCCACTTGCCCACCCCCGGTGCCCACACCTCGAGGTCGTAGGTGAGCGCGCCGCTCTGCCCCAAGTCACCTGTGGCGAGCAAGAGGCGCCGATAGTGCAGAGCGAGTCGCTCGAGCAAGACCTCCGCTTCCTGTGTCAGCTCCTCGAGGGCTTCGCGGCTGCGCTCGGGTAGCTCGTAGCGGACGAGCTCGACCTTGTCGAATTGGTGGACGCGCAGTAGGCCGCGGGTGTCCTTGCCGGCAGCCCCCGCTTCGCGCCTGAAGCACGGCGTGTACGCCGTGTACCGGAGCGGAAGATCATCCGCGGCGAGCAACTCGTCCCGATGCAAGTTGGTGACCGGCACCTCGGCGGTCGGGATCAGCCAAAGCTCATCGCGCTCGGTCTGATAGGATTCTTCCGCGAACTTGGGGAGCTGCCCCGTGCCGGTCATGGTGTCGCTGGTTACCAGATACGGTACCCGTACCTCGGTGTACGCGTGCTCATCGACATGCACATCCAGAAAGAAGTTGATGAGCCCGCGCTGCAGCCGCGCACCGTCCGCCAGCAGGACCGGGAAACCGGAACCGCTGACCTTGGAGCCACGCGCGAGATCGAGTATGCCCAGCGTCTCCCCCAACTCCCAGTGCGGGCGTGGCTCGAAGTCGAACGTCGCGGGTGAGCCGTGACAGGATAGGAGGACGTTGTGGTCCTCATCGCCTTCGGGGACCTCGTCGAACGGCGTGTTCGGGATGCCCAGCAGCAGCGCTTCGATTTCCTGGTCGGCCTCTCGAATGGTCACATCCAACTCGCCGATCCGGACTCCTACTTCGCGCATCTCGAGGATGAGCGCCTCGGCATCTGCTCCCTCTCGCTTGAGCTCCCCGACGCGCTTCGAGACCTCGTTGCGCTGCGCCTTCAAGTCGTTGACCACCCCGAGCGCTTCGCGGCGCGTGACGTCGAGCTCCAGAACGCGGTCCACCAAGTCCGGCAGGCTCGAGTCTCGCCTCGCCAGGGCGTCTTTTACGGCCTCCGTCTCGTGTCGGAGGCGGCGGATGTCAAGCATCAGTCCGGCGGAATGAGGCGGAGGCTGTTACAGACCGGACTCGCGTCGAACTTGAACGTCAGCGTACCGCCCTCCACGTCGATCACGAGCGGCACGAGTTTGGCGTAGTACGAGCAGGACGTGCCGAAGATGCCGGGACTCTGGGACGTCTTCACGATGTACACGGTGCCCATCTGCACCGGGACCGCATCGAACCTCGTGTAGACGGCGGTGTCCTCCGGAGCCTCAAGCACGTCGTCGAACTCGAGTCCGGGCAGCGCGGCCACGCTGGCCTTGGAGCTGACGCCCAACGCCCCCGGTGGCAACAACACGATCTGGACACCTCGAGTATCGACCGCGACGTCCCAAGTGCCCGTAGCGGTCGCGGTCTCCACCCTCACTTTCCGGCGATTGTTGAAGTTGTACGCTGCCTCGAGGTTCAGTTCAGGACGCGCCAAAGAGTACAGCAGAACGGTGTCCGGGGAGAGCTGCCAAGGGAATGCGAACGGATCGCTCCCGCACGCCACTAGGCCGACACTGAGTGCGACGAGCGCCGCAACAGGAGCGGGGCTGAGCCCACGGAGATTCACGCTTTTTACGGGTCGCTGCGGTGTCACGAAATCAGGTCCTTGTTCACAATGCGGCCGAGGCCGAAGAGAGAGCGAAAGGTGCCGGAAGCAAGAAGGGGGTGTCAACCCCGAAAAGCCCTGCAATTCCTTGACTTTACCCCATGTGTCGGGTAGGTTCCCCGCCCGTCGCCCCCGGCCTCACGGCCGTTTTCCTCGGTCAGACGGTCGGCGGCCCTCAGATCGAGGAGCAACCGTGCCCAACCAGCAAGCCCATCCTAGTGGCGGGCGCATCCTCGTGGTCGACGATGAGCCTCACATTCGACGGATCCTGAACACGATCCTCACCAACGACGGATTCGATGTGGTCGAGGCCGCAGACGGGTCAGCGGGCCTGGAGGCGGTCAGGTCTGACGCCGAGTTCGACTTCATCTTGCTCGACTTCATGATGCCCGGTACGACTGGACTCGAGGTGCTCGCGAAGATCAGGGCCAGCGACCATCGAGCGCAGACCCCCGTGATCATTTTGACGGCAAAGGGCCAGGACACGGACAGAACGGCTGCGCTAGCCGGCGGCGCGAACGACTTCCTCACCAAACCTTTCAGCCCCAAGAAACTCGTTGCCCGAATCCACAAGATCCTCGACACCAACTGACGACGGGCTCTGGGTCGTCATTCTGGCAGGTGGAATCGGGGCTCGCTTCTGGCCAGCGAGCACTCGCGAGAGGCCTAAAACGCTACTCCCGCTGGCCAGCGAGCAGCCGCTCATCGCAGACACGGTGGGGCGGGCCAGGGCGCTCGTGCCGGACGACCGACTCTGCATCTTGGCCGGAGAGCACCTTGCTGGGCCGTTCCGATCAGTGCTGGGCGACCTGCCCGACGCTGCCTACTGGATCGAACCCAACGCGCGCGGCACCTGCCCGGTGCTTGCCTGGGCTTCCTGGGAGATTCACCGGCGCAATCCCGAGGCAGTCATGGTCAGCCTGCACGCGGATCACCGCGTCCACTCCCTCGATGGGTTTCAGGAGACGATTCAAGGAGCCGCAGAAATCGCCCGCACACACGACGTTCTGGTCTGCGTCGGGGCCGTGCCGGACCGGGTCGAGACTGGATTCGGCCACATAAAGCGGGGGGAGGCGCTCGGCACGAGTGGCGAGATTGTCGCACACCGTGTGCAGGCCTTCCACGAGAAGCCGGACGCGGAGACCGCGCAGCGGTACGTAAGCGAAGGTCACCTGTGGAACACGGGTATGTTCGTGTGGAAAGTGTCGACCTTCCTCTCCGAGTTGGCCGAGCACGCCCCGGACGTCTCCGATTGTCTGGAATTGCTCGAGGACGGCGTGGAAGCATTTTTCGAGGCGGTCCCGGTGAGCGTCGTCGACACAGCCGTCATGGAGCGCTCCCAGCGTGTGGCAACCGTAGCGGCGCTCTTCGCATGGGACGATGTCGGAACTTGGGAGGCGCTCTCGCGCTCAAAGCCCGCTGACTCGGACGGAAACGTGCTGGTCGGCGACGCCATCACAGTGGATGGGACCGGGAATATCGTTTTTGCAGATCAGGGCGACGTTGTGCTCTTTGGCGTCGATGACTTGGTCGTCGTGCGTACCAGCGATGCCACGCTGGTGATGCCCAGGGAGCGGGCCGCAGACCTCAAGACACTCTTGGCCGAGCTGGAAGGAGACGAGGAATGAGAGACGCAAAACTCTACCTCTTCGACGACAGCCGCGCGCGACGCTGGGCGCCGTTCTCCTTGACGCGCCCGGTGGGCGAGTTGCTGTTCGGCTGTAGCACCTTGAAGGCCCGTGCCGAGCGAGTATTCGGCATGGAGTGCCACGGTCACGTCTCGAGGAGAGCGCTAGTAGGCTTCGACGAAGCAGGCGCGGCCCCGGGCGTGTCCCTGGACCAAGTGGCGCGAGATCACGTGGTGGTGCTGCTCTCCAGTCGAGCGATACCTGAGTTCCAGGACGTCGAAGTGCCGAGCGAGCGAGCGCGTATCACGGTGGACAGCGCGCCCGCCGGGTGGGTCGTGCCACCCGGGTCCGAGTTGCCCTCCGAACTCTGGATCCGCAATCCTGGGCATGACCCGGGAGACACTCCTGAACTGAAGCTCCAGGGCATTATTCTCGACCGCCCTTGGGATCTCGTCACGCGGAACGGCGCACGCGTGTGCGCCGACGCGGCAACGATGCCGGTAGAAGGCTTCGTACCCTCCGACGTGGTGGTCATCGGCGATGGCACAGTGTCTATCGGCGAGGGCGCACAGATCGAGTCCGGAGTTACGCTCGACACGCGGGGCGGACCCATTCGTCTGGATCGCGGCGTCCGAGTCGAAGGGCCCGCGCGGCTTTCGGGTCCACTCTATGTAGGACCGGACACCACATTGACGGGAGGGTCGATCTCGACATCGTCGATCGGGCGCAACTGCCGGGTGCGTGGTGAGGTCTCGGATTCCGTGCTGGTCGGCTACGTGAACAAAGCGCACGACGGTTACATCGGCCATGCGCTTGTTGGTCGATGGGTCAACCTGGGAGCGCTCACCACGAACTCGGATCTAAAGAACAACTACGGAACCATTACCGTGTGGACCCCGGACGGCAACGTCGACACCGGCCAGATCAAGGTCGGCTGCTTCTTGGGAGATCACGTGAAGACCGGCATCGGGACGCTCTTGAACACCGGGGCGGTCGTAGGCTCGGGCAGCAACATCTTCGGGGGTGCGATGCCGCCGGTGGCGGTACCTCCCTTCAGTTGGGGGTCGGGGTCGACTCTGACCGAGTACCGCTTGGACAAATTCCTCGAAACGGCAGAGCGCGTGATGGCCCGCCGCGACGTTGCGCTCACCCCTGGCGTGAGGGCTGTGCTCGAGGCGGCGTGGCTCGGGACCGCGAGTCGTCGGTCGGAGTGACGACTAGACGGTCATGAGAGTCGCGGTCTTGGGCAGCGGGAGCGCCGGCAACGCCACGTTCGTCTGGGCCGGCAATACGCGCGTGCTCGTCGACGCCGGCTTCAGCGGGAAGGACCTCGCGTACCGGCTGGAAACGCTCGGCCACGCCCCCGAGCAGATCGACGCCATCGTGGTGACGCACGACCATGGCGACCACACCCGGGGCATGGGGGTCTTTGCTCGCCGACACGGCACGCCGCTGTATATGACCCAACGCACCCGGGCCGCGTGTGAGAAACTGCTACGGGGCGCGGAGACGATTGTCGAATATCGGCCCGGGCGGGCGTTCCTTATCGGGGATGTTCGCGTGGAGCCGTTCCTGACCGTGCACGACGCAGCGGACCCGGTAGGCGTTACGCTCGTCGACGAGTGCACCGGACTGCGCCTGGGCGTCGCCACCGACCTGGGAAGACCGACCGCTCAGGTGAGGCACGCGCTGTCCTCATGTGACCTGCTGATCCTGGAGGCAAACCACGACGAGGTGCTGCTGCACACCAGCGCCTATCCGGCCTCGGTCCGCCGCCGCATCGCGTCGAGTCACGGACATCTGTCCAATCAGGCGGCGGCCCGCTTCGTGGTCGACCTGCTGCATCCGCGCCTGGCCGGCGTCGTGCTGGCCCACCTGTCCAAGGAGTGCAACCGGCCCGTGCTGGCGCGCAGCGTGGTCGGCGAGGCGCTGGAAAAGGCTGGTTGGTCAGGACATCTGGAGGTCGCACCTCAAGATCGGCCGACCGCGCTGCTCGACGTAGAAGAGCTTCGCTACCGGGCCGGACCCAGCCAGCTCAGCTTCCTCTAATCGGCTATGCGCAGCCCCACTCCAGCGGTTGCAGTCTCCTGCCCCCGCGCAGCGCGCTCTCTACGAACCAGCGCGTGTAGACGCGCACCTGCTGGCCCCTGTTGTAGACCTCTACCAGATACAGTTCGGAGGAGTCGTAGGACTCCAGCGCGCTGGTCGCTCCGTACGTGGGCATTTCGTCAATGCAAAGTTCGACCTGCGTTCTCCTGCCGCGGCGGATCGTGCACAATTCGTCGGAGGACCCGACACACACGGTCATAAACCCTACCTCCCTGCGGACCGCGTCGTAGGTGGTACCGGCAAAACGTAGCAACCGGCTCTGGTCCATGACACGCACGGACCCATTGTAGAAGCGCCGCCGCCGGTCAAATCGATCGACGAGGACCTGGAGGCCCTCCACCGCGACCGGAGCCGTAGCCAGTAGGCAAAGAAAGCCCGGCGAAATCCACGTGGTACGCATCACACGAACATACGCACGGAGGGCGGCGCAGAGACTACACTCGCTAGATACCCAGAAGGCGCAGGAAGTCATTCGACAGTGCCCAGAGCATGATGCCGACGACGACCAGGAAGCCGAAGTTGCTCCAGCGCACCTTTTGTTCGAGCGAAAGCCCTCGTCCGCCACGCACCGCTTCGATTGCCAGGAAGACCAGGTGACCACCGTCCAGGACCGGAATCGGAAGCAGATTCAGCACCGCGAGGTTCACGCTGAAGAGGGCCATGAATGAGAGGAAGATGTTCGGGCCCGCCTCAGCCGCCTGGCCCGAGGCCTGGCCGATGGTGACGATGCTGCCCATCGAGCGCGGCGAGATTCCGCCGGTGACCAGATCCTTGAGAAAACCGAGAATCATTCGCGTAACGCGGATGGTCTGTCGGTAGCCGAATACGAAAGCGTCCCCGAGAGAGATGGAATGGTAGACCACGTCACCATCTGGCTGGAAGATCCCAGCCTTCCCCAAGAGTCGTAAAGTCCCGTCCAAGGCCCTTCCTTCTTCAGAGTCGAGCATGACCGGACGCATGATCTCCTGCTCGTCGCGCACGATGCCGAGCTCGACCCGCTCTCCGGGGCGAGCCTCGATCACGCGCACGAAGTCGTACCAGTGTTCTACCGGTGTGCCCGACACAGAGACGATCCGGTCCCCGCGTTCGAGCCCAGCTTTGGCCGCGGGTGAACCCGGGTTCACGTTGCCGACGCCAGCCTCCACCCAACTCGCCACCGAACCGACGAGATCGCGCCTGTCCGACTCCTCGCCGGGAATCCGGATCTGGATGACCATGCGAGGCTCAACCACCTCGATCTCGATCAGACCTGGGTCTGACCGAAAGAGGCCGTTCTGCACGTCGCCCCAATCGTGAATCTCGGAATCCCCGATGCGAACGAATCGGCTCCCCTCCGGGATTTCCGCGAGAGCCTCCGTCCCTGCCGGCAGGCTGGAGGCGGCGATGAACCCCACACGGGTCGTACTCAGCTCTGCCATGCCCCAGTTCGCGGCAACGAACGTGTAAACGCCGAATGCGAACAGCATGTTCATGATAACACCTGCCGAGATCACGAACGTCCTCGCCCAAATCGGCTGAGCGTCGAAGTCTCGCGGACTCGGCTCACGCTGTGCCCCGCCTCCGCCCTCGATCCGCTCCATCACCTCGTCGTCCATCCCGCCCATCTTCACGTACCCACCCAGCGGGATCGCGCCTAGCACGTACTCGGTCTCACCGCGCTGGATCCCAAAGATCTTGGGGGGCAGTCCAATCGAAAAACGTACGACCCTCACCCCCACCGCCTTGGCCGCGGCGAAGTGTCCCAACTCGTGCACGAAGATCAGCACACCGAGCACGATGATCGTTGCCAAAAAAGTCATGAAGTCGTTCCCATTCTCGCCTCACCGAGCCGATGAGCCACTTCCGTGGCCACCGCCCGTGCCGTCCCATCGACGGCCAGCACATCCTCAACACTCGTTAGTTGCCCCACTCCGACTCCATCGATGGCTTCGCTCACCACATCTACCATCTCCGGGAACCGAATCCTTCCCCCCAGGAACGCTTGCACCGCGATCTCGTTCCCCGCGTTGTAAGCAGCCGGCGCCGCCCCGCCCTTTGCGCCTGCCTCGACGCCGAGGCCGAAAAGCGGAAACACTTCCTGGTCTATCTCTTCGAACGTAAGCGGCGACGACCGGACCGGGTCGTACGTCCGCAATACTTCATCTTCCACTCTGTCAGGATAACTCAGTGCATACAGTATCGGCAGTTCCATGGTCGGGAATCCGAGCTGCGAGAGCACGGAGCCGTCCACGAACTCGACGAAGGAGTGGACGATCGACTGTGGGTGCACCACCGCATCGATCCGGTCGTACGCGAGTCCGTAGAGGTAGTGTGCCTCGATGACCTCGAGCGCCTTGTTGGCGAGCGTGGCCGAATCGATCGTGATCTTCGCCCCCATATCCCACGTCGGGTGCCGTAACGCATCTTCAGGCCGTACGTGCCAGAGCTGCTCCCGGTTCCGCCCTCGCAGCGGACCACCGGACGCGGTGAGCACGAGACGCTGGACCGAGTCGCATCTGCTGCCTTCGAGGCACTGCAGGATCGCGCTGTGCTCCGAATCGATCGGCACGATCTGAGACCCTGCCATCTTCGCAGCCTGCAAAACGAGGGCCCCGCCCGCCACCAGAGACTCTTTGTTGGCAAGCGCCAGACGGTGGCCTGCCTCGAGCGCCGTCAGCGTGGGCTCCAGCCCGGTGGCGCCGACCAGCGCGTTGAGCACGACGTCGACTTCCGGGTCGGCCGCGGCAGCGAGTAGCGCCTGACGCCCCGAGGTCCAGCGCGTGGGGCTGGAACTCGCCGGCAGAGGTACCGATTCGTCCGCCAGCACAGCCCGCTGGGGGCCGAACCTCTCCACTTGAGCCCACAATTCCTCTACTCGGCGGTTCGCCGCCAAGGTCACCACTTGGAAGTGGTTGGGATGCCGGGCGATCACCTGCAAGGCGCTCTTCCCGATCGATCCCGTGGACCCGAGGATCGCGACGCGAATCACAGAGCCCGATCCAGCAAAGTCAGGATCACATACGCCATGGGAAGCGTGACGATGAGCGCGTCGATCCGGTCCAGCACGCCGCCATGCCCCGGGAAGACCGCGCCCGAATCTTTCACTCCGGCCTCCCGCTTGAGTAGTGATTCAGCGAAGTCTCCTACCTGGGCGCCCACGCCAAGTACCGCCCCCACGATCGCCGCGACTCCCAAACTCTCGATCGGCACACCTGGCAAATACGGTGCGGCCACGAAGTACCACAGCGCCGCTCCCGCCGCCGCACCGATCAGGCCCGCCACCGACCCCAGCCAACTCTTCTTGGGACTGACCGATGGCAGAATCTTGGCTCGGCCCCAGGCGGTGCCAGCGAAGAACGCAGTCGCGTCCCCAATCCAGGTGCTGGCCAGAGGGAGTGCCACGACCAGCAGCCCGACCCATGCCTTGGGAATCACCTCTCCCCACGCCGCAGCCGACGGCAACTCGTGCAGCATGAGTACGAATGCCAGGGGAAAGCCAGCATAGAGCGCACCGAAAAGCGTGACCGCCACGGACGCGAGGGGCTCCCGGTCCGCTCCGCGCACAATCGCCGCGAGCAGCCCAAATAGGGACGCCGCCCCGAGCACACCCAGCGCCCAAGGGGCGAAAGCTGCGTAGCTGGGGTAGGCCCCGGCGAGAAGTACGAGGCCGGCTGCCGCGGAAGCGCCCAGCCACCGGAGCGGACGCCTGCCTTTCTTTTGCTCCGCGAGGCGGTACGTCTCGATGGCTGCGAGGCCGGCTAGTATCGCAACGGGCACGGCCAAGACCCAGCCGCCTACATAGAGCAGACCAAGAACAACGGGGACTCCGACGAAAGCCACGGCCCAGCGCCGCGCAAGCTCGTTGCCTGAGCTCACGTCACTTCTACACGCCCGAATCGGCGTTCACGCCGCTGGTAGTCCAGCACCGCCTCGAAGAGGCTCTCGCGATCGAAGTCGGGCCAGAGGACTGGGGAAATGTGGAGCTCGGTGTACGCCAGCTGCCAGAGCATGAAGTTGCTGAGTCGATACTCTCCCGACGTGCGGATGAGCAAGTCCGGATCCGGTAGTCCAGCGGTGAAGAGCGTGGAGCTCAGCATCTCGTCGTCGATCTCCTCCGGCAACAACTCGCCCCGCGCGACGCGTTCAGTCAGAATGCGCGCTGACCGGATGATCTCCTCTCTGCCCCCGTAAGAGATCATCAAGTTGAGGCGGAGCCCGGAGCCACCGGCTGTGCCCTCGACGATCGTCTCCACAGCGCGCCGTGTGCGATTGTCGATGCGATCCAGATCCCCCAGCACGTGCACCTCGACGCCCTGCCGCTTGAGCTCGTCGCGCTCCTTGCGAGCGTACCGTTGCAGCAGTGACATCAGTGCCGAGACTTCTTGCTGCGGACGGTTCCAGTTCTCGGTGGAAAATGCAAAAAGGGTGAGCACGTCCATGCCTACTTCGATGGCGCCCTCGATCGTCTCGCGTACCGACTCCATGCCTTCTCGATGCCCGAGCTGGCGGGGCAATGATCGCTGCCGAGCCCAGCGTCCGTTCCCGTCCATGATCACGGCGACGTGCCGGGGCACGTCGCCGCTCAGACGGATGCGATCGAGGCGCTGCGAGGACATCTCAGGTGGCCGACTAAATGGCCATCACCTCGTCTTCTTTGCGCTTCATCAGTCCGTCGATCTTGTCGCCGTACTCGTGCGTCAGTTTTTCCAGCGAGTCTTCGCGTCGACGTCCCTCATCCTCGCCGAGCTCGTGCTCCTTCACCAGCTCGTGGATCTCTTCCCGAACGACGCGACGCGTGTGGCGCAACGAAATACGCCCATCTTCCGCCATCTTGTGCAGGAGCTTCACATATTCCTTCCGACGCTCTTCATTGAGCGGCGGAATCGGGATCCGAATGATGTTGCCGTCGTTAGCCGGATTGAGCCCCAGGTCCGCCACCATGATCGCGCGCTCGATGTCAGCCAGTAACGTCTTGTCGAACGGCTGGACCACGAGCAGGCTCGGCTCCGGCGTGTTCACAGTAGCGAGTTGATTAATGGGCATCTTCGACCCGTAGGCGTCGACGCGTACGGTATCGAGCAGGGCCGGAGTCGCCTTACCCGTGCGTACGGTAGCGAACTCACGTCGGAGAGCGTCGAGCGCCGCCTCCATGCGCTTCCTTGCTTCCTCCACGGTCGGCATCACAACCTCCGGAAACTGTGAACGAGCCTCAATCTGCTACGATACAAGGGTTCCGACGTGCTCACCACGGATCGCGTCAGCGACCGCGCCGCGATTCTCCAGGTTGAGCACGATGATCGGAAGGCCGTTCTCCTTGCACAGCGAAACCGCCGCGGCATCCATCACAGCGAGTTCGCGACTCACGATCTCTTGGAACGTGATGTTCGGGATAAACTCGGCATCGGGGTTCTTCGCGGGGTCCGCTGTATACACGCCCTGCACTTTCGTAGCCTTGATGACCACGTCGGACCCCATCTCGATCGCCCGCAATACCGCGGCGGTATCGGTCGAGAAATACGGATTGCCTGTACCCCCAGCAAAGAGGACGACTCGCTCCTTCTCCATGTGGCGCAGGGCCCGCCGCCGGATGTAAGGCTCGGCGATCTCCTCCATCCGAATCGCGGTCATGACCCGAGTCTCCACGCCTTTGTGCTCCAGCAGGTCCTGAACCGCAAGCGCATTGATGATCGTGGAAAGCATGCCCATGTAGTCCGCCTGAACGCGGTCCATCCCTTCCTTGGACGCCATGGCTCCGCGCACGATGTTGCCGCCACCGATCACTACGCCGAGCGTCACGCCCATCTCCACGATGGACTGGATCTCGTCCGTGAGCTGGTCGACCACCGAGGGATCGATCCCGAAGCCACGGTCTCCGGCGAGCGCCTCACCGGACAGCTTGAGAAGCACTCGCTTGTATCGAAGCTCCGGAGCCGTGTCACTCATCGCGTCCGCCCTCGCTATTGGTTCTGGCCAACCTTCATGCGACAGAAGCGCGCCACCTCGATCTTCTCACCCGTGCGGGCGGAAACCTCGGTGATCAGCTCCTCGATCGTCTTGTCGGAGTCTTTCACGAAGGGC
>Ga0310345_10002485_pt1 | contig 18504 bp, 14 predicted proteins | sample HC15DNA20500_MG_FD_204667 | JGI IMG/M metagenome (GOLD analysis project Ga0310345, IMG submission 204667) | Marine microbial communities from station ALOHA, North Pacific Subtropical Gyre - HC15-DNA-20-500_MG | ecosystem: Environmental > Aquatic > Marine > Oceanic | place: Pacific Ocean: North...
TGCGCCACGATGTTTTTAAAAGACCAATCGTCTAGAGTCGCCTTCGGAATGCCCAAATTTTCAACGATTGCCAGCGCAGTGTCTCCATCCGACGCGACTGTTGCTGGATCACCCGTGGTACGGTCAGCGATCACGACGATTGGTGTATCGGGTGTTACCCCGTGGTTAATTAAAGCCGACAGGACGCGAATCTCATCATCGCCGAATGGTGGGACATCGTCAGCGTACACAAGGCCGATGTTCAGTACGACTATACCCAGCAATAATTTTAGGCGACGATGGGCGAGGACCCAGAAAGTATTCATATCGAGATATCCTTGGGCGCTAATTTCGAAACGCACTATTGCTCGCATTCTCGACACTAGTGAGTGCCCGCGTCAACTCCGTAAGGTCGGGTGCAGTATCAAGATGCCACACGGCGTCTTTAAGGCGCTCGATTTCGGTATGATTCAATACTATGCTGGCGTTACCCCGAAATTTTTTAGTGATGTCTGACTCGCTCAGTGGGTTGGCGTCGGAGCCGCGGTTTGTTGCTTCGCGATGTTCTAACATACGACCATCTCGCATCTTCACGATGATGGCTCCTGAGTAATAGGTTGGGTAAGCCGAATTCGGGTCTTCCGCGTATCTGACGCGAGCGGAAAGGGCGAGAATGTCGGGATCTGCGAGAGCGTCAGGCTCAAGTTCTGCTAGCGTAAAGCCACCGCGCACTAGAGTCGCGGCGATAATGTACGGCACGCTGAATTGGGCATCGTAGTGACTTTTCGGATGCAGCTTCTTGCCCACTGGTTCGCAGACAATTGGTATCTGATCCGCATGTATGAGAGCTGTGACCGAATCGATGTCAGCTACGGAGAAATCGTGTTGTTCTCTCAGGGCGAGTGCGCAGTCCGCAAACGCGTGATTAAAATGACAGGCTGGATAAGGTTTAAATGCTGTTCCGAGTGTTCGCCAGTTGTCGCCGAGGTCGTCGCCTATTTCAGAAAAATCAATATCATTCGGCGTTCCCAGTAGTGTGTTGTATAGACCGAAGCGCCCCTCAAACGGCCGTTTGGGCCCCGTGAAATTATGGGTGGCAAGTGTGCTGGCAGTCAGGCCTGCAACACCCGCCCACCCGGGGTGTAGGCGCTTAGTCCAGGCGCCATCTGCAAGGAATTCTAAGCTGCCAGAGGCCATACTGAGGGTGATTCCGAGCGAGTGTGAAAATTGCTTTTGTGTGATGCTTTTGAGCCACCCCGCGGCGGCCGCGCAACCGAAAGCGCCGATGATACCGGTGGGATGGAAACCACGCTTCTGGAGCCTTCCCTTAGCTGCTTCTCCGATGCGAGCGTCAACTTCAACTGCAAGTACGTATGCGGTAAGGAGTTCGACGCCGGAGATTTGGAGTTCCGCCCCTAAGTTGAAACTTAGGGGGAGCGCACTCGCCGAGCAATGCACTACGCTTTCAGAGTGCGTATCGTCAAAATCGAGACCGTGAATGAGCGTCCCGTTGACTAGCAGTGCGTCACGTAACGGAAGGCCCGCTGTTTGCCCGATAACGGGGGAAGTACCGGTCCCGCCGAGCGCAAATGCTGCCTTAAGGACTGAGTCTGCGAAATCATAACTCGTCGAGGCAACACCGATACCAAAACTGTCTAGAATGCAGAGTTTTGCGTGCCGGACGACCTCGCGGGGTAAATCGTCCGGTTTCAGGTCTGCGGCAAAACCGGCGAATTTCTGCGCAATTGTCAAAGCCACTTATCGCTGCTTTCTATTTCGATTTTATAGTCCGATCAAGACGCGCCCATGATGGCAGATTCTGTAGGGAGCGAGCAATTGGTAAGGGCTCACCGCAAGCCCATATCCCGGCCGACGGTCGCTGCTATCTCTTCGATCGAAATAGTGGTTGTATCGAGGAATTGAATGTTCTCAGATTTAAATAAGGTTTCGGCTTTAGCAACTTCTGATCGGCACTGCGCAAGGGTCGCGTAATGTCCATGTGGGCGGCGTTCGTGCCGAATCCTGCTTAGTTGCTCAGGTACGATGGTTAGACCGTAGAGTTTTTCTCGCACAGGTTCAAGGACTTTTGGTAATGTTTTTTCCTCGAAATCGTCGTCGGTCAGTGGGTAGTTAGCTGTCTTGAGCGAATAATTCATTGCGAGGTAGAGACATGTGGGTGTTTTCCCACAACGCGAAACGCCGACTAGTATAATTTCTGCATCGTTTAGACTGCGTAGGTGAAGGCCATCATCGTGATTAAGGGTGAAATTTAATGCTTGTAGGCGACGTTCGTAAGCCCCAGAATCTCCGATCCCATGCATCCGGCCCGCAGTGCGGGACGATTCAAGACGGAGGGCGTCTTCCAACGGTTCGATGAAGGTACCGAATAGATCAAAAACGAATTGGGAGCTGTTGGCAAGGATCTTTTGGATTGCGGTGTCGGTGAGGGTACTAAAAACCAATGGAGGGAGATCATCCTCGTTGGCCGCGTCGGTTATTCTTGCAACGGCATTGCGCGCTGTCGGTTCATTGGTTACGAACGGTATATTGGTGCGTTTAAATTCAACCCCCGGAAATTGGGTGAGCAAGCTTTCTCCCAACATTTCAGCGGTAATTCCGGTACGATCTGAGACGAAGAAAACACTACGTTTCATTGGTTTTAGGCGAGGAAAAGACTCGGGTACAATTTGTGTGATTGGATCAATTTGCAGTCGTCCAAAAGCCGAAGTTCGAACAAAAATTAGATCTTTAAGACAAGATCGGTAACTGACTGGGCATAATATCTCATGGGCGATTATATCGTTTCCCTGAAAGACGTGGGTATGGCCGACATTGGAACGGTCGGCGGCAAGAACGCTTCCCTCGGTGAGATGATGAGACACCTGCGAGTATCCGGCGTACGTGTCCCGGAGGGGTTCGCTACGACTGCTGACGCATTCCGTGATTTCATTAGCTTTGGTGGACTCGATCGGCGTATCAAACGACGTCTTGACGCCTTCGACGTTGAGGATGTTACGGGATTATCCCGAATCGGTAGGGAAATCCGGGAGTGGGTAGTTGCCACACCTCTGTCGGGTCTCCTTCAGACTGAAATAAGGCGAGCGTATTCTGCATTGGGCGAGGACGAAGACGGAAGTATTAGCGTAGCAGTGCGGTCCAGTGCTACAGCAGAAGATCTGCCACAGGCGTCGTTTGCCGGGCAACAGGAGACTTACCTCAACGTATCTGGTCCCGAACAAGTAGAGTTACGAATCAAGGACGTTTTTGCGTCCTTGTTTAACGATCGCGCAATTTCCTATCGCGTGCATCATGGTTTCGATCATCATACCGTTGCTTTGTCAGTGGGCGTGCAACGTATGGTACGCAGTGACGTTGGTGCCAGTGGTGTTATGTTTACGCTCGATACGGAATCTGGATTCCAGGACGTTGTATTCATCACTGCGAGTTATGGCCTAGGTGAGATGGTCGTGCAAGGTGCGGTGAACCCTGACGAGTTCTACGTCTATAAACCGGCATTAGCGCGAGGGCGGGATTGCATTTTGCGGCGTAACCTCGGTAGTAAACATCTACAGATGGTCTATTCCGACAGCGATAACAACTTTGCCACGACCGTATTGACGCGTGAGGTCGAGAGGGCACGCAGGCAGTGTTTCTGTTTAACAGATGGTGAGATCGAGCACCTTGCGCGTCTCGCCGTCGAGATTGAAAAGCACTACGGCTGTCCGATGGACATTGAATGGGGGAAGGACGGAGAAGACGGCGAGATATACATCTTACAAGCCCGACCTGAGACGGTGCAAAGTCGTGCCGGGCAGGTCGTGGAGCGGTATACCATTCGAGAAAAAGCCCGGGTCCTTGTTGAGGGGCGAAGCATCGGTCAGAAGATTGGTACAGGTATGGCCCGTATCATCTCCCAAGTAGATGAGATGGGTTCATTGGGAGAAGGGGATGTTCTGGTTACGGATATGACCGATCCGGATTGGGAACCGGTGATGAAACGAGCGTCCGCCATAGTGACAAATCGAGGAGGGCGGACTTGTCACGCTGCCATCATCGCGCGAGAGCTCGGTGTTCCAGCGATAGTCGGTTGTGGTGATGCCACCGCTCAAATTCCTGATGGTCAGTCGGTGACCGTATCGTGTGCAGAAGGCGACAACGGCTACGTTTACGAGGGAGAACTTAGGTTCGAATGTCGTCGGATCGAGTACAACGACATGCCAGAGATCGACGTCAAGATAATGATGAACCTAGGTAACCCCGATCGCGCTTTCGCATTCTCCTCTCTGCCTCATAGAGGAGTGGGATTGGCACGTCTTGAATTTATCATCAACAGGATGATTGGGATCCATCCACGAGCGCTACTTGAATTCGATGATTTGGAGGATGATTTAAAAACTAACGTCGCATCTATCATCGCGGCATACAGTAGCCCAAGACAATTTTTTGTTAAGCGCTTGGTAGAGGGCGTATCTACCATTGCAGCCGCGTTTGCCCCCGAACCCGTGATCGTCCGCTTGTCCGATTTCAAATCCAACGAATATGCAAATTTACTTGGTGGCAAGTGTTACGAGCCTGATGAGGAAAATCCAATGTTGGGGTTCCGTGGTGCCTCGCGCTATTTGTCCGAGACCTTTAGGAAGTGTTTTGAAATGGAGTGCGAGGCCCTACGTTTTGTGCGCGACAACATGGGCCTGACTAACGTGCAGCTAATGGTGCCTTTTGTACGGACTACATCGGAGGCATCCGAAGTGATCCAATTGCTCGCAGCCAATGGCTTGGTTCGTGGCGAGAACGATTTGGTCATCGTTATGATGTGCGAATTACCTTCGAATGCGGTTTTAGCACATGAATTTCTGCAGTACTTCGATGGCTTCTCGATTGGTTCAAACGACCTCACACAACTGACACTGGGCCTGGACCGTGATTCTGGTCTAGTAGCCGGTGGTTTCGACGAGCGTAACCCCGCGGTCAAAGGCCTAATGCAGCAGGCGATCGCCGCTTGTCGCGATGCTGGGAAGTACATTGGCATTTGTGGTCAGGGCCCATCGGATCATAGTGATCTTGCACATTGGCTCCTGGAGCAAGGTATTGATAGCATTTCGCTCAATCCAGACACGATCGTCGAAACATGGATGGACTTGGCAAAACGGAAACGTTGACCGGTGATCCAGAAACATTGGGCAGGGAGCACAAAATAGGCGGGCTGACCCACTAAAGGCGGGAGCAACTCCTCTGGTTTTCTGGAAAATTTGTGATCCGCGCCTTACGTCCCATTCGCTGACATGAGGCTTCGGCACGATACTGTTTAAGTACCTTGAGTTTTTGACTCCGTCTGTGGCTTTTCTTCAAGAATCGAAAATGTACCGACGATGGTCAAGCAATTCAGTTGGGCTGGACGGCGGCGGCACACTCTAGGGAATCGTTAACGGGGGAATTCACGGCCGTAGATACGGGGTGCATTGTTAGCGACGTCGCAAATGGGGTCTTTGACAACTCCAGCATTCTTTTCTTCTTCATCGGGCCATTGAGCCACAGGTTGTAGTCAGTTCGATCCACCAATAGTGGCATCCGGTTATGTAGATCACGCATACGCCCACTCGCCTCGCAGGTAATTACGGTGCAACTTTCAACGACCTCGTTACCTCGCTGCCACCGCTCCCACAATCCAGCAATCGCGAAACATCGACCGTCACCCTTATATATTAAAAAAGGTCGTTTTGTCCCGTCTTTGATCTGCCATTCGTAATATCCGTTCGCTGGAAGTAGGCAGCGGCGGTTTTCAAACGCGCCGCGGAAAGCGGGTTTTTCGGAGACCGTTTCGGCGCGGGCATTGATCAGGCGACTTCCCATCTTGGTGTCTCTTGACCAAACCGGAACCATGCCCCATCGAACCTTCGCCACGGTAGGTCTATGAGCTGCAACCCGGACTATCAAGACGTCTGTTCCGGGCGCGATGTTGTACCTGGGCTTGATTTCGAGCGACGGTGTTGTGCGGAGGTCAAACTCCGAGGTGATGTCTGCGGCGTTGGTGTCTAACATATAGCGACCGCACATCACGTAGTCTCATTGTTTGATTAGCGGTGTAATGCGCATCGAGAAATCGATCGCTTCTATATTCTTAGTCAAAGCTCCGACCGATAAAAAATCTGCTCCACTGGAACTCAGATCAGTGAGGCGCGACAAAGTTATGTGACCGGAAACTTCTATTGCCACGCGGCCATCCACTTGCTTTATGGCTGCCTTAAGTTTATCAGGAGGGAAGTTGTCTAGCATGATCATATCTACCCCAGCTTCCAATGCTTCAGTCAATTCTGACATGACCTCTACCTCAACTTCGATACAGACCTCCGGATATAGCGCGCGGATTGTCTCGACGGCAGTCATGATTGAACCGACGGCAGCAATATGGTTTTCTTTGATCAAGACCGAATCGAATAGACCCGTACGATGATTTTCGCCTCCTCCACACCGTACGGCATATTTTTGAGCAACACGCAGCCCAGGCAAAGTTTTTCGGGTATCTAGTATTCGTGTTTTCGAATCGGCTAGCGCGCTAGCATAACGATGCGTCGAGGTAGCTGTCGCCGATAGCAATTGTAGAAAATTTAGCGCCGTACGTTCTCCGGTGACAATGCTACGTGTAGGCCCCTCTATTCGACAGACGATATCCCCCGGCGCGAGCTCCTCGCCGTCCCGATAGCTCCAGTCTACGAAGATGGTCGAGTCAATCAAGGCGAAAACCCCATCAAACCATGGCTGGCCCGCCAACACTGCGGCTTCGCGACACACGACTTCGGCGTGGCTTTTTTGATCCCATGGGATCAATTCTGCCGTGATATCGCCGCTACCTACATCCTCATCAAGAGCGGTTGCAACCGTTCTTTCAACGTCTTTTACCGACGGTGGAGATAAATCTGTTGAGCGGGTCATGGTTGGTGATACTTAGGAGGACCTGACATTCGTGTGTACGGTTTGAGACGTCGAGGCCTGCCGCGTCATCTTGAAGATAACGGGGCTCAGAAGTGCAAGCGCGATCAGATTAGGAATGGCCATCAAACCGTTAAAGACGTCCGCGAAGGCCCACACAAATTCAAGCTTCACTACTGCCCCCAGCAAGACCGCAAGCACCCAAAATGCCCGATACGGGTTGATTATTTTTACACCGAACAAGTATTCTGCGCATCGTTCACCGTAGTAACTCCAGCCGATAGTCGTAGTAAACGCAAATACTGCCAAACCGACAGTGACGGTTACAACACCTATATCTCCGAGCCCTAAAGCGAATGCCGTTGCTGACATCGAGGCCCCTGCTTCTCCAAGTTCCCATGCGCCAGTTACAAGGATCACCAGTGCCGTAACTGTACAAATACAGAGGGTATCGATAAATGTTCCGAGCATTGCGATCATACCTTGCTCGACTGGGTTATGAGTTTTCGCAGCGGCGTGGGCGATAGCAGCGCTACCCAAGCCGGCTTCGTTCGAAAAAATTCCGCGAGCAAAACCCCAACGTAAGGCGGCCCAGACCGTTGCACCAGCGAAACCACCTGAACTCGCAATTGGGGTGAATGCGCTCTCGAAAATCAAGGTAAATGCATCTGGGACATCTTCGATACGTATTATCAAAATACTGAGCGCGATTACGATATAAAGTATCGCCATAGTCGGTACTATGGCTTCGGCCACACGAGCGATGCGGCGAACACCACCGAGAATTACCGCCGCCGTTAAAGCCGCCGCGACGGTCCCCGTCATCCAAAAAGGGACGTCAAAACTTGAAAGCATGACGTCAGCGACAGAATTGGACTGAACCAGATTCCCAATTCCAAAGGCGGCTACCATGCCGCATAGTGCAAACGATGTACCCAGCCAGTGCCAACGGCTTGCTAGGCCGCCCCGGATGTAATACATCGGTCCTCCTACGTAGTTACCTAGGCTATCTACCTCACGGTACCGAACAGCTAAGACGGCTTCTCCATACTTGGTTGCCATGCCAAAGAGCGCAATAACCCACATCCAGAACACCGCGCCTGGGCCACCGAAGTAGATGGCTGTTGCAACGCCCGCGATGTTACCGGTCCCGACCGTGGCTGCCAGAGCGGTCATTAACGCCTGGAAGGGTGAGATGTCGCCGGTTACGCGAGCTTCTGACCGGCGCCCGCGCCACAGCAGTACGAAGGCTTGTGGGATGTGCGTCCAAGTAAACCCTCTAAGCCCGATTGTCAGGTATATACCAACCACTAGCAGCGCTGGAATTAGAAGGTATTCGCTCCAAATCAAGTTGCTGAATGTTTTTACTAGTTGGTTGGCTTTTTCCAGTACCTCAATCACGACACGTTTCCTCTCGTCAGCTGACAAGGCGATCCAACGTCACCCTGGGCAACCCTAATTTCTCGTCGGTTATAGGATGGAGCAAGGGAACATGCGTCGGGTAGCATTTGTACCCTGAAAACGGCAGTGAAAATTATCACTTCCTTTTAGTTTTAAAACCTTGGTAGCTTATGGTCGTTGATATTATGTGGTTGTATGCATCGCCGAAGTAGTTTCCATGTAACTTAGTCGCGGCGAATGATAATCTGTACGCTGGACTGTCTTCAGGAAATAAAGGCCTCGCGATTACGGGTTTCTCAGTCATGGCCCGCACGAGTATCGCACAAGGATCCGAACGTGAACACTGCAACACCCTTGAATATCGAATGTCAGCCAATCCGGCCCACACGGAACGTGTTAACAATCTCAGAGGATGTTACGAAAGGTTTATTTGGGGTTCCTCGTACTTTACCGCCGAAGTATTTCTATGATGAGCGAGGATCAGATTTGTTCGATCAAATCTGTGACGTACCCGAGTACTACCCTACACGTACCGAAAGCGCTTTGCTGCAAAAAATTGCCAGTAGAGTGATTCAAATTTCGCAACCTGACAGGATTGTCGAATTAGGCAGTGGGACCTCTCGCAAGACTCGATATTTGCTTGATGCTTGCACGGAGCTGAAGTGCCACCCGGTATACGCGCCTTTAGATGTGTGCGACGACGTTTTGGTAGCGACCGGAGAGGCTTTGCACGAGGAGTATGGTTGGCTGGATGTGCAGCCGATGGTCGGCGACTATACCGCTGGTCTCGGCAATCTACCACAGGGTTCCGGTCGCAACTTGGTGGTTTTTCTTGGCGGGACGATTGGAAATTTTACTATTAACGAACGTTTGGATTTCCTTAAGGAATTACGAGATGTTATGCGTTCGGGAGATAGCTTGCTACTCGGCGCCGACAGAGTAAAGGATCCAGAAACACTGCACGCCGCCTATAACGACGGCGCAGGGGTCACTGCCGCGTTCAACCTGAATCTGTTGCGTGTGCTGAACCGAGAGATCGGGGCAAATTTTGATTTAGACGAATTCGAACACTATGCACACTTTAACCCTCTCGAATCGCGAATCGAAATGTATCTGATCGCCATGTCGGATCAGTGCGTCCATTTCAGTAATATGAATGAGGATCTCGAGTTCAGAGAAGGCGATCACATCCTTACTGAGATAAGCGCAAAATTCACTCGGAATCAGCTCGAGTTGTTGTTGACCGAATCCGGATTCAAAGTTACCGCTCACCACGAATCGAGTGGCCCTAAGTTCTCTCTGCTTCTAGCCTATCCTTCTTAAATCTTGGGGATCAATTTGCCTTGAATGAGGAACCCTTTGAGATCGAACGCGGGTGGTTGTCATCGATCACCCGTGTTGACTCTCCTAACTACGACGCGCGGCCACCTGGGACCGAGATCGATCTAGTGGTCATTCATTCGATTAGCCTACCCCCTGGTACATTCGGAGGACCTTATATCAAACAACTTTTTCTTAACCAGCTTGAAATGGGGGCGCACGAGTATTTTGAAAAGATTGCCAGTTCGCGTGTATCAGCCCATTTTTTGGTAGGGCGCGCTGGACAACTCACCCAGTTTGTTCGTATCGAAGACCGCGCGTGGCACGCCGGGGAATCGTTGTGGCAGGGGCGCGTTGCGTGTAACGATTTTTCGCTCGGTATTGAAGTTGAAGGTACAGATCAGATTCCGTATACCGACGAGCAGTACACCGAACTCTGTCGCTTAGTTAAAACTTTGCTCGAATATTTGCCTCACGTCACTCCAAATCGCATTGTCGGTCATTGTGATGTTGCTTCCGGACGAAAGACGGATCCTGGCCCGTATTTCGATTGGGATAGGCTTCGCACGGATCTGGCACTGTAGGTTTTTGCCGTCGCTTTCTCGTCCCAAACGGTCGGAAGGGTGCTGCCCTCTTCCAACTGGTTATCTCGCTGATGGGCTGGTACTTGTAACAGGTTATGCTGTTTTTCTTAGATACTCGGTTACCCTCGTCGGCCGTGCGCCATTTTTATCACATACGAGCACGTAGTCTTGTTCGTACCAGTCGCCTAACACGATGCGTCGGTACGCCGCGCCATCAACATGAAAATCGTGAATATCGGGTCGATGGGTATGACCATGAATGAGGAATTTGACTTTATATTTCATCATCATATTTGAAACGGTGTCGTCATCAACGTCCATGACAAAGTTTGTTTTGGTGCGCATGGAAGCTTTGGTGCCAGATTGTGTTTTAAACGCGATGCGTCGGCGCAAACTAAGTGGTATCCTCAGAAATGCTGCGCGTACCAAAGGGCTCCTAACAAATTTACGAAAGCGCTGATATTTGATGTCTTTAGTACAGAGTAGGTCTCCATGCGTCAGTAATGTTCGTTCCCCGTAGAGATCGATGATTTCGTAATCCTGCAAGAGCGTCGCGCCTGTCCGGCGCGCAAACCGTTGTCCTAATAAAAAATCCCGATTACCGTGGCCAACATGAAGTTTTACGCCGGCTCTGCTAATAGCACCCAGCGCGTCGACAATTTGCTTGTGAGGTGAGGTGTCATCGTCATCACCTAGCCACATTTCGAATAAGTCGCCCAATATGTAAAGGGCGTCCGCTCTCATTTGAGCTTGAGCCAAGAATTTTAGAAATAATTCGACTTGCCGTGGGCGATCAGGACTCAAATGGAGGTCGGAGACGAACAGAGTCGTCACTGTAAAGACCTTAAATCTAAACCACGGTCGCGTTAATGATTTCGACGGGTTCTACCGGCACATCGTCGTGTGGGCCACGTGATTTGGTGGTTGTGCCCTCGATAGCCTGCACAGTATCGAGACCATCGGTCACCTTGCCAAACACGCAATAACCCCAACCGTTCTGAGTTGCGCTGGTGTAATTGAGGAAACTGTTGTCTTTGACGTTTATAAAAAACTGTGATGAGGCGGAATGGGGATCACCAGTACGCGCCATTGCGATGGTCCCTATATCGTTTTCCAGGCCGTTCTGGGCCTCGTTTTGAATGGGTGAGCGGGTTGCTTTCTCCTGCATTTCGCGGTCCATGCCTCCACCCTGAAGCATAAATCCCTTAATTACGCGATGGAAAATGGTCCCGCTGTAGTGGCCATCCTCCACATACGCGAGGAAATTTGCGACCGTGTCAGGTGCTGCCTCATCGTCTAGCTGGAGCGTTATATCTCCCATCGAAGTTTCAAGTTTTACGCAAGTCATGCATCACCCCATTAGCTAGCCTAAGTACGTCGCAGAACACTCTGTCATGGTGCCCATCAAGTTATAAAATCACAAGTTCAATTCTAGTTCGAATAAAGAGCGCGTTTCGACGAGGGCGCCTATCGTCCGCATTAGAGAAGAGAGGTTTCGTTTCGTTGACGGTTTCTGGGGGCGTGCGTATCATCGACTCCCCTTTGGTGACGGAGGGGAAGCCGGGGCATGGCGCAGTCTGGTAGCGCACCTGCTTTGGGAGCAGGGGGTCGGGGGTTCAAATCCCTCTGCCCCGACCACTCGGACGGTAAATTGCGAGCGGTTGGTCACAGAACATTACCTGAGGATAGGGTTTCGTAGTCGAACTTCTGACGCAGAACTGGTATAGGTAAACGCATGCGCCTGTAGCTCATGCGGATAGAGCATCGGCCTTCTAAGCCGAGGGTAGCAGGTTCGAATCCTGCCAGGCGCGCCAACAAACTGACGAAACGCGTGTTGCTAGGTTCGGAGGTGGGTGTAGCTCAGTTGGTAGAGCACAGGATTGTGGTTCCTGATGTCGCGGGTTCGATCCCCGTCACTCACCCCATTTCCCGGTAGAGTTGGTGGAGGAGGACGCTGAAAATTTAGGGCCATTAGCTCAATTGGTAGAGCAGCTGACTCTTAATCAGGAGGTTCAGGGTTCGAGTCCCTGATGGCCCACTTTATAAATCAATAGGTTAGAGAGATTTTAGCTTTTTTTGATTACGTCTAGTGTACTCAGACAGTTTGACGGTTACGACTAGCCCGAATTCTGTGTTGCATAGTGTGTTCGACAGCGCGTGGAGGCGCGCGTAGTTTCTACATCGAGTGCAGAATGCTGAACTGCAGCTGTCCCTTACCAATGGTATCCGTTTGCTGGTGCATGTAACCCAGCTGAAACCGTAAGTTGTCGCGCAGACTGTAACCGAATGCCATATACGAGCGGTTTCGGTCAAAATGATCTACGCGACGGTTATTGCCGATATTCTGGTTGAGGTTCACGAACAGCTCGTTGTAGAAAGCGAGATAGGTCGCGCCGGCTCCAAGCGTGTCTTGATTCAACGGAACATTCAGCCCGATAAAGTATCGTAGTCTTGTTCGCAAATCCTGATTGTCAACCCAGCGTTGCTCGAACCGAAAGCGATGCGTAAGGAAAAATTTCCGCCCTACACGCTGCGGAATTACGGCCTCCTGATACACGCGGTTTTCCCGTGACGCGTCGCTACTAGGCCCGAAGGGCTTTGATACTACATGTGCGGCGCCAAACGTGTATTTCACAAGTGCGGAAGATGGCTTCCAGGTCAAGCCACCACGGATCAGCAGCTGTTCAAGGTCGCCGCCAAGATCCCAGTTGCGATGCTGGATGTCACCCTGGAACCCCATATTGCTGCCTTCATCGGCAAGACTCCAGAGATACATGTACCACGCACCTGTCTGACCCTCGTCTACTTGAGCCAGCGTCGGCGTGACAAAAAGAGCGGCAGCTACGGCGATCGCAACGCTGAAAACGTGAAGGATAAATTTATCGAGCATTCCCAAAAGGTGCTACTACTGGCCAAGGCCGGGGTGCGTTTGCGTGATCACAAGGGCCGCGCCGGCGTCATATGCGCGAGACCGGCTTGCTCGAACTGTTCGACCACATAGAGCACGGTTGAGTCCATTGCCTCCAAAAACGGCCCTGGGTAAAGCCCAATTCCGAACACGGCAATGGCGAGCGGTAGTACCGTCACTATTTCCCGAGTGCTCAGGTCGGTCAGTCCGCGGGCCGCTTCGGTTCTCGGCTCGCCCAACGCGACACGTTGCAGCATCCACAACATGTAGGCTGCGCCCAGCACAATGCCACCCATCGCCAGAACGACGAAGAGGAAATTTACGTAGGAAACGCCAACTAAAATCAAGAACTCGCCGATGAAGTTGGACGTTGCCGGAAGGCCGAACGATGCCACGACAAACAGACTAAGAATGGCGACGAAACGCGGCATTCGCTGGTAAAGCCCCCCATAGTCCGCTATCGAGCGGCTGTGAGTCCGGTCATAGAGTTGTCCGACCATCAGAAATAGTGCTCCCGTGGTGATGCCGTGAGTCACCATTTGCAGGATCGCCCCTTCAATACCTTCGTTGTTGAAGGAGAAGATTCCGAGCGTTACGAAACCCATATGGGATACGGACGAGTAAGCGACTAGCCTCTTCAAATCTGTCTGTGCCAGCGCCATGTAGCCGCCGTATAGAATTGCCACAACAGACATCCATAACACGAATGGAGCGAAGGTTGTGGAGACGTCTGGGAAGATGGGTAGGCAAAAGCGAATGAGCCCGTAACCGCCCATTTTCAACAGCACACCTGCGAGAAGAACGCTCCCCGCGGTTGGTGCCTCCGAGTGCGCATCCGGAAGCCAAGTGTGAAACGGGAGCATCGGAAGCTTGATCGCAAAACCCAGAAACAACGCGAGGAAAATCCAGAACTGCGAATCCGGGGAATAAGTGGTTTCTGTAAACATCTGAATGTTGAATGTGTCGGCCTGGAGGGAAAGCGCCAGAACGCCGATGAGCAGAAACAGGCTGCCCGTCAGACTGTAGAGGACAAACTTCAGCCCGGCAGCGACGCGCTCAGGTCCACCCCATAGCACGATCATGAAATACATGGGAATCATCGTGACTTCCCACCACATAAAGAAGAGAAACGCGTCGAGTGCCGTGAAGACGACTATCATCGCGCCTTCAACCAGGAGTATGAGCATCATGAAAGCCCGGACACGGGTCGTGATGGCGTTCCATGAACCCAAAACACACAGTGGACATAAAAAGGTGGTGAGAAGTACTAGCAGGATACTGATGCCGTCGACACCGACCGCGTACTCAATACCAAAAGTCGGCATCCATTGCATGCGCTCGACGTACTGCATTCCTTCTTGAGCAGAATCGAACCCCATCCAGAGAATTACGGCGAGAAAGACATTAGCAAGCGTGGCGACCAGTGTTGTCACGAGAATGCCGGAACGGCCCCGCGCGAATGCAAGGGCTGCGATGCCGATAAACGGAACGGCGATCATCCAACTCAACAAATGCTCTGCGAAGACTGAGTTCATATCGTTACCTACCCTAATGCGATCCAGTAAAAAAATCCCAAGGCCACTGCCAGCCAGAAGACCACAACCAGCAAATCATGCCGTAGAGTCCTTGGCTGTACCCCTTGGAGTGCGTGTCCGGAGCCGTCTACGCTGGTTGTTCCCGCCTTGTCGACGAGCTCCATACGCTTAGCGATGCTGACACTCTGGGTGCCAACAGAGACGACGAAGCGATCGATAACACCCCGCTCAATTACTCGCCAGAGCCATCGGGAGACCCTGGCGCTCAGCGGACCGAGCGAAACTATAAACCGATCGATTAGCCCCTGATCAATTACTCGCCAGAGCCATCGGGAGACCCTGGCGCTCAGCGGACCGAGCGAAACTATAAACCGATCGATTAGCCCCTGATCAATTACTCGCCATTGCCACCGGGAGACCCTGACGCTCAGCGGACCGAGCGAAACTATAAACCGATCGATTAGCCCCTGATCAATTACTCGCCATTGCCACCGGGAGATGCCGGCGCTCAGGGGACCTAGCGAGACTATAAACCGATTGATTATCCCTTGATCAATGACTCGCCACAGCCAGCCAGCGAGACCGAGTGTCGGACGGACAATGTATACCTCGTAGATCTCATCGAAGTAACCCTTATTCAAGAAAAAGACGTACAGTCGTTTCTGCCACGCCGGCGTTTCGTGGGAATGAGGACGACCGCGGCCAGCGTAGGTGACAGCCCAGCCTGCGACCGCCACAGCAATCGGAACGAGAATCCAGACAGAGAAACCAGTCGATGGTTCTACGACAACGTCCGCTACAGTGCCGACGGAGGAGGACAGGAACGCCGCGAACCATCGCCATACCAGAAGTAGCAGAGAAACCAGGATAGCCAAACCGGCTATCACGCCGAAGACGTACTTCACCGAGAACAGAATCGGTGTAATGCGGGGCTCGCTATCGCTGGCGCCCGTCGGCCCCTGACGGAAGACAGATGTCACGCTTTTAGAAATAATCATCGCGGTAAAAAAAACAGTAGCAAGGCCAACGATCCAAAGTGCGATGTTGGCTGCCGAGAAACTCTGCGAGATCCACAGGTATTGATAGGGACCCGAGAAAATTATCAGCGGTGGCACCACCGACATGGCCAGTGCTCCGGCGAAAAGCCCTCCAGGCGATCTCAATGGTTCCTCATCGGATGATTCAACGTGACGATGGGTTGCAGCGAGAACGTTCCCAGTAGACAGGAAGAAAAACGCTTTGTAACAACCGTGAGCGAGCAAGTGGAAGATCGCTGCCACGAAGGCGCCCACGCCGCAGAGCAGCGTCATGAATCCGAGCTGGCTAATCGTAGAGTAAGCGAGCGTTCGTTTAATATCCGTCTGCGTGAGCGACACGATGCCAGCAAAGAGCGCGGTGACGCCGCCCACGGTGGCAATGACCGCCATCGCCGTCTCGGACATCACGATGACAGGGCTCAACCGCACCAGCAGAAACGGGCCGGCGTTCACCATAGTTGCAGCATGTATCAGAGCTGAGACAGGGGTTGGTGCCTCCATCGCGAGTGGCAGCCAAACATGCGCGGGCATCTGCGCGGATTTCCCGACCGCGCCCGCAAAGAGGCAGAGCGTTAACACTGTGACGACGTGTGTGGGGATAACGGCGCCCGAACGCGCCTGCGCGAGGATTTCCTGAATATCGAGCGTCCCGAAGGCGTGGAATGTGAGAATAACCCCCAGCAAGAGCCCGACATCCGCGATCGAGTTTACGAGGAAAACCTTGGTGGCTGCACGATAAGCTGAGCGCCGCTCCGCATAGTGCGAAATGAGAAGGTAGGAGCAAATCCCCATGACCTCCCAGAAGATGAACGTCAGGAGCAGATTGCTGCTCATGACCAGCATCGTCATCGCGGCGGTAAAGAGTGCGGTCAGCGCAAAGAAACGGCTGTGGCGGGCGTCGCCGAGCATGTAGCGGGACGCATAAACTTGAACAATGGTACTTACCCCCGTCACCAGAAGCAGAAGTAGCACTGTCAGCTGATCGATGAAGAATCCCAAATCGACCACAAGCCCGCCGACGTCCAACAAGCGATAGAGCGGTACCTCGATAGTACCGTTCGCCAGTACCTCCATGAACGCCGCGATCGAAACAAAAAAGGAGCCGGCAACGGCAGGGATGACAAGCTTGTGCCCGGTCCCTTCCAGGCGCCGCCCGAAGAGTGCGAGCGTGAGAGCTGCGCCGAGCGGTAGTAGCGGGATCAGAGTGTAGATCGACATGATTTCTTCAGGTGGCTCCGCCAGCCAGGGAGTCAAGCAAAACCCGAACAATCGAATCGCTCATGAGCCCAAGAACGATCAATGTTACGGACGCGATACCGAGGCTGAGGCGTAGGGACCCAGCGACCTCGAGCTGCTCGGGTTCAATGGTGACCGGGTGATGAAACCAACAAGAAAAAAGCTTGAGGAAATACCCCAGCGTTAAGAGCGACGAAGCAAGCACGGCAAACACTGCAAGGAAATGCTGTGCCTCGAGCGCACCCAGGACGATGTTCCACTTGCCAAAAAACCCCCCGGTTGGAGGCAGGCCAACCATTGAGATTGCGACGACCACCAGCGCTCCCGTCAACCACGGTGAGCGATTGTTAACGCCTTTGAGGTCATCAAGCGAATTCGCACCGTGGTAGTGGAGCACCGCTCCGGCGATCATGAATAGCGTCGCCTGCATTACCGCATCGTTGATCAAATAGAATAATCCCCCGCCCAGAGCCGTGGAGTTTCCGAGGCTTACGGCGACCAGAATCAAACCGATGTGACTGATCCCGCCGTAGGCGAACATGCGCTTTATATTGGTTTGTACCAGCGCAAGCGCGCCACCGATGACGGCTGCGAGCACACCGATGTCTTCTAGCAACACCAGAACAGGGACATGGCGTACCTCAACACCGGGAGCAATAAGCGAATGCTCGATGCGTACCCAGGCAATCAGCGCAACTTTCGTGATTGTGGATGCGAGCAATGGGGCGACCGCTTGCGGCGCGTTAGCGTACGCGCCTGGCAGCCACCCGTGCAGCGGAATGAGCGCCATTTTGATAGACAAGCCGAGGAAAACGAATATCAGCCCGCCCACCACTGCGGTTGACGTCATGAGCTCGGGGAGGCGAATCGCGAGGTCCGCCATGTTGAGCGTTCCGGTCGCGGCGTAAAGGTAGCTCACGCCAAGCAGATAGAGGGTCGCCCCGAATGATCCCATAAGGAGGTAGCGAAACGCGTAGACCAGCGCGCTACCGCCGGCGGCGCCCACGAGTGCATAGCCCGTTAGCGCGGCCATTTCCAGAAACACGAATACGTTGAAGAGATCAGCCGCAAAGACAATACCGATGAGGGCCGCTATGAACAATAATATCAGGGTGTAATAGGGCGCACTTTTTTCGAGATTTGACGACACGACGAGACGCCCATAGATGAGCGTTAGCAGCGCGACGGCGCTCATAGTCAACGCTATCATCGCCGCGAGCGGATCGTTCAGCCACGCGATACCCAACGGCGCGGTCCAACCGCCAAAGGCGTACTCGATCGAGCCTTCGCTCAAAACGACGCGCAGATTGCTGACCGCAAGAACCACCATGACGGAAATCGCTCCCGTCGTCAGAGGCTGACACCATGACCGTCGTTTCGCACAGAGAATGGGCATCGACACAGCGGTGACGAAGGGGACGAGAAAGAGAAGAATGGGCAGTTGAGAACTCATCCGAGCATCTTCAGGACTTCGTCCTCATCGAGGCTTCCATATTTCCGGTAGATCGCCGAAACGAGCGCAAGCGAGACACCGAGCGTCGCGACCTGGACAACGATGGCCGTGACCGTCAGAACGT
>Ga0310345_10002486_pt1 | contig 18497 bp, 43 predicted proteins | sample HC15DNA20500_MG_FD_204667 | JGI IMG/M metagenome (GOLD analysis project Ga0310345, IMG submission 204667) | Marine microbial communities from station ALOHA, North Pacific Subtropical Gyre - HC15-DNA-20-500_MG | ecosystem: Environmental > Aquatic > Marine > Oceanic | place: Pacific Ocean: North...
ATGGGAAAGGTAAATGTTGGGATTGTGGAAAAACACATAAAGTTGACGATGAAGGGCAACCATTGATTTGCACAACGTGTCAAGATAAGGTAAGAAAGGGTTGGTTTTCGGAGGGTAAAGAATGAAAAGAATATTTCGACCCACAACCACAAAGGATTTTGCTGGTGATGGTTCTCATTGTGCAAGTTGTAGTAAAAAACTTGAAGATCATGATCTTGTGACAAGTGATGAAAAAGGAGCTAAATTCTGTTTACAATGTGCACATCTGAATAAACTTGGCATGGATGAGCCTAAGAAATTTAGGGGTTATGAAACTAAGCTTAGTGATTGGGATGACCCAACACCGAATACATTAGATGGCGATGGGATTGCTAGGGATTAGAAATGTCTGACGAAAGTATTTTCTCTTGTTTTAGGTGTGGTAAAAAGCTAAGAAATGGTGTAGAGTTTTGGGAATGTGGAAAATGTGCCAAAAACGATACGTTAGAACAGGAAGCTGAATTTGAAGAACCACGGGTTGAAGATCCTAGGGAAGAACAGGAGACATCAACTACTATAGTGTATGGTGAAGGGGAACATGAAGGTGTGGGTGAAATACCAAAAGGTTATGAATTTCATTCAGACGTAGGGATGAAACGAAAAAAACCATGGTATATGCCTTAATATAATTTCAAATAGTAGTAGTTTTAAGAATATTATATGTTACAAGGATCTTGCATCAAATGCAAAACCAAATTCAAAATTGGTGATAAGAAATGGATTCATCGTGACGTTACTAAACTAGATGATACCGGGCGTACTGGCGACTTTGCAACACAGGCAGAAGAATTGTGTCCTACTTGTCATGCAAGTAGTCCAAGAGGTCTAGCATCACAAGAAGAGTTTCTGACAACCCAAAAGAAAGGGCAGTCAGGTACTTGGTAAAAAAAATAATTTCAAATAGTAGAGTATTATTACATTATTTATGCCAAAATTAGTTAGAACCAAAGGCGGTTACAAAGTAGTTGACAAATATACTGGTAAGACAATTAAGACCTTTAGAGGAGTCGGTGCACGAGCCAAAGCACAGGCAAGAGTAAAGAAAGGTTACTAATTATGCCTAAAGCAGTCAAGGTCAAAGGTGGTTGGAAAGTAGTAAACAAGTATACTGGTAAGCAACTTCATAAATTTACTGGTAATGATGCTAAAAGAAAAGCCCAAAGTGCAGTCAGAAAAGGATTCTATATGTCAAAAACACAGGTACGGCATCAAGTGTCGTTATCACATAGGGGATAATAATGGCTACAGCAGTGGTAAAACACAAACATACAACAAAAGACGGCAAAGTATATGCCCATAGCCATAAGGTAGAACTTGATGAAACAGGTCGAATGATTCCTCATACACATGAAGCCAAGAAAAAATCAGGCGTAACAGATCTTAGTGATATGATCTATAAGGAACTTGGAGGTACAGATGGTGGGTTGGATTGGATGAAAACAAACACTCAACAAAGTGAGGGCGATAGAGATTTGAAAAGGATGGGTTGGTAATGGTTGAAGCACATAAAAAGTGTATAATATGCGGTCATGATTTTAAGATTAAAGGCAAGCCCAAACCATTAACAATAATGGTAGGCGATGTACCTGTTTGCGAATCATGTAAAAGTGTCAGTGATTTTGAGAATGTTGGTACTACAAGCATTAATGGGAATCAAAGAGCCCAGTTAAAGGAAGAGGAGGATAAAGATAAAGCTGATAGGGCTGATAAAATAGAAAGACAAAGAAAAGCCGATGAAGAGGGAGATACTCGGCATAGTTCTTGGTATTAAATGACAAGATTTGGTTGCACAACCTGTTGGAAACTCTTTGATGACGAGCATATCAAATATTGGAAAAACAAGCCCGTATGTGAAAGATGTTATAATAAGTATGAAAGACTGTCAAAACCAATCAGATTTGTGGATAAAATAGACGAACAGATAGAAGAAAGGAAAAGTGTCGTAGTTGAAAGTACAAGACCAGACCTATCAGAACAGGATTATGGTGGAGATCCAGCCTAAAACCCATTTTTAAATACAAGTTGATTTTATTATTATTACATGACACAGTTCACAGACGGTAATCTACCGGGAAAAAAGAAGAGAAAGAAAAATATCTTCACAGATGGTAATTTACCTTAAGAATAATTTCAAATAGTAGTTAATTCACCAATCCTTTATGGGACATGGAAAAGGTGAACACTGCCCGGAGCCACTTTGTAAGGTATGCGGTAAATTATTAGATCCATTAAAGCCACATAAACACACTATTGCAGAAAATTTAGATCATTCTAGCTCAGCAGGCAACCCATTGGACCCAAGTGATACAACAGTTGCAAACAAGTTCTGGCAAAAATCGGGATTGAGATAAAATGACCAATGGGGATAATACACTGCCTATGATAGGTAGCGTTATGACTTTGATGTTTGGTGTTGCGATGATAAAGTACGCACAAGATTCTACCCAAGACTTGATGAAAAAGGGTAGAGGAAAGGCGAAGAAAGATATTAAATTTAATCCTGCTCATGCAACGAATAAGTTGCGAGTTGAAAATGGATATGGCAAAGTACCAAAATTTAACCCATTTGGTAACTGGGGATAAACATTGACAGTACAATATCATCATTGTCAAGATTGTCACAAGCAGATTCCTTTGTATGATGTACAAGGTCATTATTCTGGTGTATGCACAAGTTGCTTGGCTGAAGCTGAACATCCCAGTGCGGCAGGAGATGCAGCAATTGCTGAAGATCTATTGGCACAGTCAAAAGAATGGGAGCAACAACGAAGAGAGCGTGGCTATGACCCTGAAGTAGGTATTTTATGATGACTAAACAACTACGAGGTGTAGGCGATGTTTTGGGAACTGACCCACACAAAAAAATGTTAAAAAGAAGTAAGAAACTTGCCAAGAAGATGGGTTATGGTAAAACTAAGAAAGTGAAAAAAGAAAAAGAACCTTTTGATTATGGTGGAAAGATGTTTTCACCAGAGGCGTGGACATAATGTTTGAGGAAGAAGATTTTCCAGCTTCAAAATGTGGCTGTGGTTGTCATTTTATCGATGACCCTGCATGGCGTGGACAGAGATGTGATTTCTGTGGATGTATCAGTGGACTTCATCATTTAATGCGTGAATCAGGACAGTAATAGGAATCTTTAAAGGGTTTACTTCGTAGTGAATTTAAATGGCTAATTGTACAAAATGCAAGACAAAATTACAAATGGATGAAATGGGAGTTTGTAAACGATGTATAGGCAGGATGCATTGAAGGTTAAATGCAAAGAATGTGGATGTTTTTTAAGTAATCCTATTAGTAAGGAAAAACAACTTTGTGGAGAACATGGTGGATTCAAAGGTTATGGCGAAAGTCTTCCACGAGGATTCAAGAGAGAGTAGAATATAATTTCAAATAGTAGAGTATTCTTTTATTCATTATGACTGAAGTAACATCAAATCGTGGAACCAGTAAGATTGAAGTCGATGACGAAAGTGGTAAGAATTGGGCTGGTAAGAAATTTAAGAAATTCCAGAAAGAAACACTTGAAAAAGCTGGTGACACAAAAGTAAGTACCAATAGGGGAACTGATACAACTGATGCTAAAGATATACCAGAAACTGAACAAGTTGAAGCCAAGAAAGTAACCTCGAAAAGAGGAACAAGTACTGAGGAAGTATCCACATGAGTGCGACCAATTTGATAAAGTGTCCTGAAGAGGGTTGTGACAAATGGATGACTACGGCACAATTAGGTTTTTCATCATCAGGGCAACCTATAGTACATACAACACGAGATGGGAGAAAAGTGGTAGAACAAGCATTAGTTGGTAATGCAGATGGAGAGCATCCTGTTCCAACTGGTGAATGTGTTTCTTGTGCAGGAAAAAGAGCTTATCAACATCCTACCAATATTAAGGCAAGAATAATATCTGAACAAAAAGAGAGGAGTAAACCTAGAGGTTATGGGCATAGTTCGCAACGTGACAGAAAGAACTACTAAAATTTAATTTCAAATATAAGTACTTTTACTATATATTATATGGAACGACACAAATGCAGTGATTGCAGATGCAGTTTTAGGACTGAAAAACAGCTCCGAGCACATTGGAGTGGTTTGCATAATGACTCTCATAATATTAGTGGAAGTGGTGAATAATGGGTAAAAAAAAGAAAGTAACACCGTATCGAAAATACCCAGCAGTTAAGGCATACATGACTGAATATAATAAAACGTATTATTTGGCTAATCGGGAAAAAATAATTGCTGATGCCAAAAAACGAAATGAGGAAAACGAAAAACAGTTAAAGGAATACTATCAGAAATATTACGCCCAAAATAGAAAGAAGTTATTGAGTTATGCAAAAAAGAGGAGGAAGACATAATGTTAGTTATTGACCCACCAAAAAAATCATTTGGGTCTAAAGGTGGTACACGCTATTTCATAAAAGAGTCAACATATGCCCGTCTGGTTAATATGAAGAATGATAAATGCTGTTCATGTGGAATACAACTTTTCATTAGGGATGAAGTTTACAGTAAAAGAAGTGGTAATAATCTTAGAGTAAGATGTATTAAATGCGCCAAAGCACAGTTTATGGTGGAATGAATGTGTGAACAAGACCTCTGGTTTTTCCTAGTTGCAGCGGGGATGGGTGTATTGGCTGCACCAATGGGTATGATGTTTATGCGAAGTAAGGGCTACAAATTAGAGAAAAAGAACAAAAACTCATCTATTTAAATTAGTTCAACTTCATGAAATTAAATTGGGTGGCAAGCTAAAGCTTAGAAAACGAATCAAAGCTCTGCAAAAAATTCAAGAAATGGAGAATTCTAATATTCCATACTCAACTTTAGCTATAGCCAAAAAAATAGGAGTATCAAAATCCACCGTTAGTAACTATAGAAAAGCTCTAAGAAAGGAGGGTCTAATCGAGGAAAAAAGAAGGGTTTCAACAGGAGGTGGAGATTGGATGGTTTCTAGGGAATTATTTGACGAAATACCATGTATCAGTAAATTCACTGAGAGGCTAAAATTGGATCAATTAATCCCAACAGAATATACAAACCGACTTTATGATATTTGTAGGATCACATCCACACATCCAGATAAGTTACTTGAAGGACTTGAAAACGCCGAAATAATCTTTTCAAACTTTACCGAAAAATACCGGGCTAAAAACCCTGAACTAATGCTTGACCGATACAATAGATCCATAAGGAAATTCATGGCACATAACCAAATCACACTTCCACCAAATTCCAAAGTCATGCCATCTGGCACAGATTCGTCAGGAGAATATTCCAGAATAAGATTGGATGATGAAGCGGTCAAAAATGCTGCATTATTTTTCAGTAAAGAATATGGTACTGAATGGGGTTTATTATTCAGTGTCCATCATGAGATATTTGCCAGACCAGCAACAATGCTTTCTTGGTCCCCAAATGTCGAAATAGAATATACCGAAGTTGATGGAAAATCATATGAATATGGAATTTGCTCTGTTCTTGAGAAAAAGACAAAGAAGCGTTTTGACAAGTTAATATTGCTTCCAGAGATCATAAAACAGCTCAAGGAGCTGTCCCAAAATAAGCCCATAATTGAAGGGTTTTCACAGGATACAATTTCCATGAAATACGCCAGTATGCTCAGAAAATATTACATATCAATCGGAAAGATAGAGGCTGATATAGAATACAAAAAAGGGCAAGAGGGGTGGCTATATTCTAACAGACCCATCTATACGATCAGACATTCTGCCGCTTTAATGTGGATGAGAAGGACTGGTTTTAACCTTGAACTTGTCGCCAAATTGGGATGGGATGATACCAAAACCCTGTCAAAGTTCTATGCCAGAACTACCGTTAAAAATATCATGCAAGCTGGAATCTGTTATTATTGCAGACCTCCAACAATGGAAACAAATGAAAAATTATTTTGTTCTGCAAGTCACGCATTAGCATATTTGAACGGAGCAAGAATATGACAGAAAAGACGAAGATCACATATACCTTACGAAAAAAACTATTCTTTAATAGAAGCGGAAAATTAATCTGTGTTAACTGTGAAATGAGTTTGGAGGGAAAATATGTTTTGAGTAATCGCCATCAAAAATACAGATGTTTACCATGTGCCGTAGCACATAATATAATAGACAAAATTCCAGAGGGGATACCAAAAGATGAGTATTAAACTATATGCTGGTATAGGCTTTGTAATAGCAGCAATTGGTTGGATCGTGTATTCAACAACGGGAATACCAATGCTGGTTTTTCCATAATGGGATTTGTAACATCTGGTACGGGGCATAGAAAAAAGCTTGATCGAAGCTTTTCGATAAGCTGTTCTGGACTTTGCCATAAATTTAAAATAAACAGACCAGTGGGAAAATCATTCTACGAACATAATGTCAGATGTACGCCATGTGAACATTACATCCCAAGAAAAGAAATTGTATATAATAAAGCAAATAAAATGCGAAAAGCTTACTGTCCTTGTTGTGGCAGTAATTGGATTAGAGGGCTTAATTCAAAAGTTGGAAGACATCGAAGTATAAGGAAAAGGGATGGTAAAATCCTAGCGAAAAGGTATTGATAGTATCACTCAGGTCTTTAAATAACAATTTCAAATACAAGAATGAATATACCATAATGGGGAAATGATGACTACAGCACTCAATCTAAGGTCACTAGGTTTGGGTCATATACTCCATTACACTCCAGACACGGTCATCAAAGTACCCCAAGGGTATGTCATCAACTTCTTCGATATTCTTCGTTTTCATACTCCGTGCGTTCTGGTGGCATACTCTTGATTTCTGATATATTGTTGAATCAACCACCATTGATATGGCAATTATTACTTATTCCATTGGTCGTACTCGGAGCAGTTGCATTAAACGAATTGGTTAAAAAGAAAGTCCAAAAGCCATACAAAAACCAACCAGCATGGCATGACAAATGGCATCCTAATGATATATGAACCCAGTCGAACGATTATATTTGAATTGGATGAAATGGTGGTTTGAGTTGAGTAAATGTGAACTTTGTGGACATGAGTCATGGCTTCGGAAATTCTATGGTACGTGCCCTAATTGTTTAGGATGGTCAGATTTAAGACGGCATAATCACAAGGAGAGTAAGTAATATGGCAAAGTGGTCAAAAAGCAACCGTGTCAAACGAGCTATTACCAAATGGAAAAGACATCTTAAAGTCGCAGAAAGCCAACTCGAAAAGGACAAAGCAAACCCACAATATCAAAGGGGAACATATAGGAATAATGGTAATAAGGAATACTTGGAAAAACGTATAGTCAACATTAATGAAGCCATTACAAAGTTACAGAATGAGATTCTGTAATGGCAATTCTGAAGTGGATACTAGTTCTTATCGTATTCAGAATCTTCCTTAGACGATGGAAATAGTCGTCTAATAATGCTACTAAAAGGCGGAAAAGCTCCACGAAATTTTTGGTATTGTGCCTATCATTAAACGGTCGTTTTCCATAAAACAATATTTTATATCGTTGAACTTAACATTGGAACAACACGCCTAAGCCGAAAAATTAACAATATAATCAAAGTACGGATTTCTGTGTGTCATATTATCGTAAAGTCCACAGCAAGCTAGGGTATTAGCTATAATATAATCAAGTTTATGAACGTGCAACGTAATTTTTTACAGCTTCTATGCATAGAAAGTATTAGGAATAAAAACCTCTCACGATTTTTTCTAGTTTTTATGTAGATTACATATAAAATATTATTTATTATATATCTTCATTTGTTCAATCTTTAATACACACCTATGTGAGAGGGTATATATGAAATCATTTCACGTTAATCACAGGATGTGGCTTTACAAGTTCTGCAAAGTTGGTGTGATGTAAATATGACGCTCATCGAAATTCTTGCCCAACCTTGGAATCAATATCGCCAAGGAATTATTTTCAGTATACAAAAGGGTGATTTTGATGCTGCAATAGTTATGCTGTTAGGGATGTGCAAAGTATTGCCAGAACAATATCGACCAGTGTTACCTGACATACCAAAGGCAGATAATCTGCAACAGGATTTCATGTTAAAGCAGGATAAATGGTCTTGGTGTACTGTGTCATTGCAATCTGTGGAAGATTCAATTTCTCGATGGATCCACGATAATTTTGATAGGGTGGCTATGGGCACATAGACATGGCACAAGAACCTCCACAAGAAGCCAATATTCCGCAAGAAGAGCCTGTAATAGGTTTGAAGAAAAACGGCGAAAAATACGACTATAGAAGGCACGAATTTGACCAAACAGAAAATGTTCAATTACATAGCAATGCAAAGCCTGCGGGATTTTTTCGTGACCTAATCAGCGTATGGGACTACAATGGAAAAAAAGTTCCAGTGCCAGCCAGATGGCACCCTAATAGCGTAATTAAACGAATTGTTCAACATAACCATTTGGGGCAGTATACGGGCATTGTAATGATAGGTCAGAGTGGATCTGGAAAAACGACTTTGACCAGAAAACTCGTACACCAGATACACATGATGGGAGAGGAGTATGTAGTAAAATGGTTCAATGGGCATGAGATGCTACATATGGACGAACACATCAAAAACCTCCAAGTCGGCACACCACACATAATGATTTTTGACGATGCGAGTTATACCCTAGAAGACGCTAAAAAGTCAGAAGTCGCAAAATTGGCAAATGCCCTTACAACGATTAGACACACATTGAAAAGCCGAATTATCATGGTCATGAATATACACTATTCTAAGGCAACAATGAAATTTTTCAGAAATCAACATTTCACGTTTTTGACCTCTGTGAGCGTAGAGGAAATGGGAAATTATCAGGACCTGTTCAAAGACAAAATGCACGTCATTAGGGCGTTTGGTAAGACGTATAACAAGATGATGCTGAGGGGCTACTTTGAGGCGCCTGTATCGAGCTTTGAAAGTACTGTAATAAAGTACAAGACAAATGAGCCTTTCAGGGTATGCCTTGTAGCCGAAGTTGCTGATCTTCATTTTATGCTATATGACAGGGCAGAATGTGCAAAATGCAAACCCATATCAGGAAAGGAGAAAAAACAGCCTAAATCGGTACAAGAGATTATTGAAAAATTTGGTGAAATGTATCATGGTAATAAAGGTAAATTACCAAATGAGTTCGCAGTAGGACTTCGATATTTTGCAAAAATACAAACTGGTACTAACACGCTAAGTAATACGGAACGTTCTGTTTGGAACAGTTTGACGAATATTCAAAAAGCTGGTTTTAATGATTGGGAGGGACTATGTGACGAAGTTTCAAAAATGAGGAAAAAACCAAATAAGCTAAAACACGGTATAAAAGCCGCTGCCAATGCCACGGTTTTCCAACTAGCTAGGGCGATCAAAAAAGAACAAGCTGAGGAAGAATCTAAATCTGAGCCAAAAATGGTAACGCCAGATTATGACTCTACATATATGCCTGAATAAACTCCAATCAAATTATCGATAAACGGTGCTTATATAGTCATTGAAGATCAACGACAGACATATATACAAACCAAAATCATAAGAAGAAGAGTGTAAAATGGAAAGTTGTATTATCTGTGAAAAACAATTGGAAGATGGTATAGGACGTTATCATTATCCAGATGGCGATTATTGTCATGCCTGTGGCGAGAAGTCAAAATGGTATAAAAAATTTTCAAAAATGAGTGCAGTTGAGGCTATTGAGTATATGGGCTTACAGGAACAATATGGAGTCGGAAATGTTTAAGAAAAATTTTCAAAAAAGAAGAGAAGAGCCAAAACCCATTTTTTGCCCTAATTGCAATACAGAGCATAAATGGGGACGTACTGGGGAATATTGTACTATGACGTGTTTTTACGCAAAATTGGAGAAGGATAGACTTGGTGAAAGTTAAAGAATTTTATAAAAAAGGTGACATTCCTGATGTTACTAATTGCACTGGGATGATGAGTGGTAGCCCACTATTGAGTAACCCACGAGGGCTTTCCTATGGGAATTATAAAAAGGCAATTCCTTTCCTAGAAGCAAGGGAAAAATTAGTTAAACACCATCTTAGTGCGTGTAGGAGAAGGGTAAAAAGGGGACGGGCAAAAATAGCCGAATTAGAAAAAACGTTGAGTAAAACGCAAGAACACCTGAATGATGATATAAACCGTTTAGGAGAACTAACGGAAATAAAAGAGATAGATAAGGCATTAAGCAAACTGACAATTAAACAGAGTCAGGGACACTGCCTACCAGCTTTGAAAAAAATACGTGAACGAATAACGAATCAAGAACTTGACAAAATTGAAGAAGAATTGGAGATTGAGAAGCTTTGATGATTATGAAAAAAACACCATTATTATCACCAGCCGACAAAGAATGGAAAAAACTATGGGATGTGCGAAAAGCGAATGTGGGTCTATACGCAGGCAACGTAAGGGGTCGTGGGGTATGGCGTAAAGTTACTAATGGTATGTTAGGATTAGACGGTACTACCGTAGATACAAGTTGGATCAGCAGACCGAGCCGTATTAACAGACCACATTGGGAAGAAAGAATAGAAAAATTGACTATAGCCCTTGGGCGACTTGAAGATGTTATAAAGAGAAAACAGCTTGAGGCTGAGATATGTAAGGGAAAAATAATCGTTTACAAAAAACAGTTAGAGTTGGCAAATAGTGAAAATTTGGACATAATACCTTTTATAAAAAACACGAGGGAGTTGCGAGATGATGGACAGGAGATTGACATTGAATAAAGGAGAATGGAAGCAATTGGAGGTAAGGGCATTTGAAAGAGAGGGAAAATCATTTGCGGAGATTACATCTTATAATGTAGAACACGCTAAAAAGGTAATATCAGATTTTGACGAATTTTCGCCAACTCTTTTTGTGGTTACAGATGATACTGTTTATTACATTTTATTGGACGTACAGCAGGCAGAAAAAATGCAATGTAGCCCAATGGATCAGGTAAAACCGATTTTATTCTCTTTTGTAAAAAATGAAAAAGAATTTGGAAAAATTGACTTTTATCATATACTTGGGGAAGCTTGGATGAAGAAGTTTTCCACGACAGGTAAGACTGTGAATATTGACACAGATAAAATACGTTATGGTGACATAGCAAAAATGGCAAGCAGGGTTGAGGTGCTAATGGAAGTAATGTCAAAAAGAGGAGAAAATACAAAGATTCGGCATTATGAGATGATTAGACAAATTGACGGTGAACAGGTCATGGCGTATAAGAAAGTGGAGTATAACGGAATGGATGGTGATGTTGCAGAACAAGCCGTGGAATCGACAAAGTTTCCAAGTCTTACTGACTGTCAACAGGAATTGGAGGATTTAAGATAATGAAACATGAAGAGTTCATGTGCGAGGGTGAACGTAAAAAAGCAGAGGAAGAATCTGGTATGTTCATACAGACGTTTTTTCATTGTAAAAAATGTGGTAGTGGGAGAAGTGCAGTGGGGTGGACAAAGCTAGGGATTCAAGTGTATTGTGAATATTGCAACAAAAATATAATCCATGTAGACTTTAGAGGACAAAAGGTCACGTATGCAGGCGATTCAATTACAACTGACGAATTGATACGAGTGAAGACGGATAAAAAATTACTTAAGAAGATAAATGATGAACGTATGTTGGCGAATACCAAATTTTTACCAAACACCCCGCCTGCAAGTAAAACAGTGGAGAACGAGGATAATGAAAAATTATAAAGCCAAAAAACATAAAACTGTTAAAAAGGACCCAGCCCGTTTACCAGTTTGGGTAGTTGAATTTGATAAGGTTTTAACTATAAAATTGCCTCCCAGTTCTAAAACGTTTAAAGCAGCAACAAAGAAAGAAGCGATAAAAAAAGCTAATGAATATGTAAAGGATGAACAAAAACGGGAGAAAACAAGAAAAACACCAGTTGTCGATATTACAACACTTAGAGGTCAATTGGATTGGTTATGGAGATGTGGAAGATTTTTCGGTAAAGTCGATATTAAAAAAGAAAAACATATCAAACTTACCAGTGTAAAGAAAACTGATAACTACGGTCGTTCGGAATATGGCTATACAATTCCAACGGTGGATTATGATGAGGTTAGGGATTTTGTAAAGAAGACTTTGGATAAATCACTTAAACGCATTGAAGATGGCTGTGAGCACCTACATGAAGAGGGTGAACGATATTGTGATACTTGTGACCAGACAGGACAAGGGCGAGCAATAGACTGGGATGAAAAACGAAGAGCGTGGACAAAAGCATGGAGAAGATATGCGTCTAAAGATGACCTAAATGATACGGCATGGAAACGCCATGATTGGACAAATTTAGATGATACACCTCCAACTCAGCAAGAAAAAATGCGTAAATGGATGGATGAAATTTATTCTAGGAACGTAAAGAAAAAAACCTATTGGACAAACGCTAAGAAGCAGTTCGATGATTCATGGTATTATTCCAAGGGCAAGCGGAAACAATTCATGGACTGGGATGATTTTTTCAGGAGTAAGGCAATCCGTGGAAAAGGTAAACGTTACAGGAGGAGAAAAGATGAAACGTAAGAGTTTCGAGCTGGAAATGACGGCAATACATCTGAGATTGCCTACCATACTATTAGCAAAGTTTGACGAGTATTGTAAAGATAATAACTATATGCGTGTAGAGGGTGTCCGGGCTGCAATCAGATTAATACTAAAGGAAGATGGTAGATTATGAAAGAATATTTGACTGATGATGACGATATCTACTGTGAGTTCTGTGGCACAAAAGAAGGTAAAATAAAAATGATACAAGATTTTGGTGTTTGTGAGAAATGTGAACGGGGAGGCAGAATATGACTTTTTGTAAAGAATGTGGTACTCACTTTCCAAACATCAATTTTCGTTGCAAATCTTGCAAAAGTAGTTATTATGCATCTATACAAAGGCGATACCATAAGGATACCGAAAAATTGAGTATTGAGGAGTTGCGAGATAATTGAGTGCTGACCCTAAAAAGCGTAAAAAATTGAGTGAAAAGGATACCGTTACAGCTAAAGTCATCATTGTTGTTGGGATGCTTACGCTTACAATATGGGGAACATTCTGGCTCGCACGGTGGTTGCCTGTATCATGATTCGGGATTTCTGGACTATGATTAAACCAAGAAGAGGTCGTGGCTTTGCCATTACGTTCACGGTTATTCATATTTGGGTTCTTGTTACTTGTTGGGGTACTATACAAAAACTAGGAGCATGGGCATGAAATTTACCATCGATTTGAGGTTTTGTAAGGTGACTAAAAGCTATTGGTTATGTGGGCATCCATGTTGTCAAGATGACTTTGACCCAACACTCTACAAGCCATTACCAGAGGAGTTAAAATCATGAAACCAAAGAAAGTAACTTTTTGGCTTGACGATAAGCATTGTCCTACGTGTGAATGTGATAGTGATGAGAAGAAAATAAACTACCATTATAAGATTAGGGGTTGTCCTAACTGTAACGCAAAAGTATGGTGTCAGGAGTGTACAACAGAACTATGACTAATCCAAAGAAGGCATACGACAGAATTTATGCTTATTACATAAAGAAAGGATACACGCATGAGGAAGCCGACCATGTGGCAAGAAATATCGCAGACAAGCAAAAATGACACACATGGAAAAACGTTATTGGCTGACACCGCCTGAAATATACAAACCATTAGATAAAGAGTTTCATTTCGATTTTGACCCTTGTCCTTTTCCTAAAACCATCGATTCATTAAATATGCCTTGGGGAGAAATGAACTACGTCAATCCACCATTCAAAAAAGTAGATGGAGGAACAATGCCATTCATTCACAAGGCAATAGCAGAAGCAAAATTGGGCAAGTCATCATTTATCGTTTTCAATGTCAGATCAGGTGTTAATCAATTATTACGAGCTGGTGGTGTGCCACGAGCCATGGGTAGAATAAAATGGTTGGAATGTGATACAAAAGAACCTTACCCAATGCCAAACGAATCAGTAGGTTTTTTCCTTAAAGGAGATGGTGTACCTACATTACTTTCTTCTAATATTGGGGTAGTAAAATGAGCCAAATAATATTAGGTGATTTCTATGAAGAATTACTAAAAATACGAACGAATACAGTGGATATGATTTTGACAGACTTGCCGTACAATTCAACGGCAAATACATGGGATGTAGAGTTGGATCTGCCTGAAATGTGGAATTTGTTTCGTCACGTTTTAAAAGATAATGGTGTGGTTTGTTTAACTGCGAGTGATAGGTTCGCACATAGATTGGCATTAAGCAACCAAAAAGAATACAAATATGATTTAATTTGGCATAAATCAAAGAGTGGCTCATCATTTGTTGGGAAACACAGACCAGTAAAATATCATGAAGTAATCTTGGTGTTTGGTGGAAAAAAATACAATCCCCAAATGGTAGAGGGAGAACCATATACAAGAACACAAAGTCCGTCAGGCAAGACAAATAATCATAAAATAGGATTTAAACAGGTAACAGTAGATAATAAAGGCACACGATTCCCCAGCACTATACAATACTTTCAACAAAAATGGCGCAGACAAGATCAAATACATCCAACCCAAAAGCCTGTCAAGTTATTTGAGTGGTTAATAAAATCTTATAGTGATGAGGGAGATATAATATTAGACTGCTGTGCTGGTTCAGGAACAACAGGTGTAGCTTGTAAAAACCTTAATCGTGATTATATCTTAATTGAAAAAGAACAAAAATATTATGATGTTATTATGGAGCGGTTAAAATGACTAAGAAATGCCAAAACTGTGGACATGGGCTCATGGATCACTATGTTGGTAAGGGATCACACGCCAATTCTCACAATAAACGTTTAGGAAGATGTAGGAAAGAATTTGTCATATGCAAGCATTGTAATAATACGGGTATTGTACGCAGACTTGAACACTTTAAGAGAGGTCTAACATCCCTTACTGCAACAATAAGAAGAGTTTGTGACGATTGTATGGGGTGGACTGGACCAAAGAACTGGACAAAATGTAAGTGTAAAAAATTCGTACCCTTTGATACTATAGCAGACCTAAAAAGGCGCGTTGAGATTTTGACATGAGTAGTAGGTTTAGCAGTAATAACTATCATGCCGGGAATGAAGTTAATAATGGCAGATATTGTCTTAGATGTCGCAAAGACCTCTACCACACATACCCATTGACCAAGCACACATATTGTAATAGATGTGGTAGTGTAGATGGTTATAATCAGATAACTCACAGGTGGTGTTATTGTCGTAGAGATAAAAAAATCACCAAACTATTATTGTATAGTTTATGGAAAATGGATCACAGACTCTGTGAAAAACATAATCAATATTGGAATAACGTGCCAAAACTCCCATGGATGAAGTTGGTGAAAAATGTTTAAGAAAAAATGCGCTAACTGTGGGCATCCCTCTAAATTCCACATAGGCGACCATCCCTTTGACAAGTGCAATGTAGATATCATAGACTATTTCGGAGCCCATAATGGTGTCCCTTATGGGAAAGCATATAGGTGCACTTGTACAAAATTCCAAGATGGAGATTGAGGTGGCTATACTGGTAGGTGTATGGGTAAATGCAGCAGTAAACACAATCTATTATGTCAAGAAATGGAACGTGGGCAAGTCAAAATGAAAAGCGATGATAGGTATGGGATTTGGACAGGCGATTGTGTTGAAAAGATGCAACAGATAAAGGATAATAGTATTGATCTTGTGGTAACAAGTCCTCCCTATGACAACATAGAGGGCAGTGGATATAGTAAGGGAAACAAGGATGTTCTTTTCCTAAAACTATACAGCGACTTCTTTGACAAGGTTCTAAACGAAATATTTAGAATTCTGAAGCCAAGCGGTCAATTTTACCTTAACCTGAAGAGTGGCACAATCAATAAAAGCCTAGTAACGCCACACTGGATAGAATTTATGGAGAGCTTTAAGAAATTTAAACTAAAGTCGTACATCATTTGGAAGTATGCTGGCTCGTTCGATTCGACTAAGATAAGATTTCATCTTGACTATGAAATAATATACCACTTGAGCAAGACAGATGACATAAAAATCAACTATGATAAAACAGAAAAAGACCCGTTGACAAGCGTATGGTACATACCTCATTTTATAAAAAAACGGTTGCACCCAGTTCAGATGCCTATTGCTGTAGCAAGTAAAATCATCAAAAGGGGAAGTAAGAAAGGCGACATCGTTTTGGATCCATTTGCAGGCAGTGGAACCACTATCATAGCGGCATCACGTTTACAAAGAGAGTTTCTCGGCATTGAGATTAATCCCAAGTATGTCGAGATTATTAAAAACAGACTCAATGAATAAAGCATCCCCTTTTCATATCTTAATAAGACTCTATTACGTCAATCTTTAAGAAAATTTTATAGCGGTTACACTTAATGTAACCGAAGCCTATATCTTCAAGAAAAAGAAAAAACGCGCCTTTTCATATCTTAATCAGACTCAATTACGTCAGACTTTAAGAAAATTTTTGGACAATTTTAGACCGCGCCCCCTAACGCCAGCCACGCACCTGCCCTTACCATTCATACCAATTAGTATTCATACCAATTAGTATTCACTTTCAAATAGTAGAACATTTTATACACATCATGGGGATTTCATAATGAGAAAATGTCCACTTTGTAAAGGATCTGGCAAGGGTGAAGACAGGTCCCTGTATATGATACCTGAAAATTGTCCAACTTGTGAGGGTGTAGGTAAGGTAAAGACTAAGAAAGAAATTGAAGAAGAGGAAAAGTTTCGTGCAAGTGAAAGCAGAAGTTCAGGTAGATACCAAAACCTCATACCAGACGGAAGCGATTGGGTGAATCCCTAATATGTGCTGTGACTTCTTGATGCGTTTGTTGAAAGGCAAGAAAAAGAAGTAATTTCACTTTCAAATAGTAGTACCTTTTACTTAAAACATGGCAACAAGAAAATGTCCATTTTGTAAAGGAACAGGAGAGGGAGAAGATGACTCTATGTATTCGCCACCGGGAAAATGTTTAGATTGTGAAGGAACAGGAAAACAGCATAAAGGTTGGATAGCTGGTTCTGGAAGTGGATCACAAGGTAAGCCCACTGGTTCAAACATACGAAGTAGCAGTGGACACTATGTCGTCTATTAATTTCAGTTTCAAATAGTAGTACCTTTAACAAAGAACAATGCCAACATCATTTGACGACACTAAAGAAGAATGTCCAAGTTGTAAAAGCAAGGACACTGAATTAGAATTTAACACATATGAATATCCCATGGAGAAATCGAGATACTGTAAAAAGTGTGGCGATAAATATACCAACTTAGAGTCAGTTCATAAAGCTGTCAAACAATTTGTAAAGGGTAAAAAACATGGGTGACATGGAAACCTCGTTTGGTAAGTACTTTAGGCAAAGGAAAGAAGGAAATCCCCTAAAAGCCACAAAGCACGTATGCAAAGATTGTGAACATAAAATAGATGAAAATGAATTACTTACAGATAATTGGACTGGCGAGAAAGTATGCAAGACTTGTGGAGCCAAAAGAGCATTTAGTGGTTTGAGAGGTTTATCCACCCTTTGACAGAAAAAGAAGTATATGATTGGGCACAAGGTGTTGCAGTAGATACCATACGCCAACAGCAAACAGATAGAGCCCAAAGTATCGCAGCACAAGAAGCAAAATTAGCACAATCCGCTAAACTTGGATATACCGGTCCTGTTAATCTACCAGAAGATCCAAACCATCCAATATACTCTATGGACCCAACTGCCAGTTGGGGTTTTCCTGATACCTCCAAGGCAATACCAGAAATGACCCAACAAGAAAGAGCTGATTGGGGTAAGGCTAATTGTGTAGGAACAGAGTGTCGAAAATACAAGGGAACGCCAGTTACCGCTAGCGAATGGGATAGAAGACATCCAGAGATGACGGCAAGAGGACTTATGTACCCAATGGCTCCAGCAAAGACTTTAGTTAAACACGGACAAGCAAGTGGTAATTATTGGCAGGCAAGAGGTCAGCCAGAAAGAGCAATAACAGATATACCATTCCTTAAACCATACACATCCCAAGAATTACATAATATTATGCCTGCGCCAAAATATGACCAGTATGGTCAATTAGCTGGTGCACCTAAAAAAATCGCACCACAGCAACAATACACACCAGAATACAAGTTAAGACAACAAAAAACGAAATCTGGATTTGCCGCCAGAAAGAAGTTTAAGAGAAAGAAAGATGAGGAAAAGAAAGGCTTCGGGTTTGATGTGCCTTGGTAAAATGTTGTCAAGTCCCTAATTGCGACAATCCATTATTCACACTAAAACATTGTTCCATACATATCAATGAAAGGGTGCATACTTTATGATCAATTTTGCATGGATGATGGGATTTATCGGGGTTGCCGTTGGGTTAATGGTTGGTATATTCGTATTTAGCGCCGTAGAAGATGGCATGGATTGTCCTGACGTTGCCACTA
>Ga0310345_10002487_pt1 | contig 18496 bp, 15 predicted proteins | sample HC15DNA20500_MG_FD_204667 | JGI IMG/M metagenome (GOLD analysis project Ga0310345, IMG submission 204667) | Marine microbial communities from station ALOHA, North Pacific Subtropical Gyre - HC15-DNA-20-500_MG | ecosystem: Environmental > Aquatic > Marine > Oceanic | place: Pacific Ocean: North...
TGCGTCGACGACGAGGGCGACCATAGCGAAAAGCAGCAGGATAACGCCGAGCGCGCGCGATAGACGGTGCATTGCGGATAAGACTTCGTTTCTGGTGGCCCCGACTCATAAATACGGCGGCCCCCGACTTGGTTCAATTTCGAAGCGTGCAATAATCGACATCCGATTGCGCAACGGGTGCGTCACGCCGCTTGAACCGGAGAGGCGCTTCGCTATAGTGCGCGGCTTCATCCGGAGCGGCCTGATGGTTTGCGGCGCTGCCTTGTTCAAGCGGCGCGATGAGCTTCGATGATTTCTGGAGAGGTGGCCGAGTGGTCGAAGGCGCACAGCATATGGCAAAGCCATATGCGTCCTTTAAAGAGAAGCGTGCGCTTTTCTTCGACAACGCGGGGCACAGCTCCGGACAAAATGTGGAGAGGTGGCCGAGTGGTCGAAGGCGCACGCCTGGAACGCGTGTAGGCGGGTAACCGTCTCGAGGGTTCGAATCCCTCCCTCTCCGCCATTTCTGAATTCGCGAAAGATGCTGAGCAGTCTTCAAAGGCTGCTTTTCGAACCCTCGATTCTTTCTGCGGACGGCGGGGCTAAGCCACGCCTATGGGTTCGAATCCCTCCCTCTCCGCCATTTCTGAATTCGCGAAAGATGCTGAGCGGTCTTCAAAGGCTGTTTTTCGAACCCTCGATTCTTTCTGCGGACGGCGTGGCTAAGCCACGCCTATGGATTCGGACCCCTCCCTCTCCGCCATTTCTGAATTCTACGAGATTTGCAGGGCAGCCCCAGAGGCTGTGCAGTCTCCGGAGTCAGACCTGCGAAAGAGACTGCCGGTACTGAGCCTCGGCGCGGCGCCTCAAGAGCTGATCGAGCATCTCCAGATCGTCGAGCAGGTCCAACGGATCGCGGTCGCGTGCATCCTTCAAAGCCTGCTTGAGCCAATCGCTCATGCCCGGATGCGCCAGCACCCAGTCGATGCGATCCTCCGCCTCCTGCAGATACTCTTCCAGCGCGCGGCCGGCTTTCATGACCTCCTCCTTCGTCAGACGTCGTATCGAGAATCCATTCCGTTGCCCTGGCCTTGGGGGCGGCCACAGCGGGCAGCGCCCTCATGCGACCGCCTCCAGGGGGCGAGCGGCGCCCGAAGGCTCAACCGGCTCCCATTCCAGATCGCCTGCGTAGCGGTGAGCGAGCCGTCCCGCCTCGTCCATGGCGAAGAGGTGGAGCCAGCGATTATCGAAGAGGGCGCGGATGCCGTCGTGGCGTTTCAGGATGTCGGTCATCGCTTCCCGCGGCGCCTCGATGCAGACCGAGAGCCGGAGCGGGTCGTGGACGTAGCGCTCGCCGTCATGGACCGACTGCCAAGGAAGGCCGGCGCGCAAGTTGCCGCCATTCCCCTCCAGGACGCCGAAGCCGCCGACCACGTTATGCAACAGCTTGTTGCCGGAGCCGAAGATCTCCGGCGCGACCGTCGAGCCGTAATATTGCAGGCTGATCCAGCTCGCGACGACGACCGGTGCCGTCATGATCAGTTCCAGCACGCCGAACCCGTTGGCGCTGTCCTGCTTCCAATCGTAATCGTGGAGGAAGGCGCGACCTTCGAGGTCGCGGCCCGTGGTGCGGGCGCGCGGCGCGGCGATGAAGGCCTTGCAGCCGGCGAGCGCCCATTCGGGGCGCACCTCGGCCCAGTTGCGCGCCCGCGCGCCGATATCGCGCTCGCCCCCAGCGCGGGGCAGGCGGAGCGCCCGCTCGCCGCGGGTCACCTTCCCCGCCGTCTCCAGCCACTGGCGAACCTGCTTCAGATCGTCGGTGTGGGATTCGGCTTTCACGTCGTGGTCGTAGATCTTCACCCGGTCGGTGGTGGTGTCGTGTAGCGCTCCGACGAAAAGCGTGTCCTCCGGCACGGCAATGCCGCGCTCGGCGAGACCGGAGCGCACGTGCGGGTCGTTCAGCAGCTGCGCCAGCAGGCGCGCATTGACCTCGCCCGAATAGCCCCCGCAAGCGCCGCACTGAAGCCCACTGGCGTGCGGATTGTTGACGACGTTGGCGCCGTGGCCGGCGAGCAGCACGATCCGCGCGAATCCGTGGGTCAGCGACATGGCACGCAGCACGGTTTCGGCCGCGGTGACGCGGGTCTCAAGGTCGAGCTCCGGGTCGAAGCGCGGCGCCGGATCGTTGGGGACGGCGGCATGGGTGAGACCGAGCCCGTCGCGCAAAAGCTTGCCGATATAGACCGGCCCCATTGCCTCGACGAAGGCGAAGGAGGAGACGGCGGCCAGCTTGAAGCGGCCAAAAGCCCGGGTGGCGCGCGCCTTGTAGCGGGCGGCGAGATCGCTGGCCCTTTCATCCTCACCGCCGGAGGACGATGTGACGGTGGGATTGACGAGCACCGGCAGGCGCCGTTCCTCTACGTCGGAGGCGAAGCGCCGGTGCTCGGTGAAGATGCCGAAGAAGCCCGCGAACCCGAGGGTGCGGATCGACGGAGCCACCGCTTCCAGCGCTCGGCGAAAGACCTCGGAGCGGACGTCGATGCAGAAGGCAGCCTGGAGCTTTGGCCGTTCCTCGGCGCTCTGCAGCGCGGGCGCGGCGAGGCTATCGGTCAGCTTCCGTTGGTCAGCACGCTCGGCGGCCTCTTGCAGGATCTCGTCGATTGCGTCGTCTGGGCTGGCCTTAAGAGGCGCTTCGTGGGCCCGGCGCGCCGCCGCCCATTCGTCGGCGATAGCGGCTTCGTGCTGGGCGAACAGCGCCTCTTCCCAGAGCAGCCTTATCGCCAGGAAATCGACGATGGTCCTGTCGGTGGTCCCGTCCAGCTCGGCGCGCCAGAGCTCATAGCGCGCGTATTGCCCCCAGCCGCCGAGGGACAGCAGGAGCTGGTGAAAGTAAGTGTCGAGCGCGGCCTGGTCGAGGCCGAGCCTTTCGGTGGCGCGGGCGATCGCATCCATCGGGTGTTCAGGCGCCTCTGCGACGAATGTCGCGAACCCGTCGAGCCCCATGATCTCAGGCGTCAGGTCGTGGGTCGCGTAGGCGCACCATGCGGCCCAGGCTGACCGGCCGCGCGGAGCCGCCCATAGCGCCTGACCTTGATCGAAATAGCCCCCCGCCCAGAGGCCGAAACGGTCGGCGATGAGGCCCGGCCAGTCGGTACCGCCTGCCTCGGCAGCCAAATCGGCCACCGTCGGGAGCGCAGCCGATGCCGGGCGCTCTTCCGCGGCAGATGCCTTCAGCGCGGCAACGCTGGCCGGCTTGCCGGCCGCGGACGATGCGCGCAGGGCTGCATCGAGGTCGTCGTCATCGATCTGGCCGCTTTCGATCCGGTCCCGATACCAGCTTCGCGGCATGGTCACGGGAATGCCGCCGACGCGGGCCAGGCGCGCCCCGGCGCCGGCTAAGGTCTCGCCGGTCTGGCCGAGGAAGGGATTGACGGCCACGTAGGAGGCGAGCGGCCAAAGCGGCGGGATCTGCCGCGCGGCGGCATCGGCGGCCGCTTCGATCGCCTGGAGATCGATGTGATGGTTCTGCAGGTCGGTCTTCATGGTTTCAGTTCCCTCGAATGTCAGGACGGGCGGCGGACGGACCAGTTGCCGATCAGCCGGTCGAACACCGCATTGGCGTAAAGGCCGTTGGACACGTGCACGCGCAGGCCAGCGGCCGCCGGGTGGTTGGACCAGAGCGGGAAGAAGGCCTGGGCCACGGCAACGAAGCCGAAGCTGAGCACGGCCAGCACGAGGAGCGCCCATTCCAGCGGACCTGGCGCCGGGGTCGCCGGCAGCGTTCCGGCGGTCAGCCCCTCGGCGCCTCTCTGGAGGGCGAAATAGGCGACGGAAACGGCGACGGCGTAGATGGCCGTCCGCCAAGTCAGCACGCGGGGCGCCCTGTCGGCGAGGCCCTGGGCCAGCAGATAGGCGACGCCGAGGACGAGGATCGCGCCGAGCGCAATGGCCTGGGGGGACTTGTTCTCGAAGCCGAAGCCGAAGCCGATGGTCGCGTAGATCGCCAAGGCCAGGACGAAGGCGCGGACGACCGCCCAGCCGTTCGGGATTGCGATCGGGCCCGGCCTGCGGATCGATGCGACCAGTTCGACCACCGTGCCTGAGGCGAGGAAGGCGTGCGCCTTGTAGAGCGAATGGGCGACGACATGGAGCAGCGCCAGGGGGAACAGGGCGAGGCCGCACTGCATGATCATGAAGCCCATCTGAGCGATGGTCGACCAGGCGAGCGAGTTCTTCACCGCCGACTGGGAGAGCATGGCCAGGCCGCCGAAGAGGGCGGTGAAGCCGCCGACGATGACCAGCACCGCGAGCACGCCAGGGGCGAGCAGCATCACGTCGGCGAAGCGGATCAGCAGGAATCCGCCGCCGTTGATCACGCCGGCATGGAGAAGCGCGGAGACAGGCGTCGGGGTCTCCATCACCTCGGTCAGCCAGCCATGGACCGGGAACTGAGCGGATTTGAGCATGGCGGCGAGCGCGAGGAGCCCGGCGGCCCAGGTCACGCCCGGGGGCATCACGTCGGCGCCGGCCTTGGCCAGGATCGCGCCGATGTCGAGGGTGCCGTAGCCGAAATAGAGGAGCACGGCCGCACCGATCAGCGCGGAATCGCCGATGCGCGCGACGATGAATTTCTTCCGTGCCGCCCTGATGGCCTGGACCCGGTCGCCGTAGAACAGCAGGAGGCGATTGAGGCAGAGGCTGGTGGCCATCCAGGCGGCGACGAACTGCACCAGATTGCCTGCCTGGACGAGCAGGAGGACCGCGGCGAGCGTCGCGCACATGAAGCCGAGAAAGGCGCCCTGCCGCGCTTCGCCGTCGAGATAGGAGGCGGAATAGCGGAGCACGATCCAGCCGACGAAGGCGACGAGCAACAGCATGGTCACGCTTACGACGTCGATCCGGGTCGAAAGACCGATCCCCGCGAACCCGAGAAGCGGCCCCGTATGGACGCCGTCAGCGATCAGAATCACCGCTGATGCGATCGCGGCGGCCAGAGCAACCAGAGCGGCGCCTTCGGCGATCTTCGGGATCAGCGGCGGGCGACGGCCTGGGCGGAGGAAGGCAATGGCCGCCGCCAGGAGCAGTGCTGCGGGTGCGATCAGGGGAACGAAATCGTAGAGCATAAGCGCGGCAGCCTCCCAGCTGGTTGAGAACTCGCCTGCTTCTACGGCATCGGTTATACTGAAGAAAAATACATTGTTTTCGGCTTATCGTTCTATTTAAATGAACGATATGGAGCTGAACTTCCACCACCTGCGCTATTTCCACACCGTGGCTCATGAGGGAAACCTGACCCGGGCGGCAGAGCGGCTGAACGTTTCCCAGTCGGCGGTGTCGACCCAGATCCGGCAGCTGGAGGAGCGCCTGGGCCAGCCGCTGTTCGAGCGTCGCGGCCGGTCTCTCTTTCTCACGGAGGCGGGCCGCATCGCCCTCGATCATGCGGACGCGATCTTCGCGGCCGGCGACGAACTCCTGAACACCCTCGATGAGCGTCCGTCGGGCCGGCGCCAGGTGCTCCGGGTCGGATCGCTCGCCACGCTGTCGCGGAATTTCCAGATCAGCTTCCTGCGGCCACTGCTCGGCCGCGAGGATGTCGAGATCGTCGTCCGCTCGGGCGCCCTCGGCGATCTCCTGCAAAACCTCGAAGCGCACCGGCTCGACGTCGTCCTGGCGAACATCTCGCCGCCGCGCGACGCCGCCACGCCCTGGATCTCCCACGCCATCGCCGAGCAGCCGGTCAGCCTGATCGGGACGCCGGAACGGATCGGCAAGAACGCCTCGTTCGAGGAACTGCTCGCGCGGGAGCCGCTCGTTTTGCCCACCATCGAAACGAGCATCCGGTCGGGCGCCGACGCGCTTTTCGAGCGGCTGCATATCCGTCCGAGAATCGCGGCTGAGATCGACGACATGGCGATGATCCGCCTCCTGGCGCGCGAAGGCGTCGGGCTCGCGGTGGTGCCGCCCATCGTGGTCAAGGACGAGATCGAGAGCGGATTGCTGGCCGAGGTCGAGCAGTTTCCGCAGCTGAGCGAAATCTTCTACGCCGTCACCCTGTCGCGGCGCTTCCCCAATCCCCTGTTGCGTGAACTGATTGCGACACCTGCGCTCGCGTGATTGCTGTCGCCGGAAGACTCAAGGCGCCGACCTCGCAGCGCTCTCCCAAACATGGCCGGGCTCGGCGGCGAGAAAGGTCTCGGGCGGGATACGGCTTTCATCCAACGCCTTGGCGAGCGCCAGAGCCGGCGCGTTGCGGCCTTCGTCGGTGAGCTTGAAGACGCCCCAGTGGATGCCCAAAGCCTGTGCGGCGTGGAGGTCCTGCATCATCCGAAGGGCCTCGGGCGGATTCGCGTGCTGAGGCTGCATGAACCAGCGGGGCTCATAGGCGCCGATGGGCAGGAGGGCGAGATCGGGCGCGCCAAGGCGCTGGCGGATCTCTCTGAAGACGCCGCCGTCCCCATAGCCGGTATCGCCGGCGAAGTAGACCGTATTATGCGCGCTGCGGAGGACGTGGCCACTCCACAACGCCATGCGGGCGTCGCCCATTCCCCGGCGCGACCAATGCTGTGCCGGAACGAGGGTGACGGCGACGTCGCCGTTCAGCCGGTGCTCGTCCCACCAGTCGCCGGTCCAGATGCGCGCTTTCGAAACCGCCCGCCGCACGATCACGTCGTTGCCGAGAGGGGCGAGGATTTGGGGGTCGTCCCGCGCGACCAGCCTTCGCAAGGTGGCGGTGTCGAGATGGTCGTAATGATTGTGGCTCAGGACGACGGCGTCGATCCTCGGCAGGTTATGGAAGGCGATGCCCGGCGGGCAGACGCGTTTGGGTCCTGCGAAGGTGAACGGGCTGCAGCGCTCCGACCACACCGGATCGGTCAGGATGTTCATGCCGGCGATCTGGATCAGAACCGTGGCATGGCCCACCACCGTCGCCCGCAGCCCTGAGACCCTGTTCGCAGGCACCACCTGGCGGATTGGCACTTCCCGGGGCCACCCGACATTATCGGCGGTCAGCTGCCAGCGAAGAAGATCCCGCAAGGTCTTGTCCTTGGTCCGCGGCGCGATGTTGTGGAAGCGCGCTCCATCGAAATGGTCGGTGGGGGGACCGGCGTAGTAGGAATTTCTCGGCATGAAAGGCTGACAACCTCAGCAGCGGGAGTACGCGGGCACATAAGACGGCACGCGCCGCGAAGGAATGGATTTCGGGACGGCGCGCCAGCAACTAGAGTTCGTCTCAGGCGCGCAGGTGAAGGCGGAGGACCATGGCAAGGCGTAGGACGAGTGTCGTTGCAGGGATCGTGATCTTAGGCTTCTTCGCCTTGCTGCTGGCCTGGTGGCAATGGCCCGGAAATCCATCGTTACAGCCGGATGCAGGCAAGATCCAGGCGGTGAACGCCGCACCGCAGCTGACCTGCATCTTCTACAAGTTCACGATCCAGCGCCCCACCCTGGAATTCGGGTTCAACGTCGAGGGGAAACTCGACGAGCCACGCTTCGAGCAACACTACGTCGCGACCTCGAACGGGGAGGAGCGGATCGTCGACGTGAAGGACACGCCCTATCCGGTCTGGCAGTTCGATCCTTCGAGCGAGCCGAAGCGGCTGCAATCGGAGATCCGGGTCCTCGACACCTCCTTGGCCGGGCATCATACGGAGCCCGTTACGATCGAGCTCTACAGCTACAATCCGAAGACGATCAGCCCGGAATGGTTCGAGGCCGGGATCAAGAGCGTGCACTACCAGAACCTGCCGGGGCAGTGCCGCCAGGCGATTCCCCTGAACGCTCCTGTGGACGCGCGGGCCGAATAGCTAACGCTCTCACGCGTCTTCGCTCTGCTCTGCGGTCTGGTTCGCAAGCCAGCTTTCGACAGCCTGCGCCGTGACCTCGGGGAATTCCTCATAGAAGGAAAGCTTGCCGCTGGAGAGCTCCAGCCCTTCGGTATTGTCGAGGCCGGCGAGGAGCTGCATCTCCGCCTTGGATTTCGGCGGCGCGTCCTTGGCGTAGAGGAGCAGCATGTTCTCGCCGGCTCTCTGGGCGGCGGACAGGAGGTCGTCCCGCTCCTCATAGGGATCCAGCTCGCCGGTCACGAAGCGGATCGACGCGTAGCGGGCGCCCGGCGCTTCGGTGACGCGCCGCTTCTCCCACATGCGCTCCTCGGTCAGCCATTCCGGGTCGCCATAGACATGGCCGCGGGCCATCATGCCGATCACCGGCTTGTTGACGTTGAGGCGATAGAGGCCGCCGCCGATCACGGGCAGATCGACGGTCCGGGCGAGGGTGCGGAACAGACCCATCCGCTTTGCAGCCATGGTGGGGAGCGGTCCCCGCCAGGTGGGCGAGAGCAGCACCAGCTTGCCGAGGCTACCCGGGGCCTCCGCCGCCTGGCCGATAGCATAGCCGGCGCCATGGCCTGCGGCGATGGTGGCTGCGGGCTCGTACTGCCTCGCGAGGAAGCGGACGAATTCCCGATAGTGTTCCGGCCGCCAATCGACCTTGGGGCGGGGCAGATCGCCGAAGCCCGGCCAATCGATCGCGACGGTCGAGAAGGACTGGCCGAGGGATTGCTGCAACCCCCAGAGCTCGCGCCGGGTGGCGATGGAGCTGAGCGCCGGCAGCATGAGCAAGGTCGGCCCCTCGCCATAGCGGGTGAGGCCTAGCTCAAGCGGCTCGCCGTCCGCTTTCCAAGCGATTCGTCCTTCGATTCCATCCATGGCCCCCCGTAACACGAAAACTTCATGGTCGGGATGTGGCATCCGCCGCACGGAATTCCTCTCCAAGCCGGGCGACGAGCTCTGCGGCGGGCATGGGGCGGGCCAGCGGTGCGCCCTGGCCGGCCCATTGGGCGCCGAAGCCTGTCTCGCCTGCCGCCTTGGCGGCAGCGTTCAGAGCCTTCGCGGCGTCATAGGCGATGGGGTAGTCGGGAATCTCATCGCCGAGCTCGGGCGCCAGGGCGGTGAAGCGATTGGCGAGGCAGCGGGCGGGGCGGCCGGAGATCGAGGCGATCATTTCGGTGTCGTAGGCGGCCTCGCTCTGGAGTGCCTTGCGGTAGCCTTCGTCGGCGGCGGATTCCGGACAGCCGATGAAGGCGGTGCCGAGCTGGGCCGCAATCGCGCCAAGATCGAGCGCCGCTGCGATGCCCGCGCCATCCATGATGCCGCCGGCGGCGATCACGGGCACGGGCAGCTTCTCCACCAGGAGCCGTGTCAGGGTGAAGGTGCCGAGACGGCTGTCGCCCGCGTCGGGATCGAAGATGCCGCGATGGCCGCCGGCCTCGTAGCCTTGGGCGACGACCGCCTCCATGCCGGCATCGACGGCAGCCTTGCCTTCGGCGAGATTTGTCGCGCTCGCGACCAGGATCGCTCCGGTCTCCTTGAGCGCCTTGATCTTCTCCCTCTGCGGCAGGCCGAGGTGGAAGCTGACGACCGCTGGCCGCGCCTCGACCAGAACGTCCAGCATCGCGTCGTCGATGAGAAAGCTGGTGTTGATCTCGCGCAAGCTGTCGGGCGGTTCGGCGCCGAAGCTCCTGAAGGTCGGCCGCATGCGCTCGATCCATGCCGCCTCGCGGATTGGGTTCGGGGTGGCGGGACGATGGCAGAAGAGATTGACGTTGAACGGACGGTTCGACCGGGCGCGGATCGCGGCCATCATCTCCCTCGCGCCCTCGGCGCCTGCGCTTGCCAGACCGACCGCACCGAGGCCGCCAGCCTCTGAGACGGCGGCAGCCATCTCTGGCGTCGCCGTGCCGGCCATGGGGGCCTGGAAGATCGGAAGCTCCAGACCGAGCCGCTGAAGGATCTCATGCATGGCGGCGATCATACGCCCGGCTTGTGGCGGCAGACAGGCACGGCTTTGCGGAATTCCATGAGGAGGCGGAAATTCCATTCCGTTCGCGGGCGCATCGCAACGCCTTGGCGGACGAGTGGCTCGCGTATGACGCGAAATTTCACCGTCAAGCGGCCTGGTGAGCGCGAAGGCCGAGGGACTTGCAGATACGGCCTCCGGAATCCCTGGAATCTGCGCCTTTTCCGGACAGGTTCGGAAAATTTGTCGGAGCCGATTTACCGGAGATAGATAATCAATCCGTACAACCAAACCGACAATTTGGCCGCTCCCGTGCATCGGAGCGTCTTTCGGGTTTACCGCTGATGAGAAAGGCCGCTCGGGTGCAGGCACAGCCTGGGATGCTCAGAACGAGCTTGCGCAACAAGATCGTTCTTATGGCCCTCGCCATTGCCACCCTGGCTTCGGTCGCCATGGGCGTGGCCACCTATCGCCGCTCGGCGAGCCTGGCGGAGGATCTCGGTGCTGCGAAACTCGCCGGCGAGACGAAGCTGGTGGCGGAGAAGCTCTCCGAATCCCTGCGCAACATGCAGGCGGACACCTCCATCCTTTCCCTGACGCCGCCCATCGAGGGCATTATTCGCGCTGGCCGCGCCGGCGGAACCGACCCACTCGACGGGTCTACCTCGGAAGTCTGGGAGGCGCGGCTGGCGACCATCTTCTCTTCGATGCTCCAAGTGCGGCCCGCCTATTCGCAAATTCGCTTCATCGGCGTGGCCGACGGCGGTCGGGAGATCGTGCGCGTCAACCGCACTCCCGACGGTCTCGAGATTGTCGATGAAGATGAACTGCAGACAAAGGGGCACCGTCCGTTCGTGAAGCTGGGCCTCAGCCTCGACCCCGGCGAGTGGAGCTTTTCCGATGTCTCAATCCGGCTCGATTTCGGCCGGGAGGATGAGGATGGGCGGCCCAATATCCGCAGGCTCTATCCGATCTTCGATCAGAACGGCCAGCGGTTCGGCCTCATCGTGATCAACGCCGATTATGAAATCCTGATGCAAGAGGCGCTCATCGCGGCACAGCCGACGAGCTACACGATTGTCGCCAATTCTGTGGGAGACTACATCGTCTACGATCCGGTCAGCGGCCCAAGCGATCTCAACTTCCACTTCGACCCGGGATATGCCGCGCCTATGCCCCTGGCGGTGCGGCCGAAGCCCGACGAGCGCGGCCTCGTCCGCGATGGCGATTTCGTCTTCTTCGGCGCTCAGACAGTCATCGATCTGGCGCGGCGTAACCTCGTCCTCGACGTGCTGACGCGCGTTTCCGAGGCGGAATTGCTCGCCCCCGCCTACGCTGCCAACCGCGATAGTCTCCTCTTGGGATTGGCGCTGCTGCTGGTCACGAGCACGGCCGCCTATTGGCTTTCCCGGCGGCTGACGCGGCCGCTCCAGGAGATGACGGAGGAGGTCGGCAGGCTCGGCGACGGCAGGACCGACCTGCGTCTCCCGGTCGACCAGCCGGACGAGATCGGCGCCCTGGCGCGCGCTTTCCAGGAGGTGACAGGCGAACTCGTCGAGAGCGAGGCCAAGATCCGCGCGATCATCGACAATGTGGCCGACGGTCTGGTGGTGACGGACGAAGACGGAAAGATCGAACTCACAAATCCAGCCTTCAAAGCGCTGTTCGGTTATGAAAGGCGGCGCCTCGCCGGCAAACAGATCGCCGACCTGTTACCCGGCGGGCTTCAGAATAGGGCCGGCATTCTGGCGGTGGAGGTCGCAGCGCGGCGCCAGGATCGGTCTACCTTCGAAGCCGAACTCTCGGTGACCAGGCTCCTTGTGAAGGATCGCGCCCTCTATTCTTGTATCGTGCGCGATGTCAGCGAGCGCAAGAAGGTGGAGCGGATGAAGGATGAGTTCGTCTCCACCGTGAACCATGAGATCAGGACGCCGCTGACCTCGATCGCAGGATCGCTCGGCCTGCTGCATGCGAGAGCTGCCGGAGAGCTCGATGCGAAGAGCGCGAGACTTCTGGAGCTCGCCCAGACGGGCGCCGAGCGCCTGACCCGGCTGGTGAACGACATTCTGGATGTCGAGAAGATCCAGGCCGGCAAGCTCGATTACCACATGGAGCAGACTGATCTTGTTGCGCTCGTGCCGCAGGTGATCGCACGGGCGGAACCCATCGCGGACCGGTATGGCGTCTCATTCACATTCGAGAGCGATCTGGAGTGCGCCATTGTCCTGGTCGATCCGGACCGGTTCGAGCAGGCGCTTGTGAACCTCCTTTCGAACGCGGCCAAATATACCGAGCCCGGCGATCCGGTGGATGTGCGCATCGGCCGATGCGAACAGTCCGGCCGGGTCTGTGTTTCGGTGACCGATCACGGCCCCGGTATCCCGAAGGAGTTCGAGAAGGACGTGTTCGAGCGCTTTACCCAGGCCGACATTTCCGGCGCCCAGAAAAAGGGCAGCAGCGGTCTTGGTCTCTACATCACGAAGACACTGGTGGACGCTTTCGGCGGGACGATCAGCTTCGCCTCGGAAGTGGGAAAGGGGACATCGTTCGAGGTCCGCCTACCACTCGTCGAGACTCCCCTCATGGAGTCGGTCGTAGATTCAATGATGGAGGTGCGGAAGAGTGCCTAAGAACCTACAGCGTATTCTCTATCTTGAAGACGTCCCGGAGATCGCCGAGATCGGCATGATGGCCCTCGAGGACATCGGCGGCTTTCAGGTGAAGCATTGCACCACGGGGCGTGAAGCGATCGAGGCATTCCGTACGTTCAAGCCGCAGCTCTGCCTGTTCGACGTCATGCTGCCGGATATCAGCGGGCTGGAGGTGCTGAAGGTCATCCACGCGCTGCCGGAAGGATCGGACGTGCCGGTGATCTTCATGACGGCCAAGGCGCAATCTCACGAGCAGGAGCACTACCTGGCTTGCGGCGCCGTCGGCGTCATCGTGAAGCCGTTCAACCCGCTCCGCCTGAGCGACGATCTCGCGACGCTCTGGGCAAAGCATCAGACGCCCGGCAAGGCGGCCGCAGTCGGGGCGTAGGACGGGAGCGGCCCCGAGGCAATCCTCTCAACCGGTGCCTCGAAGCCTAGTGCATCGGTGCCGCGATCAGCTGCCCGGCACGGTCATGAACTTGAAGGGCTCCGCCTTCTCGAACTTGTCCGTCGCGTCGCCCGCATAGTAGTGGCCGCCGGCGATGGGGAGCTTCCTGAAGCCCGCTTCGTTGGAGAAGTCGATCTCCGACAGCCGCACCCAGAAGGTGTTCGGCGTCGTGGCGGAATCGAAGAAGTAGACCATGTTCTTCTGGTCCGACGCCGTGCGCCAGATGGTGGACGCGATGTTCGGCTGGTCCGGGGTGGTGATGCCCAGCGGCACGCTGACGCCGCGGATCACCGACAACGTCTGCGCCACCGCCTGGTTGGCGTAGGTCTGGTCCGGCACGTCGGCGATGTAGTTCTTGGCGAGCTTCTTGGTCACCGCATCCATCAGGAACGAGGCGCGGACATACCGGTCTGCGGCGCGGTTGGTGCCGGGCAGGAAGGCCATGCCGCCCACGGTTTTCCAATAATCGTTCAGAGCGATCTGCTGGCTGTAGACCGGCGAATTGGTCATCACGTTGTACTGCTTGCCGTGATGCACCACGAGCTTGCCGTCCACGTATTCGAAGATTGCGGAATCGCCGCTCGGGTCGGAGACCGAGAGATGGAGCGTGGCGGGCGAACCGTTGGGCAGGTCGGCGGTGACGATCCGTAAGGGATGCTGCTCGAGGTTCTCGACCGCCTCCGCCACGGTGGCGAAGTTGTCGAGTACGTATTGCGCCCAGAAGCTGATGGCCATGGGCGGATTTTGCGTGTCGTCGCCGTACTGGGACTCGGCGAGATAGAGGAGATTGGCCACGAGGCCCTTCTCGTTCATGCCGTCGGCGCTGGCGATGTTGTAGGCCGAGGCGATGACGCTGCCGTATTTGGAGGTCCAGGTGGGGGAGTCCGGCCCGGCGCCGCCATTCCGCTCCACGCCTCTGGGGAAGATCCAGAGGTCGGTCTGCATGTCCTCCTTCCAATCCATGCTCCGGCCGGTGATCACGGTGCCGTCCTGGCCGAGATAGACCGCGCGGGTGCAGGCTGCCGCGGGGGCGGCGCAAGCCGAGGCCAGCACGGACGCCGAAACAAATGCTGCCAGGATTTGGTTGGGCTTCATGGAAATCTCCGTCACACAGATCGCAAAGCTACTGCGCGCCACAACAGCAGACGCCTCTTAAGATTGCGCGAAAGGGAATTCTCGAAAGCGATGCATCGGATCGAGTTGGCAGCGGCGAAGAGGCGGCAGGGCACCGTTCATGGCTAAGGCAGGCACCATCCGCATCGGCATCTCCGGCTGGAACTACAAGCCGTGGCGCGGGGTGTTCTATCCCGAGGGCCTGACCCAGAAGCGCGAGCTGGAATACGCCTCCGAGCAGTTCCGGACCATCGAGATCAACGGTACATTCTATTCCATGCAGCGCCCGTCGAGCTTCGCAAGCTGGCGGGAGCGGACGCCGGAGGGCTTCGTCTTCTCGGTTAAGGGGCCGCGCTACATCACCCACATGCTGAAGCTGAAGAACGTGAAGGCACCGCTGGCCAACTTCCTGGCGTCGGGCCTCTTCAATCTCCGCGAGAAGCTCGGGCCCATCCTGTGGCAGTTCCCGCCGAACATGCGGTTCAACCCGGAGAAGTTCGAAAGCTTCTTCCAGATGCTGCCCCGGAATACGGAGGAGGCCGCTGCGCTCGCACGCAAGCATGACGACAAGGTCAAAGGCCGCGCCGTGCTGACGCCGGATGCGAAGCGGCCGATGCGCCATGCGGTCGAGATCCGCCACGACAGCTTTCGCGACGAGGCCTTCATCGCGCTGCTCCGCAAATACGACATCGCCCTGGTCTGCGCCGACACGGTGGACTGGCCGCGGCTAATGGATCTGACATCGGACTTCGTCTATTGCCGGCTGCACGGCTCCGAGGAACTTTATGCTTCGGGCTACGACGACGATGCGTTGGACGATTGGGCGCGGCGGGTGCACCGGTGGGCGCAGGGCGGCGAGCCGCAGGATGCCGAGCGCGTCTGCGGACGGTCAGAGACGCGGAAATCCGGCCGCGACGTCTATGTCTATTTCGACAACGACATGAAGGTGAAAGCCCCGCGCGACGCGGCGGCTTTGGCGAAGCGCCTCGGGATCGCCGGCTGAAGCTCTACCCTGCGTGGGCGATCTGGCCGACCGGATCAGCCGATATCAGCCTGGGAGGCGCCGAGCCTATCGGCGGGGTCGGAGACTTCCTCCCGCACCTCGACCTCCACATCCATGCCGATATAGGCGTCGGCCGGGCCGATAAAGGAGCCGCGCACGGGAAGCGCCTGTTCCGGCGTGCGGGTGGTGGCCACGCGCACCAGATCGCGACCCGCGACGATCTCGTTGGTGGGGTCGAATTCCACCCAGCCGGCTCCGGGCAGGAACACCTCTGCCCAGGCATGGGTCGCGCCGCCGCCCACAAGCCCCTCTCCCGCGCCTACAGCGGCGGCGTCGTAGAGGTAGCCGGTGACGAAGCGGGCAGCGAAGCCGAGGGTGCGAACGGCCTCCATGAAGAGGAAGGCGTAGTCGCGGCAGGTGCCGCTTTCCCGGGTGAGCGTTTCCGCCGGAGACTGAACGCCACGCTCTTCGCGGCGGATGTATTGCAGGTTGTCGTGGATGGCGCTGCTGAGCGCGTTCAGCACCTTCATGCTGCGGTCGGGCATCTCAGGCAACACGTGCTGGATCCAATGCTCGACGGCCGGCCGGTCCTGACGCACCTGGACGAAGAGGAACGGCGACAGATCGATGCTCTCGTCGGCGGAGTAGCGGAAGGGATAGTCGGCTGCCTGCTGGTCGAGCTGGATCTCCGGTTCGTCGAATACGTAGCGGCGCAGAACGAGCTCGCTGCCGATGAACAGCTCGGAAGCGCGGTCGTGGAAAGCCAGTAAGGCGACGGAGTTTCCGAACGTATCGAAATGCCAGCTCACGTCGGCATGGGGCGATACGGCGAGCTTCGAGTCCAGAATCCGCATGTCGTGGGCATCGCGCGGCCGGATGAGGAGCCGGTGCGGCCCAAAGGCGACCTGTGTGTCGTAACGGTAGCGCGTGCGGTGAATGATGCGAAGATTGGGCATGACGTTCGGCTTCCGGCGAGGCCATGCCGCCGGCAGGGAAACAAACGCCCGGCTGGCGACTTTAGTTGTGGTTGAACGAGTTTTACCCGCCTACTGAACTGAATTCCGCGGCCCTTCTCGGCCACCAACAAGACGAAAAGGCGAAGAACGCCCCTATGTTCATCCGTATCGGCTTTGAAATCGTAATCGACAGCCCACCGAACACGCCACTGCTCCTCGCACTTAGCCCACATTCGAGCTACGGCAACCGCGTCATCGGGTCCGATCAACTCCGGGCGGACCCGCCTGTTCCGCTGGAGGAGTATTCGGACGAGTTCGGCAACCGGCGGACGAGGCTGGTGGCGCCGGGCGGACGGCTGGCCCTCACGGCCGATTGCATCGTGGAGGATAACGGTGCGCCGGACGTTGTGGCGCCGGAGAAACGTCAGCTGGAGATCGCGGAGCTGCCGCCGGACACGCTCTCCTACCTCACAGCGAGCCGGTATTGCGAGGTGGACGAGCTCGTGCCGCAGGCCTGGGAATTGTTCGGTGAGACCACGCCGGGCTGGCCTCGGGTCCAGGCGATCTGCGACTGGGTGCATAACCACCTCACCTTCGGCTACCAGTTCGGACGGCCGACCAAGACGGCCAATCACGCCCTGCTGGAACGCACCGGCGTCTGCCGGGATTTCGCGCAGCTCGCCATCGGCTTCTGCCGGGCGATGAACATCCCGGCACGCTACGCCTCCGGCTATCTCGGCGATATCGGCGTGCCGCCCGGAGGGCCCGGCGATTTCTGCGCCTGGTTCGAGGTCTATCTCGAAGATGGCTGGTACACGTTCGACGCACGCTACAACACGCCGCGGATCGGGCGGGTGCTCATGGTCCGCGGGCGCGATGCGGCCGACGTGGCGATGATCACCTCGTTCGGCAATTACGAGCTAAAGCGCTTCACCGTGTGGTGCGAGGAGGTTCCGGAGAGCCAGACCGAGGCGACGCTGGAGCAGCTTCTGGCCGACCTGCCGGACGCGCCATCGATCATGGAGGCCGTGTAAAGGCGGGCTTTTCGCGGAACAATCCCCTTCGCGGTGCGCTAGTCAGCCATGGATTGGTCGGCGATGTTTTTTCAGGAATGGTCCGATATCTGGCGGACCCTCATCGTAGGCATCCTCGCCTATGTCACCCTGGTGCTCTTTCTGCGCATCTCGGGCAAGCGGACGCTCGCCAAGCTCAATGCCTTCGACCTGGTGGTCACCGTCGCGCTGGGCTCGACCCTGTCAGCCATCCTCCTGCAAGAGAGTATCGCCCTTGCCGAGGGGGCAGCCGCGCTCGCCCTTCTCATCCTCCTGCAATTCATCGTCACGTTCCTCTCGGTCCGCTCCCGCGGCTTCGCCAATCTCGTGCGCTCCGAGCCCACACTGCTCGCCAACCGCGGCGAGTACTGCATGGGCGCCATGAAGGAGGAACGGGTGACACGGGAGGAGGTGCTGAGCGCGATCCGCTCCTCCGGGGGTCACGAGATATCGGACGCCGATACGGTCGTACTGGAAAGCGACGGCACGCTGAGCGTCTCGCTCGGAGACAGCGGCGCGTCCAAATCGGGCACGCTGTAACGTCAGCGTCATCTCCATTTTGTCAGGCTTGCTTGTCTACTCGGCTGCGGATCATCAACGCCGGGAAGCGAGCTCGTGGGGCGGCCTTGGCATTCTGCTTGAGGGCGTGGTGCGCGCGATCTGCGAAGGTCTGGGGACAAGAACCCGATTGCCCGTAAAGGCTAAAGGCAGAGTTTCTTCGCGAAGCCGTGGCGATCTTGCTATAGCTTGATTTTTCGGGACGATCCCGGCCGAAGATCGGGTCAAATTTAGGGAGTTTGGGGCGTGTTTCAGACAATTTCGCGTTCGCGCAACTGGCTGGCCAAGGGCTGGCCCGCGGCGGTGCCGTTGCTGGCGGCGCTGATCGCCTCTCCTGCCCATGCGCAGGAGATGAAGTGGGACTACTATACGAGGACCGACATCACGCCGCCGGCGGCGATCCTCACCTTCGGCGTACCGAAGACCGACAATCAGCAGTTCCGTGCGAGCTGCGAGGGCTCCGATCCCATCATTACGGCATTCGCCGCCGATGTGGCCGGACTGCCGGAAGGCGCCCCCGTGGTGGTGACCTTCTCTGGCGATGCCTATGGCGAAGAGGTCAAGGCCCGCGCCACCGGCGTGCAGGGCGGCAGCGACATCACCGGCTTCGTCTTCAACACCCGGCCGAACGACCCGCTCTGGATCGCCATGGCCGAGCTGGAGCAGATCAGCTACTCGGCCGGCGGCAAGCCGCCCGTCCCGCTGGCGCTCGACGGCTCCAACAAGGCCGTGAAGCAGTTCCTCGATACCTGCGACAAGTACGCGATGCAGGAAGCGGCGGAGGATCCCATCCAGGGCATCGAGGGCGCCGCCGGGATGACCGAGAAGGAGGCCTTCAAGGAGGCCAAGGAAGTCGACACGATCGACGCCTACGAGGCCTTCCTGAAGAACTTCCCCAATGGTCTTCGTGCCGACATGGCGCGCAACCGCATCAATCG
>Ga0310345_10002490_pt1 | contig 18485 bp, 16 predicted proteins | sample HC15DNA20500_MG_FD_204667 | JGI IMG/M metagenome (GOLD analysis project Ga0310345, IMG submission 204667) | Marine microbial communities from station ALOHA, North Pacific Subtropical Gyre - HC15-DNA-20-500_MG | ecosystem: Environmental > Aquatic > Marine > Oceanic | place: Pacific Ocean: North...
GAGGCCTACACGCTGGTCTTCGCGTCGCTCCTACTCGTGTTCGGATCACTGGCAGACCGCTTCGGCCGCCGCCGCATCATGCTGCTCGGCGTCGTGATCTTCGTGCTCTCGTCCATCGCGGCAGCCTTCGCGCCCACCGGAGACCTGCTGATCCTTGCGCGGCTGATCCAGGGCATCGGCGGTGCGATGATCCTGCCGACCACCCTGTCGCTGATCAACGCGACTTTCCGTGGCCGCGAGCGCGGAATCGCGTTCGCTGTCTGGGGTTCGACAATTGGCGGCATGGCGGCGGTCGGGCCGCTGCTGGGCGGATGGCTCACTACCGCGTTCTCGTGGCGATGGGCGTTCGGGATCAACATCCCGCTCGGCATCCTCATCATCATCGGGGTGCTGCTGACGGTTGCCGAGTCGCGCGATGAGAACACCCGCTCGATCGACATCATGGGCGGCGCGCTCTCGTTCATCACGTTCGGCGCACTTGTCTTCGGCCTCATCGAGGGGCGGACCCTGGGGTGGTGGGCCACCGAGGGCGACTTCACGATCGGGTCCTGGACCTGGCCGTGGGCGCTCTCCCCCGTCCCCGTCGCGTTCCTCATCGCAATCCTCGGCGCCGTCGCCTTCATCGCGTGGGGCATCCACCGCGAGCGTACGGGTCGGGTCTCGCTGCTCTCGTTCAGCCTCTTCCGCATCGGTACCTTCCGAAACGGGAACATCGCGGCGATGCTCGTTTCGCTCGGCGAGTTCGGCATCATCCTTTCGCTCCCCCTCTGGCTGCAGTTCGTTCTCGGGTTCGACGCCCTGCAGACCGGGCTCATCTTGCTGGCCCTCGCTGGCGGGTCGTTCGTCGCCAGCGGCGCGGCAGCCGGCGCGAGCTCGCGTATCCCGGCGGTCTGGGTCGTGCGCGTGGGTCTTGCCGCCGAGATCATCGGCGTGGTGTGGGTCGGGCTGGTAATCGCTCCGGATGCCGCGTGGGGCTGGCTCATCCCCGCCCTGTTCATCTACGGATTCGGGGTCGGCCTTGCCACCGCGCAGCTGACCGGCGTCATTCTGGTGGACGTTCCCGTCGAGCGAAGCGGCCAGGGCTCTGGCACGCAGTCGACAGCTCGGCAAATCGGATCGGCACTGGGCATCGCCATCCTCGGCACCGTCCTATTCACGAGCACCGCCGGCATCCTCGCCTCGAACCTCGAAGACCAAGGAATGGCCAGCGACCAGGCCGATCAGATCGTGACGGCAGTCGTTCAAAGCGCCGGCGGTGCCATCGCGCAGCTCGAGCAGTCGCCGGCGACGTCGGCTGCCGCGGATGCCGCCAAGACCGCCTTTTCAGACGGCACCCGCTACGCGGCGTTCACCGCTGCCGGGTTCTTGGCCATCGGGCTGGTCGCCACACTCGCTCTCCCCTCCCGCCGTCCGGAAGAGGCGACCGAGAGCGACCACAGCGAGAACGCACCGAAGACCGCGACTGACTGATCCCCGGCCGCGCGGTGCTGCCCCGGGTCCACGGAAGTAGGACGCGCAAGTTCCTTAGCATGACTAATGAGCTATGCTAAAGAAACCGTGACCGAACCCACATCACCTCCTGATTCGCATCCCCTCGCCGGCGACGCCTCGCAGTTGCGCATGGGCGTCTTCCGGTTTGCGAGGCGGATGCGCACGGAGCGCTCGGTCGACTCGATGAGCGATGGTCAGTTCGCGGTTCTCGCGGGCCTTTACCTGCACGGACCGCGCACGCTCGGCCAGCTCGCGGAGCGCGAGCGGGTCTCGCCGCCGTCGATGAACCGAACGGTCAACTGTCTGCAGGATGCCGGATATGTCGAGCGGTCAGCAGATGACAGCGACGGTCGCAAGGTCGTCATCACGATCACCGATGCCGGGCGAGCCGTTGTCGACGAGACGACTCGACGCCGCGATGCATGGGTCGAGACAGTGCTTGCTGACGTCAGCGAACAAGAGCGGATGACGCTGGCTGCGGCCGCCGAGATCCTGCAGCGGCTGGCAGCGCAGTGAGCACGATGTTCCGGTCCCTCGGGATCTTCAACTACCGTGTCTGGTTCATCGGCGCTCTCGTGTCGAACGTCGGCGCCTGGATGCAGTCGACAGCCCAGAACTGGGTGGTCCTCACCGAGCTGACTCCTGGTGATGCGGGTGCCGTCGGGGTCACGATGGCCCTCCAGTTCGGGCCGCCCCTCCTGCTCGTGGGCCTGACGGGGTGGGCAACCGACCGCTTCGAGCGACGCCACATCCTGCTCGCAACGCAGGGCGTTTCACTGCTGCTTGCCACGGCGATCGGCATCCTCATCCTCACCGGCGCCATGACGCTCCCCCTCATGTATGCGTTCGCCCTGGGGCTGGGCCTTGTCGCCGCCTTCGACAATCCGGCGCGCCAGGCCTTCGTCTCGGACTTGGTGACGAAGGAGAACACCAGCAACGCTGTGGCGCTGAACTCGGCATCCTTCAACGCGGCGCGGATGATCGGGCCCGCAGTGGCGGGCCTGTTCATCGTTCTGGTCGGGACCGGATGGATGTTCATCGTGAACGCGTTCACCTTTCTCGCAACGATCGGCGCCCTGCTCGCGATGCGCCGGCACGAGCTCACCCCCCGCGCTGTCACCCACGGTCGTTCCCGCCTCTCCGACGGATTTCGCTATGTCGCCACCCGACCCGACCTGATCGTGGTCTTCATCGTCGTGTTCCTGCTGGGCGCGTTCGGCATGAACTTTCCGATCTACGCCTCCACGATGGCTCTCGAGTTCGGCGCTGGAGCCGACGGATTCGGCCTGCTGAATTCCGTGCTCGCGATCGGGTCGCTCACGGGCGCCCTGCTTGCCGCCAGGCGCGACCGCGCGCGGGTTCGGGTCGTGATCGCCGGGGTCCTCGGGTTCGCGGTGGCGTCAGCGATCTCGTCTGTCATGCCGACGTACGCGCTGTATGCCGTAACGCTGGTGTTCACCGGATTCACCGTCGTCACGATCCTCTCGACGGCCAACGGATACGTCCAGGCAACGACTGACGCTCACCTGCGCGGGCGCGTCCTGGCGATCTACGTCGCCATTCTGCTCGGAGGCACCCCGGTGGGGGCACCGATCGTCGGCTGGGTTGCGGACGAGCTCGGGCCTCGCGCCGCCATCCAGCTGGGAACCCTCGCGTCCCTGATCGCCGCGGCCATAGCCATCACCTGGCTCGTCTGGTCGGGGCGAGTGCACCGGGGTGGCAGACTCCGGCTTCGACTTGACGAGACGCGCCCCCTCTCGGTCATCACACAGCCGATAGCCAAGGCTTCCGCGTCGAACTGAGGTCAGGCCGGCTCCGCAAGCCGTGACGCGAGCACGGATCCAGCGGCCTCGAGGTAGCGCTCCGGACTGGCCAACGCGGCAGCCGGATCCCCCGCAATTTCGGCGAGCGAGAGTGCCGCAGCGAATGCGTGAGTGTCGGCAGCGCCGTCGACGCGGCCCGCGACAAGCGCCGCACGTGCTCCGGTGCGTTGCGCCAGCCGCGCGACGACCTCCGGCACCTTCCCAGCCGTTGTCGCCCGATCATAAGCGCCTTCACCCGTCACCACGATCGTGTCGGGCGTAAGGAGCCTGGGCAGGCCAATGAGTTCGGCCACATAGCGGGCGCCGGACACGATCTTCGCACCCCAGACATGCATAGCGAACCCGGCTCCACCGGCGGCTCCCGCGCCCGGCACGTCCGGCGGCGTCCCCATCTTCGCAGCCCACGCCGCGAGCGCCGCATCAGCCCCGGCGATCTCGTGGACACGCAGCCCCTTCTGGGGACCGAACACGGCAGCAGCTCCCCGAGGACCGCACAGCGGAGTGTCGACGTCGGCGAGCACCATCACGCCGCCCGAGGGCAGGGAGGCGAGCCCTGACAGGTCGACGCTTGTGACATCCCTGAGGCCGCGAAGGCCCGGCGCGATCGGCTCGCCATCCGCATCAAGGATGCGTGCACCCAGGGCGCGGAGGATCCCGGCCCCGCCGTCCGTGGAGGCACTCGAACCGAGACCGACCATGATGCGGGATACGCCGGCTCGCAGCGCATCGACGATCGCCTCGCCCACCCCCGTGGTGTCAGCATCCCAGGGACGCAGACGACCCTGTAGCGCTTCGATTCCCGAGGTCGACGCCAACTCGATGACTGCGGTAGTGCCGCCCCACGAACCCTCCGGAGGCACGAGCACCCACGCGCTGTCATGGCGCTCACCGTCAGCGCCTGTCGCCCGCATCGGCCGCAGCGTGGCGCCGGGGATCGCCGCCAAGAACGCGTCGAGCGTCCCTTCGCCGCCGTCAGCCATCGGACGAACAATCACCTCATCGTCGGGCCTTGCCCGGCCCCAGCCCCGCGCCAACGCGTCAGCTGCACGCCGCGCCGATACCGACCCCTTGAAGCTGTCGGGCGCGATCACAATGCGCCGTTTCACGGTCACGCCGCGAGTCTACGGATCTTCGCGAGCGCGGTAGCTGCGCGCCGCAACCCACACCAGCGGCACCTCCCGCCGATAGCCTCGAGGCGTGACCACAGCGCGCCACACCATCCATCAGACGAGCGTCATCGCGGCGCTTCTCGACGGTGTCTACGATGGCGAGACGACCGTCGGCAGCCTTCGCCGCCGCGGCGACTTCGGAATCGGCACCTTCGAAGGCCTCGACGGCGAGCTCATCCTTCTCGACGACACCTGCTACCGCATCCGCGACGACGGCACAGCGACGGTGGCCGCCGATGGCGAAGGAGTGCCCTACGCCGTCGTGACGCGCTTCGAACCGCACCTGAGCTTCGAGATCACCGGGCGGCACACCCGGGCAGAGGTCACGGCGCTCATCGATGAGAAGCTCGGCTCGGCGAACTACATGTACGCGGTGCGAGTCGACGGCGTCTACGAGCGGATGACGGTGCGCGCCGTCCACGTTCAGCAGCAGCCGTACCGCCCACTCGTGCAGGCAACCGCCGAGCAGAAGGTGACGGAGTTCACCGATGTCTCCGGCACTGTCGTGGGCTTTCGAACGCCGGCTTTCGAGGAAGGTCTGTCAGTTCCTGGCTACCACGCCCACGTGCTGCTCGACGAGCGCCGCAGCGGCGGCCACGTGCTCGATCACGTCATGCTGCACGGCCGGGTGCAGGTGTGCGTGGGCACGGATCTGCACCTTGAGCTTCCCCGCACTCCGGAGTTCGCCCAGGCAAACCTCGACCCGGAAGACCTGCGCGAACAGGTCGACCAGGCCGAGTCCTGAGGAGGTCGATCAGCGCACCGTCACGGATGTCGTGACCGGCGTGGGATTCGCGAACAGGTCGAGGACGGGGCAGTGGGCGTCGACGACCTGACGCAGCCGTTCGTACTCGGCTGCGCTCGCGTCGCCGCTCACCTCGATCGAGACGCGCACCTCGGAGAAACCGGGGCGGACGGTCTCGTCCTTGCCGAACAATCGAGCCGCATCGAGATCTCCCTCGGCCGTCACCTCGATGTGATCGAGCGCGATGCCGAGCGCGTGAGCGTAGAGGCGAAAAACGACCACCTGACACGCGGCGATCGCGCCGAGCGCGTACTCGACGGGGCTTGCAGCTGAATCGTCACCGGCAAGCGCGGCAGGTTCGTCGATCACGAACTCGTGTCCGCCGGCACGGATTCGGGTCGCAACGGCTCCCTCGCCGGTACCGCGGACGCGATAAGTGAGATGGGACGCGGTGCGGTCGGCGTCGATCCGTGCTCCCCACGCGGATGCCGCAGCATCCAGGCGCGACGCACGCTCAGTAGCAAGGTGATCAGAGGTCGGGGTGAGAGTTGTCATGCCGCGACGCTAGAGGCTCGACAGCATCCCGAATACTCAGCACGACACGCACCGTCACGCAGTGTCAGATACCGTCACGCGGTGTCAGATACCGTCACACAGCCGCCCTGACGACGCCGGCCGCGGGAAGCAACACGTCGTCGATGAGGGAGATGAGAAACTCCCGTGTGATCGGCTCGCGCTGCGCGAGCGTGCGAAACGACGACATCGCGGGCAGGAGAGCCGCGAGGCGATCGACGTCGATGTCGGGGCGGGTCTCTCCGCGGTCTCGCGCGCGCTCCAGCAGAACGCGGTTAGCCGTGATGCGCGGTTGCAGAATCGCCGCATAGGCGGTGCGCGCCAGTTCAGGCTCCCGGGACATCAGGGAGAGGATCCCTCCCATGACGTGCATCTTCCGATCCGCATCGGCAGCCGACGGCGCTCTCACCAGGGCGATGAGGTCGCCGCGGAGCGTCCCCGTGTCGGGCAGTTGCGCGGGGTCGAGGTCCTTCTTTTTCATGCACGCCACGGCGTCGATGACAAGGTCGGCCTTTGACGGCCAACGCCGGTATACCGTCGCCTTGCCCGCCCCGGCCCGCGCCGCGACCATGTCGATCGTCATCCCGTCGAAGCCCTGCTCGGCGAGGATCTCGATCGTCGCTTCGAGGATGTCGGTGTCGCGAGACGCGTCCCGGGGTCGTCCCAGTCGCGCCACGGCGCCTGCTGGCTGCGTCGCCTGCGGATCCATCGCACTCCCTGGTTGTCGGACACCGCCAGTCTACTTCAGAAACTGTTCATTTCCGATACTCTCTGGTTTCGTATACGCTGACGCCGTGACGACTCCCGACATCTCTTCACCGACGACCCCGGCCACGCGCCGCTGGTGGACGCTCGGCACCGTGGCCATCGCCCAGCTGATGGTGGTCCTCGACGCGACGGTCGTGAACATCGCCTTACCTGCGGCTCAAGCCGACCTCGGGTTCTCCGACGGTGACCGTCAATGGGTCGTGACCGCTTACTCCCTCGCCTTCGGCAGCCTCCTGCTGCTGGGCGGGCGCCTCTCAGACCTCATCGGTCGCAAGCTGGCCTTCCTCATCGGCCTGGTCGGATTCGCGGCTGCCTCGTTGCTGGGTGGTCTTGCCGTATCGTTCGAGATGCTCGTCGCCGCTCGCGCATTGCAGGGGGTGTTCGCCGCGCTGCTGGCACCAACCGCTCTCGCCGTCTTGACCACGACCTTCACGATTCCGCGCGAGCGATCCCGCGCGTTCGGTGTCTTCGGCGCCATCGCCGGCGCAGGAGGGGCAGTCGGACTCCTGCTCGGCGGCTTCCTCACCGAGCAGTTCGACTGGCGATGGAACCTCACCATCAACGTCTTTTTCGCGGCGATCGCCTTCGTTCTGGCCCTCGTGTTCGTTCCCGCAGCATCCCGGCAGGGTCCGCGCCCCCACCTCGACATCCCCGGCACTCTGCTGGCCTCGGCTGGTCTGTTCGCGCTGGTGTTCGGGTTCTCCCGGGCCGAGTCCGACGGGTGGGATGCCCCACTGAGCTGGGGCTCCCTCGTCGCCGCGGCCGCGCTCCTGGTTGCGTTCGTCATCTGGCAGCGCGTCACACGGCATCCGCTGCTCCCGCTTCCCGTGGTCGTCGACCGCAACCGCGGCGCATCCTTCCTGTCGGTCATGATCACCGGCGCGGGGATGTTCGGGGTCTTCCTCTTCGTGACCTACTACTTCCAGCTATCGCTGGCCTACACCCCGATGCAGACCGGCGTCGCCTTCCTCCCGATGATCGTGATGCTCGTCATCGCTGCGCAGCTCAGCACGAACCTGCTGCTACCGCGGCTCGGGCCGAAGATCCTCGTTCCCGCGGGGATGCTTCTGGCTGCCACCGCGATGGTGCTGTTCACGCGGCTCGATGTCGACAGCGCCTACCTCGATGCCCTCCCGGCCCTGCTCACCCTCGGCTTCGGGATGGGAACGATCATGCCCGCCGCGATCCAGACGGCAACCCTCGGAGTGGACCGCCGCTACGCCGGCGTCTCCTCGGCCATGGTCAACACCAGCCAACAAGTCGGCGGCTCCATCGGAACTGCGCTCCTGAACACCCTCGCCGCGACGGCTCTGGCCGACTATGTCGCCGCCAACCAGCCGGCATCCGATGCCGTGCTCGCTGACGCAGCTGTGCACAGCTACTCGGTCGCGTATTGGTGGAGCGCGGCGTTCTTCGCGGGCGGCGCGATCATCGCGGCTGTCCTGTTCCGGCGCAAGCGGTTTTCGGTGGCAAGCGCTTTCCACAGCGAAGCGAGCGAGGCGCCGGCCCTCGCCCACTGATGCGGGCCAGATCACCCGCGGGGTTCACGCCTCGCGGGTGATCGTCACCTTCACCGACATGTCGCTCTTGAAGGGCCCCGCGTACACGCCCCGCACAGGCGGCACGTCGTTGTAGTCGCGGCCGCGTCCCACGAGCACGTGACGGTCTCCGATCTCGGTGTTGTTGGTCGGGTCGAAGCCCTCCCACGATCCCGAGAACCACTCCACCCAGGCGTGCGATTCTCCCTCGACGGGCACCCCGACCTCGGCGTTGGCATTCGGGTGCAGGTATCCCGAGACGTAGCGGGCGGGGATACCGACCTCACGCAGCGCCCCCAACACGATGTGCGCGATGTCCTGGCAGACGCCCTTGCGCGCCTCCCAGGCTTCTGCCCCGGTGGAGTGGACGCCCGTCACGCCGTGGACGTACTCGACGGCATCCCCGATAGCCATCGCTATAGCGTGAGCGGCCTGGCCCGGCTGATCGTGCTGCGCAGCAACTGCCCGGGCTATCTCCGCGACCTCCGGATGCGGCTTGGTGCGCGAGGTCTGCCCGAGCTGCTCGACGACCTCCACCGAACGCGCCGCCTCCCGGCGCAGCTGATCCCAGGTCATGTCTGCGTGCTCGAGTGGACGCGGCCGCACCTCGACGAGGGAGCGCGCGGTGAGGGTCAGCGAGGCATGAGGTGACAAGATGTCGAACGAGGTCACCCGCGTGCCGAAGTAGTCGACGTACTGGTTCACCGACGTCGACGGTTCGATGTCGAGCGAAGCGCTCAGCACGAACTGGCTGTCGGTGGAACCCGGCAGCATCCGCGCCTCGTTGTACGAGGCCGAGACGTCCCCCTGGTACGCGAAGGCCGTCTGGTGTTCGATGCGCAGGCGCTTCATGAGATCTCTCCGATCCAGCTCGGCTCAGCCTGCGTCGGGAAGAAGCGCTGGCGGATCGCCTCCGACGCCTCGCGGGTGACGACCTGCACGCGCTCCATCTCCTCGGGTAGACCGCTGAGGATGTCGGCGACGGGCTTGTACTCGAGCTCGTTGCGGATCCGGCCGAGCGCTCGCAGAACGCTGTTGGAGTGCCCGACGCGGTCGGCACGCGGATCGATGGCCGACATGCACGCCTCTGCCTGCTGGATCGAGTAGATGATCGAGCGCGGGAACAGGCGGTCCAAGAGCAGGAACTCGGCGGCGTTGCGCGCACTCGGGATGCCCCGATAGGTGCGGAGGTAAGCCTCGTACGCGCCGCATGAGCGCAGGATCGTCGTCCACGACGGACCGGATGCCTCGGTCAGGGATCGGGTGGCCAGCAACCGGGCCGACATGTCAGCGCGTTCGATGCTGCGCCCGAGTGTGAAGAACTGCCACGACTCATCCCGGCTCGTCGACGAGTCCACGACTCCGACCGCGAGCGCGGCGCGCTCGCGGGCCCACTGGAAGAAGTCGTGCACCTTGTCGGTCTGCAGACGCCGCGGCATCCGGGAGTTGGTGGTGTTCAAGCACTCCCAGAGCTCGGTCGAGACGATCTCCCGGGCCCGGCGTGCGTTCTCGCGGGCGGATGCCACCGAATACGCGATGCTCGAGGGGTTCATCCGGTCGACCGCGAGCCGCTGCAGCACGTCGTTACGCCCGACGACCTCGAGGCCGTCCGGCGGAACGGAGCCCATGACGCTCAGGAGCGACCGGCACGCGGTGTCCTCGTCGATCCACGGATCCTCGAGCAGGAGCTGGAGGTGCACGTCGAGGATGCGAGCGGTACCGTCGGAGCGCTCGATGTAGCGCCCGATCCAGAAGAGACTCTCGGCGATGCGGCTCAGCATGGCGCACCGTCCTCGGCCTGCTGCTGCTGTTGTTCCTGCTGCTCGGTGTGCGTCCGGGGACGATCCTGCGGCGAGTGCGTCGGCTCGGTCTGCTCCGGATAGATGATCGGAATCGCCTCGGTGACCGACGCCTGATCGGCGACCAGCCCGGCAAGCCCGTGGCCCTGCCCGTATTCGACGTGTGGCGGGGCGTCACCGCCGACGATCCACGTGTCTTTCGATCCGCCGCCCTGACTCGAGTTGACGACCAACTGCCCCTCGGGAAGCGCCACGCGGGTGAGGCCGCCCGGAAGCACCCACACCTCGTCGCCGTTGTTGACGGCGAACGGACGCAGGTCTGCGTGACGCGGCCGCACCCCGTCCTCGACGAGCGTCGGGATCGTCGAGAGCATGACGACCGGCTGCGCGATCCAGCCACGCGGATCGGCCAGCAGGCGCTTGCGCAGCTTCTCGAGTTCGGCGGGCGACGCATCCGGGCCGACGACGAGACCCTTCCCGCCCGAGCCATCGACTGGCTTCACCACGAGCTCGTCGAGACGGTCCAGGACCTCCTCGAGCGCGTTCGGATCCTCGAGGCGCCACGTGTCGACATTCTTGAGGATCGGCTCTTCGGCGAGGTAGTACCGGATCAGGTCGGGCACGTAGGTATAGAGCAGTTTGTCGTCGGCGACGCCGTTGCCCACGGCGTTGGCGATCGTGACGTTGCCCAGGCGCGCTGCCAGCAGCAGGCCGGGAGCTCCGAGCATGGAGTCGGCGCGAAACTGCAGCGGATCGAGGAAGTCGTCGTCGACCCGACGGTAGATCACGTCGACGCGCTGCGGTCCACGGGTCGTGCGCATGAAGACCTTGCCGCCGATGCAGACGAGATCCCGGCCTTCGACGAGCTCGACGCCCATGAGCCGGGCAAGCAGGGTGTGCTCGAAGTACGCCGAGTTGTAGACACCGGGGGTGAGGACGACGACGTTCGGGTCCTCGATGCCCGGGGGCGCCGAGGCACGAAGCGCGCCCAGCAGCTTGTTCGGATAGTCACCGACCGGGCGCACCCGCATCGACACGAACAGCTCGGGCAGCGTCTGGGCCATCACCCGCCGGTTCGAGATGACGTAGCTCACGCCGGATGGCACACGAACGTTGTCTTCGAGCACGCGCATCTCGCCGTGCTCATCACGGATGAGGTCGATCCCCGAGACCTGGATGCGCACTCCGTTGGCACTGTGAATCCCGGCAGCCTGCCGGTAGTAGTACTGCGAGGACGCGATGAGCGCGGCTGGCAGCACTCCGTCACGCACGCAGTGCTGCCGACCGTACGCGTCATCGAGGAACGCTTCGAGGGCCCGGACGCGCTGCGAGACTCCAGCCTCCACACGCGACCACTCGTCGTAGGGGATGACACGGGGCACAGCATCCAGCGGGAAGGGGCGTTCCTCACCCGCGAAATCGAACGTGACGCCTTGCGCGAGGTACGAACTCGCAAGCGAATCGGTGCGGCCGCGCAGCTCCTCTTGGGTCATCTGCGCGAGCGCCTGGTAGAGCTCGCGGTACGCCCGCCGCGACTCGGCCGACCCATCCTTTGCGGGCGCTGACGCGAACATCTCATCGAAGGGCGGGACGCCCGACGAGGTCTTCCGCGTCGATGCGGTGGAGCCGTATCCGTCGAACAGGTCACCCATGGGTCGAGCCTAGTCGCGGCCGTGTTGCACGGGTGTTTCCTTCTTTCGGATTCCTTACGGACGGGCCGCACCCCCTCCGAACGCGGTTAGCCTCGGGAACGTGGGTGACACCCGACGCAGGCAAGACACCGTCGTCGCCGCTCTCGCAGGAGCCGCCGCGGCGATCCTCGGTGCGGGCCTGGGAGAACTCTCGGCGGTCTTGTTCGCTCCGGCATCCAGCCCGTTCGCCGTCATCGGCGGGGCGATCATCGATGCCGCGCCACCGTGGGGCAAGGACCTCGCGATCGCCCTGTTCGGGACGAACGACAAGATCGCTCTGCTGACAGGCATCGGAATCGTCCTCGTGCTGCTGGCGGGAGTGGCCGGCATCCTGCAGCTGCGCAAGCCACCGTGGGGTCTGGTGATCCTGGGCGCATTCGGCGTGGTGGGCGCCGTGGTCGCCCTCACCCGCAGCGATGCCAGCGGGATCGCTTGGCTTCCCTCGGTCATCGCAGGCGTCGTTTCGGTCCTTGCGCTGCACTACCTCATCCGGGTACTGCGGCGCAGTGCGGCGCGCGATGACGAGGCCACCGACACGGATGCCGACACTCGACCGAGCCGCCGCCAGGCACTCGTGTGGATGGGCGGCGCAACCGCGGTCGGCGTTATTGCGGCAGTCGCCGGAAACATCGCACGCGGCGGGGCGCGAGCGGTGACGACCGTGCGCGACGCGTTGAAGCTGCCTGCGCCCGCGACGACCGCCCCGCCAATACCCGCGGGCGCCGAGCTCGACATCCAGGGGATCACGCCCCTCATCACGCCGAACGCCGACTTCTACCGCATCGACACTGCCCTGGTGGTTCCGCAGGTCGATCCTGCGACGTGGAGTCTTCGCATCCACGGCATGGTCGAGGAAGAGGTCGAACTCACCTGGGACGAACTGCTCGCGCTGCCGCTGGATGAGAGCACGACGACACTCACGTGCGTCTCGAACAACGTCGGCGGTGACCTCGTCGGCAACGCGGTATGGCTGGGTTACCCCATCCGCGAGCTGCTCGCCCGGGCTCGCCCGACGGCGGATGCCGACATGGTGCTGTCGACGTCGGTCGATGGGTTCACCGCGGGGACGCCACTGGAGGCGCTCACTGACGATCGCAATGCGATTCTCGCCATCGGCATGAACGGCGAGCCCCTTCCGCCCGAGCACGGCTTTCCGGTGCGGATGGTCGTACCCGGGCTCTACGGATACGTATCGGCCACCAAGTGGGTCGTCGATCTCGAGGTCACGCGGTTCGATCAAGCCGAGGGCTACTGGACCCCGCGCGGCTGGTCGGAACTCGGCCCCATCAAGCTGCAGTCCCGTATCGATGTGCCCCGCTCGGGCGTCACCGTGCCCGCCGGCCAGACCGTCATCGCGGGCGTGGCGTGGCAGCAGCACGTCGGGGTAGCCGGCGTCGAGGTGAAGATCGATGACGGCCCGTGGCAGCAGGCAGAGCTTGCCACCGCGATCTCCGACGACACGTGGGTGCAGTGGAGCATCCCGTGGAACGCGACGGATGCCGGTCAGCACACCATCCGGTGCCGCGCCACGAACGTCAACGGCGAAACGCAGACATCCGATCAGGCCCCGCCCGCTCCGAACGGTGCGACCGGTTGGCACACCATCATCGCCAACGTCGCGTAGCACCCGCTTCCCGCATCCACCCCATCTTCTGCCGAACCCACCTTCCGCGCCGAACCCACACCTTCCGCGCGCCAGAACGTGTGGGTTTGGGCAGGATGCTGTGGGTTCGCGCCTCGGGACAGGCCGGGCGCGGGGGTCACGCAGCGAGGACGAGTTTGAGTTGCTCGACGGCCCAGTCGATCTCGGTGGCACGGATGACGAGGGGCGGTGCGATCCGGATGGTCTGACCGTGCGTGTCCTTGACGAGCACGCCGCGGGAGAGCAGCCGTTCGGCGACCTCGCGTCCGGTACCGACCTTCGGATCGATGTCGATCCCTGCCCAGAGCCCCGCGACGCGGATCGCCGTCACCCCGTGTCCCACGAGGTCCGAAAGGCGCGATTCGAGGTGCTCCCCGAGCGCGCGAGCCCGCTCCTGGAACTCACCGGTCGAAAGCATCTCGACGACGCGCTCACCGATCGCGGCGGCCAGCGGGTTTCCGCCGAAGGTCGACCCGTGTTCGCCGGGGCGAATGACGCCGAGAACGTCAGCGTTCGCCACGACCGCCGACAGGGGCAGAATGCCGCCACCGAGCGCCTTGCCGAGGAGGTACATGTCGGGCACGACCTGTTCGCGATCGCACGCGAAGGTCTCGCCCACCCGGCCGAGACCTGACTGGATCTCGTCGGCGATAAGCAGAACGTTGTGGCGGTCGCAGATCTCGCGCACCGATCGCAGGTAGCCATCCGGCGGAACAATGACGCCGGCCTCACCCTGGATCGGCTCAAGAAGGACTGCGGCGGTGTTCTCGTCGATGGCTGCCTCGATGGCCGCGGCATCCCCGAACGGAACCTGCGCGAAGCCGCCACTGTACGGCCCGAAAGCGTCCCGGGCCGAGGGGTCGTCGGAGAACCCGACAATCGTGATCGTGCGGCCGTGGAAGTTCCCGCCCGCGACGATCACGCGTGCTGCGTCCGCGGGGATGCCCTTGACCCGATACCCCCAGGCGCGCGCGACCTTGATGCCGGTCTCGACGGCCTCGGCGCCGGTGTTCATCGGAAGCACCATGTCTTTGCCGGCGAGCTTCGCGAGCGCAGCAGCGAAGGTTCCGAGCTTGTCGTTGTGGTACGCCCGGCTCGTGAGGGTCAACCGTTCCAACTGCTCCCGGGCAACGGCGAGCAGAGCCGGGTGCCCGTGCCCGAAGTTCAACGCCGAGTACGCCGACAGCAGGTCCAGGTAGCGCTTGCCCTCGACATCCGTCACCCACACTCCCTCGCCGCGGGAGATCACGACCGGCAGGGGGTGGTAGTTGTGGGCGAGGTGCTCGTCTTCTGCCCGGATGATCTCGAGCGTGGTCGCGTCGACGGAGATCTGGTCGGCGCTCATGACTCGTCCCGCTTCGCCCGCAGCTCGAGGGTGCAGCACTTGATCCCGCCGCCGCCGAGGAGCAGCTCAGACAGGTCGATGAGCACCGGGTTATAGCCGCGCTCTCGCAACTGCGCCTCGAAACCGGTAGCCCGCGGCGAGATGAACACGTTGTAGCCGTCGCTTGCGGAGTTCAGGCCGAACACGGCGCCGTCGGCATCCGAAACCCGGATCGCGTCGGGGAAGCGCTCAGCGAGGATCCGCTGGCTTGCCTCATCGAAGGCGCCCGGGAGGTACGCGATGTTCGCGGCATCCGGCCCGCCCTGGACGGCACCGACGACGGGATCAAGGACCGAGATCGCCGTGTCGAGGTGGTAGAAGCGCGGGTCGGTGAGGGTCAGCGAGATGACCTCCCTGCCGAAAACCTCGCCGACCTCACGGTGGCTGTCGCCGGTCGAGCGGAACCCGGTACCCGCGAGGATGACGTCACCGGCGAGCAGGAAGTCGCCCTCGCCCTCGTTGACCTCCTCGGGGATGACGGTCTCGAATCCCGCGGCGCGGAACCAGTCGATGAAGTGGCGCTCTTCGCCGGCGCGCTCAGCGAAGCGGAACTTCGGCGCATAGGCGATGCCGTCGATGATGAATCCGCCGTTGGCCGTGTAGACCATGTCGGGAAGCCCCTCGGCAGGGTCGATGAGTTCGACCTCGTGCCCGAGTTCGAGATAGGTGTCGTGGAGCACCTGCCACTGCGCGACTGCCTTGGCGGTGTCGGTGGGCTTCGCGGGCTCCATCCACGGGTTGATCGTGTAGCTGACCGTGAAGTGCTCGGGGCGGCACATCAGGTAGCGGCGGCGCTGAGCCGTGCGGGTCGGTGCGGCGTTCGGTGCGGGCGTCGTAGTCGTCACGTCGTTCTCCTGGAGAGTGCGGCTGGCGGACGCTGTCCAGAGGCCCGGCGGAGCAGAAAGATGCCGGCGACACGGGCACGCCGGACTCTATTCTCGCACGATCGTCGCCATCGGCCGAGAACCTGGGCGGGTCACTCGACCGTGACGACAACCTTGCCCACAGCGTGTCCCGCGTCCACGTGCGCGAGCGCGTCGCGTGCCGCGTGGAACGGGTACGTCCGTTCGATCACGGGCCGGATGGTGCCCTGGGCGGTCAGCTCAAGCAACTGCGCCAGGATCTCGGGTTTCGCGGTGGCGGCGAGGGAGCGGATGCGGCGGCGGCGGCGCGACAGGAAGACGGCTTTCAGCATCCGTCCCATCGGGCCGAGGATCTTTCCCCCCGCGCCCGAGACGAGCACGACCGTGCCACCGTCCCGCAGCAGTCCGCGAAGCGCGGAGAGAGGGGCGGTGCCGGCGATATCGATCACCGCGTCGAAGGATTCCGCGGGAATCTCGGGCGAGCCCGGCTGGACCCTCCGGTAGTCGAACGCGTGGGCCGCCCCGATGTCTGTCATGAGATCGAGCGCCCGCTCCCCGGCCAGCGCCCACACCTCGGCGCCGCGCTGGGCCGCAAGCTGCACGGTGTAGGTGCCCACACCTCCCGCCGCTCCGATCACGAGGACGCGGCTTCCGGATGCGACGTGCGCGGCATCCAGCGCCTGCCAGGCCGTCCCGCCGGAGACGGGCAGCGCGGCAGCGATCCGCGCCGGCACGTCAGCCGGCCGGGCTACGGCACGGGCGGCGGGAATGATCGCATACTCGGCGAGGCCCCCGCCGACGCCGATCTCGGCTACGACCTCGTCACCGGGGCGAAAGTCCGTAACCTCGGATCCGGCGGCAACGACCGTACCGGCGACATCCATGCCGCGCGTGCGAGCCCGGGGGCGGCGGATGCCGAAGGCGAGCCGCACGAGGTACGGGTCGCCTCGCATCAGGCGCACGTCTCCGGCGTGAATGCCGCACGCACGCACCCGGACGAGAAGGTCAGTGGCGCCCGGCGTGGGCACGGGCAGCTGGGCGGACTCTACGACCTCGGGTCCGCCGTAGCGGCGCTGGAGCCACGCCACCATCGTGGTCGCGGAGGCTGAAGAGCCCGGCGCGGATTCGTTCTCGATCATCGTGTCACTCCGTCCGGGGCATCCGTCGGGTACTGGAAGAGATCGTCGATCGTCACGCCAAACAGCCGCGAGAGCTGAAAGGCGAGTTCGAGCGACGGGGAGTACTTGCCCTGCTCGATCGCGATGAGCGTCTGGCGGGTGACTCCAATGTGGCGGGCCACCTCGGCCTGCGTCATCCCGGCGGCTTCGCGCGTCGCGCGGATGGTGTTGGTGATTCTCGTGGGCTTGACCATCACGGCATCCCTCGGCGGTAAACGACGATGCGGGCGATGCCGCCGATGAACGCGGACAGGAAAAAGCCGAAGAAGACGGCGTTGCCGATCCAGAACCACTCGGCCTGCACCATCGCCAGGATGAGCGCTGCCAGCCCACCGATGACCAGAAAGGCCTGTCCGACGCGGTCGCCGAGGTGCTCGATCTCCCGGTCGCGCTGGTCGGCGCGATGCTCCTCGTCGGGGTCGCGCATTCCCGCGCCGATCCCCCACAGGATGCTGATCACGATCGAGACAACGATGGCCCCGGCGATCGTCCAGACCATGGGCCACTGCCAGGCAATCTCACCGACCGGGGTGCTCCCCAGCTGGGGCAGCACGAGCGCGAGATACACGGCGGTCCCCGCGGCGCTTGCGATCAGTTGTGACCAGGTATTTCTCTCGACGTATCCCATCTCGACTCCTCGAACTCGGATGTATAAAATGTTTGACATATCCGAGCGTAGGGTCACGCAGCATCCGTGTCAAGTTTTCTTTACATATCGCTGGCGCTCACGTGTCAAGCCAAGCCGAGGCGCGAGAGGTAGTCGTTGGTGAACCTGCCGCGGGGGTCCATCCGTGCACGCAGCGCCGCGAACTCGTCCCACCGCGGGTACCGACTGCGGATGCGGTCAGCATCCATCGTGAAGACCTTGCCCCAGTGCGGCCGCGCCGACTCGGGCAGGGCGTCTTCGATTCGGGGTAGGAGCCCTTCGACACCGGCCGAGTCGGGTCGCCACGTGAAGTGAAGACCGACGGTCTCCCGCCCGAACGCGGGACTCAGCCACAGGTCATCGGCCGCCATCGTGCGCACTTCGCACACGTACAGCAGCGGGGCGATCTCCGGCGCCAGTGCGCGCAGGGCCTCGATCGCGGCGGGAAAATCGCGCCTGTCGATGAGGTACTCGCTCTGCAGCTCCGCCCCGGCCGACGGCGTGAACTCGAGCCGGAAGTGCGGCAGCCGCGAGTGCCACGGACCGGGAACTCCCCCCTGCACCGTGCAGGGCTCGGGCCCGACGCCGGGTACCGGATGCCGTGGCCCGTCCGCCTCGCGTCCACCCACTGCCAGCACGGCGTCGGCATTCGCTCGGCCCGGTCGCGCCTTGACCCAGACCTGGTCGATCGTGTCGGCATCCTGCCACGTCGTGAACAGGCTGACGCTGTCTCCCGCGCCCGTGACCGCATCGAACCGGGCGAGAACGTCGTCCCACCGGGCGCCGTCGTAGACGGTCTGCGCGATCTCGTATGCCGGTTCGAGCTGGAGCGTCAGATGCGTGACGATACCGAGCGCTCCGAGTGCCACGACCGCTCCGTCGAACTGCGGATCACCGCGCCGCAGGGTCAGCGCCTCGCCGTCGGCGGTTACCATCTCGACGCCGAGCACCTGGGTGGCAAGCGACCCGATCCGATCTCCCGAACCGTGCGTCCCGGTCTGCACGGCGCCGGCGACCGAGATATGCGGCAGCGAGGCGAGGTTGGCAATCGCGAACCCGGCGGCATCGAGGGCCGGCACCAGGTCGCCGTGCCGAAGCCCCGCCGATACCCGGGCTGTCCCGGCATCCGTATCGATCTCGATCTCGCGTGGCATCCTCGCGAGCGACACGAGCGT
>Ga0310345_10002493_pt1 | contig 18470 bp, 14 predicted proteins | sample HC15DNA20500_MG_FD_204667 | JGI IMG/M metagenome (GOLD analysis project Ga0310345, IMG submission 204667) | Marine microbial communities from station ALOHA, North Pacific Subtropical Gyre - HC15-DNA-20-500_MG | ecosystem: Environmental > Aquatic > Marine > Oceanic | place: Pacific Ocean: North...
TGTCAACGACCAATAAACAAGACACGGCTCTACCTAGAGTAGATATTAATGATACGGTGAGGCCAGAAATTACTTGCGGCATAAAACAGTAACAGCTAATTATACCGAGTTTCCACCTATTGTCAACAACCTAAAGCGGTTTCTTTCTCTAGTAATTTACATATAACTCTGGATAATAGGCTTGTCAGTTCTAAGCGACGGGAAGGTGATTGTTGTGAAGAACTTTGCAGCCCTCTCAGGCACTAAGGTGCGCTGACCCAATCCAGAAATTGGGTTATTTCATTTTGAAGTTGGCATCGGTATTAATGGGCATTAATTGTCTTCATCCGAGAAAAATGGTGTATTCCGCGCCTGTCGCATGTATTAAATATTGGGGGTCCAGTAATTTAGGGTTGGGCGATAGAGCACGTCGAGCGACCTCTTTATTGATGTCAGGAATCTGCGGTAGTTGCAATATCTCATCGAGATCAAAAAACTTGGCTTGATCAACTTCACGTTGGTCTGGGGAAGCGTCGCCGGATATATGGTCCATTAAAAAAACAACGTATATACTATTACCATTGTCCTCGCTGTAACGATTCCTAATGCCAAGTACCCCTTTGACTTGGCTAATTACCCCAGCTTCTTCCATCACCTCTCTTATGACAGCTTTTTCAATTGTCTCGTCAACTTCTACAAAGCCTCCTGGGATTTGCCAATTGCCTCGACCACGTCTGGATGATCTCCGAACCAATAACAAACGATCGTTTGCTACAACTGCCCCTCCAACTCCGAGGTTATATCCTTTGTTATATCGATCCGGTATTGGCATTTTAGAAACCTCCTGATAAGAGCGTCTATTGTACAAATCCAAGATCTGATTGACTGTTAGTTCAAGTAATTTAATGATAACCGTGCTCTAGACATAAGAACTAGTATCAGGTCAGACGCTACTTCACTTAAGGTTCGAATTTCCTTGAATATACCCTTAAGTGAGATCGGAATTCTAGCTAGTAAATCTACTAGCTATTCACTAGCGACGTTGTGAGATCTGTCCGATTTGAGATAGAAGTTCGTTTATTTGGTCACGAATCGCATCGGTAGAGCCTAGTTTCATCACCAACGTGCGTGCGTCTTCATATGTACGATAATGAATCCTCAATTGAATGTGTAAGTCTCTGAAGAATAACGCGTCATCTTCGCTGATCTTGCTTAGGAGCAAGCCCGAGAAAGGACTTGTTGGATGTCCTGCTAGGTTCATCATTGGTATTTCGTCGTCCCAATCGTCCGGTTGTTCAAATGGTTCTAGTTGATAATCCCTAAGGTTAGGTTGTCCTAGATATGTGCCTCTGAACCAGGAAAATGTACTTAAAACTATGCTTGAGGCAAATCTCCATGTGTTTCCGTCAGAGGCGTCTAATGGTGGGGCTGTATGTAAATCATCAGAGATTCTTCGTAATAGTATTATGACGTCCGATGCGCATTCGCTTACTCCGGTTATATATCGTTCTAATAGGTCAAGTACGGGCTCAGCCTGAGGAGTTTGGTGGAGTTCAGTGTATGTTGGGTGTATCAGCCACGGAGGTTGATATTCAAGTTGGAGACTACCGTTCAATATTTGTTCATATGAGTCTCCCTGACTGCCGCCTAGATTTTGGATCATGTCTTCCAGCCACAATAAATCTGGGGACATATCCGGTAATGGGATGGATGCCATGAAATCTAGAACCTGTTGTAGCCTAACTTGTTCCTCAGGAGACATAGATCTGGTTCTGCGCAATGCACTAGGTAACGCTCTCCGCGTCGGTCTTGGGAGACTGGACGAAGTAGGTCGACCGGCGATAGCCGCAGAGTGTTCAGGTTGGATGATCCGCACAAAATCTGCTGATTTGTTCGTTAATAATCTTCTGGCACGAATATTAGTTAATAGTACGTAACTCCCGATAGCTATGATCCCTATGGCTATTCCTCCTAGAATAAACAACAACCATAGTGGTATTAACCCGGATTTAAGTTGATATGAGTTTGACCAAACGCTTTCGTTGGATGCTTGATCAATAGCCTTGACACGCCAGAAATAAGTGCCTTTTGGAAGTTTATCTTCCTCTGTAAACTTAAACCTAGGATTTTCTAAATTACTTTTCTCTAAAATCAGGTTATCGAAGTCTCGATCAGTAGACATTTGTAATAAATATCGGACTCCGCTCGGATCGTTTACAGGCGACCAGTTCATATCTGGTTGAAAACCTTCTAAAATACCGCCCCGGGTGCCGTCGTCAGGCTCGCGCAGACTTGGGGAAGGAGGCGGTATATCTTCTACATTGAACACCGCTTGTTGTTTATTGCCGCCCTCGTCCACTAGCCTTAATACATGGTCACCGCGAGTCGATTCTGGAACCTGAAGTTCTATTCTAAAACTGCCGGTGCTATCAGATAAAACGCTAGTAAGAGAAGTATCATCATAATTTAGGCTAACAGTATCTTCTGGTGTAAATCCTTGCCCAACGACCAATAATTTTTGTCCAACGCTACCTTCTTGCTCGCTAAGGCTTACCATCGGTGTCACCATAAAATGCTGCTGTGGGTTAACTGAAGCCACCGAGAAGGGGCTGAATGCTTGGATTAAATGGGATCCGGCCCCGGAAGGTGGTATCACAAATGAGGTTTGAAACGATCCGATAGAATCGGCTGACAATCCGGATATCAAGGGAATACTATCAAATACCAGAGATATATTTTGTTCACTTGATCCAAATCCAGACCCTAATATTTGAAGTGTATTACCCGGCGGTCCTTCGGGATATTCCAAAATGATCCCTGAGTGTATTTGGAATCCCTGCGTAGCCCCGATGTCGGCGGCTTCAGGTCGTCCTGCTCGTCGGATCCCAACTGAGTGGTTTCCGCCTGGGGATGGGGGGACTATAAAAGATCTGGAGAAAGTGCCTAAGATATCGGCGTTAACACCCTTTACTAAAACGGAGTTATCGTATGTTATGTCGATGTTGGGTTCGTTAGAGCCAAATCCAGTACCGTTCACATTGACTGTTACACCAGGCGGACCGGTCGTTATATTAAGGGTTAAAGAGGACCCTAGCACCAACATGTCAGATTGGGTGTTGGCGCTTGAGGTTACAAATCCCCCAGCTGATACGGTGTAAGAACCAGAGGGTAACATAGGAATTAACAGTTGAGTGTCCCAACTGCCATCTGCATCGGCGACTATCCCTGTTTTTTCTGTTTTATCGTTGAGTCGTAGAGTTATATCTTTCTCATATTTTGAAAATCCTAATCCGATGACTGTCACGATTTCACCGGGAGCTAGTCTACCACTGGCTATTGATACTCCTGCGGTTATGTTGAACGAGATTTGTAACGAGCTATTTGAGCTAGTTACCCTTATTGGATAAGTTCCCGCGGCTACTTGAGGTACGTCCAAATCTACCGACCAAGTTCCTAAAGTATCCGCCGATGCGGATCCAATAAGCGAGCCGCCAAAATCTATAGGTATATTAGTTTGATTAGCTTGAAAACCTTCCCCTCTTAACATTGTCTTAGAGCCCGGGAATCCTTGGGTTTCCGACAGTTTAATGGCTGGTACCACCGTAAAGTTCGTGTTAGTACCTTTGGATGTGGAGCCGGTTGCAACTACATTCAGAGGGCCACTGGGGGCCGTCGGCACCGTAAGATCCGTTGACCAGATTCCTTGAGCGTTCGCTGTAATATCACTACTGGCGAGATTGCTTCCAATTACCACAACAATTTGTTCCAAGGATTTCGCTCCGGATCCAGAGATTCGGATTATGGTTCCCGGAGCTCCACTTGTTGGTTGGATACGCAATCCTGCACCCAACACTATTTTCGCCCAGCGTACGTTGGTTTCTGATGTAGATACCCCGGAGCCTTTAATAGTGTATGTTCCGGCTATCGAATCAGGGGCGCCAAAGCTGGAAGTCCAAGAACCTTGCGAATCTGCCGATATACCAGATGCCACGGTTTGCCCATCAAAGGTTATTGAAATACCTGTCTCGCCTGACCTGAATCCTATCCCGCTTACGGTGACGGTGTCTCCTGGGGCTGCCTCAGGTTGGTCTAATGATAAAGTGCCTGTAACCGTGAAGGTGGTTTGGTCGTTGCCTGAAGCGCTATGCGCTCCAATGGATTTCGCCCCTCCTGGCGTGTTGGCTGGGATATCTACCGTAGTAACGATTTTCCCGGTACTATCCGAATTGGTGGAGGATAGTACGACACCTGATATGGTTAAATCAATCACAGAATTAGGGGCGAATCCAGAACCTCGGACCGTGATCGGAGTTCCAGGTGGTCCGGTGTCGGGACTCACACTAAATGAGGACGTGATGGTAAAAGTTCGAGTCAAAGTAGATCCGATTTTCACGTTGTACGTGCCAGAGGCCATCGCAGGTACGGTAATCGGAGTGTTGAAAGTCCCCGTGGAACTCGCCCCTACGGTAGATAATTGTTGGTTATCAAATGTAATAACCACATTGTCATTTGCCTGAAAATTACTGCCTGAGATTCTTATCTCAGTACCAACAGAGCCCCTCGTGGTGGATAACGTCGCCGTCGCAGGGGCTGGAGTTGGAGTTGGGGTATTGGATGGGGTAGCGGTGGCCGTCGGAGTTGGAGTATTAGTAGCTTCGGAGGCTACTGATTGCCCCAAGTTAGCACTTGCTAGATTCCAATGGATGAACGTAACCCCGATTATGAAGATAATCAGACTGCATAGTTTTAATCCCCGAATCACTTTCTCACACCATGTTATTTAATAAGCTGTCGGCGATTATAACGACACAGCCAAAATATTTACAAGTAAGGAACGATACGTCTATATATCAAATAATTACAGAGAAACAGGATTTATAAGTATCAACACTTGTTTTGATCCGAATATTGGATGAATTGGAGCGTCTCCGACAATTTATAGTCTCCGGAGTCTCGGAAGCGATAAACACATGACAGTTGCTCCAAGAATCAGAACAGTTCCGTTAATTAAGAGAGAAATTCGAGACCCTGCCAATCCGGAAACATAGCCGATTTGCAATTGCCCAAAGGGAGCACATCCAATCCCGACAATCCATGAACCCATGGCTCTACCTCGCTGTTCATTAGGGACACTAAGTTGCAACAAGCTTTGATGGAGAACATCTGATGACGCGGCCATCATATTGGTGAACGTGACGAAAACTAAGGCAGCCCAAAAAACGCTTGAGAGACTCATTAATGCTTGCCCTGCGCCGAATAAAATTAACACGCAGATAAGCAATTTGCCTTTAGCGACTAGGTCGCCTATAGCGGCTATACTAATAACACCAATGGCACCACCTACAAATCTGAATGCGGTTAGTATCCCCAGTCCAATTGCCCCAACCTTTAAAACGTCTTGGGCTAGGATTGGAAGTAACACTTGGTGCGAGAATCCGAATGTTTCTGCTAGTGCGGTAGAGATGATTAAACTCAGCATTAATTTGTTGTTCCCCAAAGCCCGCCAATAATTAAGGATGTTTTCGGCTATGCTTTCCCGTGCGGTTGGAGCTGAAGCCCCTTGGCTTTTTAAATAATTAATTGCAATAGCCCCGACTATGTAGCAAGCTCCCATCAATAAAAAAGTTAATGTGGCTCCTTTCCAATAGATAAAAACACCTGCTCCCAAAGCTCCCAATATCTGCCCTATCCTCTGGGCGAAGGATATAATGGCTATTCCATTTAATGCACCGCTCGATCCAACTAAGTCGTACACATATACCTGTCGAGCTGTCATATAAAAGGCTTGGAAGCACCCTAGGAAGAATGTCCCAATTATTAAACCCCAAACGCTGAGATAGCCGGCAAAGGTTAACGCAGCCATAGATAAAGAAGTGAGAGCCATACTCCAAATCGTAATGCGCATCAAAATACGGCGATCGATTCGATCAGTTAAAGATCCCGCAACTAAGCCTACGAGTAAATTCGGGGCCGATCGGGTTGCGTACACAACACCAACCATTATGTGGGAGTCGGTTAACATTAAAACCATGTATCCCAAAATCACCTGTTGTACTCCTTGGGATATTTGATTCGAAAGCGTTGAGATGCACAGAATTCTCATGTCGGAGTAAGAGAGGGAATCAAATATTTTCCACCATTTAGATGATTTGGCTATTGATGACGGAGGTTCGTTATGCATAGAGTGTCACGCAACCGACAAAATGTGTCACAAGAAAATTATAAAATTATACAGGAGACCACTATAAACACCGATGTTACTATAGCGAGCATATTCTTAATACCTAAATTACCTGCTATTTCCGTTGGTATAAGTTAACTTGTCAATTTGAATTACAACTTGCACATAATTAAGGGCTTGAAACAAGGCGTGTTTTCTGGCAACATTGCGCTATGAAGATTGGAGCATTTGAATTAACCGAACCGTTACCTGAATTGAAGAGCCCTCATGTGTTTGCAATGGTCCGTCCTTGGGTTGATGTAGGAAGTGTTGGAACTCTTACCCTTGCCAGATTAGAACATCACCTCGGATCTAAAGAACTCGGGCAGTTGACCAGGCCTGGTGAATATTTTGATTTCACCAGGTATAGACCAAACATGAAGTTGGTAAAGGGAGAGAGAGAAGTAACTGTCCCGAATAGTACAATCCAGTACGCTACTACCGACCAGGGCCTAGACTATCTGTTCTTGCATTTAATGGAGCCTCATGCCAATAGCGAAGTGTACACGGATTCGATCCTTGAGGTTCTCAAATACTTCGATATAAAACGATATTGCCGCTTAGGAGCCATGTACGACGCTGTCCCACATACTCGACCATTACTAGTTACGGGGTCTCTTGGGGATGTACCGCAGATCAGAGAAGTATCCAACTTCAAATTACGACAAAGCACATATCAAGGTCCAACTACGATTATGAATTTGGTCTCCGAGGGCATCAGTAAAATGGGTGTTGAATCCATAAATTTTATGGTTCATTTGCCGCAGTATCTACAATTAGAAGAAGATTACACCGGAACCTCCCGGATGATAGAGGTACTATCCTCAGTCTATGATAATATTCCGTCGGATCTAGCTCCTCAAAGACGGGGCCAAAGGCAATACAGGGAACTGAGCGCTGCGGTGGAACGTAATTCTGAGCTTAAAACTCTCATACAACAGATGGAAGCTTATTACGATGCCCAGTCAGATTCTGAAGATGGCAAATCCGAAAAACCAGATAGTAAAGTAAGTTTATCTCCCGAAATTGAACAATTCTTAAGCGAACTCGGTCAATCTATGGAAAACGAAGATAACACCTAATAAAGATAAACATTCTAGACCGTCCAGGGATGTTTATGACTATTAAGTTCAAGACACAAGTACGGCCTATGTAAGTAATTTCGTTAGAAGGGACGGTTCTGGCTAATGTACCATAACCTGTTCCAAAATTTGGCCATGCGTTATGGTACATTAAAGCAGATATTTGAAGTTGGGCGCTAGAATTTCATAAAATGAATTTACGTGCTGGAGAAGAACCCTCCGGGGAAGTACATGTTCACCCGATTTTTTGGCATGAATGGGGACCCTATCCCTTTGAGTTGGCACGCGAAAGGAACCAGCCAGTCATATTATGGATCGGAGCAGTCTGGTGTTACTGGTGCAGTGTCATGGACAAGACCACTTTCCAAGATGCCGATGTTATCGATTTTCTAAATGCCAATTTTATCTGCATCCGCGTTGATAATGATCATCGCCCTGACATAAACAGTCGCTATAACGTGGGTGGGTGGCCTACTACGGCGTTTTTGACTGGCCATGGAGGGATAGTAGCTGGGGCTACCTATTTGCCTCCCGATCAATTCATCGCCATGTTAGTGGAGGTCCAAAGAGCGTACCAAGACCAAAAACCTAATTTATATGAACAAGCTAATAATTTATTTCGTCAGCGGCAAGATCAAGTCGCTAAAATCAAGTCATCCAGAGACTTGGATCCAATGGAGGTCCAACGGATAGCTCGCCGATCAGCTGGTATTTATGATCCGTTAAACGGCGGTTTCGGGGAGGAGCCCAAATTCCCCAGCTGCTCCGTCCTACGGCTGGTATTAGATTTATATAGGATTACTAAAGAAGAATTCTACCGAATTATTATCGAGAAGACGTTGAGGGGTATGTGCGAAGGGGAATTGTGGGATTCGATAGATGGCGGCTTTTTTAGATTTTGCAACCTTGCCAATTGGACTGATGCACAGCATGAGAAAATGCTGGAGGATAATATAGGTCTAGCAGCTATTTACTTGGATGCCTGGGTGTTGTTCGAATATGATGGTTATAGAAACATCGCTAATCAAACCATAGATTACATCATTGGCAACTTATACGATTCCAAAGCTATCGGCTTCAGAGGTAGCCAAGGGGCACATTCTGATTATTATAATTTGAGTAAACCAGACAGAATGGATCTACCCAACCCCGAAATTGATGAATGGTGTTATGTCAACCTTAGTGCGCAGACTGCCTCCGCTCTATTTAGGGCTTATTGGATTTTAGAACGGCCAGATCTACTAGAAATTGGGCGGTTGGTTTTGGATAAGCTTGTTGCTAAATCAAGGGATAATGATTTGTTTCATGTTTTCAAACCGGAATCCAGCGAATCCCATCGACTAATGCTGTTGTGTGATTGGGCTTCATTACTGAATGTACTCATGGATTCACATAATTGGGATAGTTCTAATCAGAATTCTTTGCCCATGGCGATCGAGATTGCATCGACCTTGGTTTCGGTATTTTATGATAAAGAGAATGGTGGATTTTTCGATACAACCGAAGATAAGAATGCGGTGGGATATCTAAAATTACGGGAAAAACCTCTTCCGGATAATTTGTTAGCCATAGAAGGGTTCCTCAAGCTTTATAATGCGACTCTTGATAATGCTTACCACGAGATCGTAAATGATTCATTAAGTGCCTTCACAAAGACATATGGTGACTATGGCGAATATGCAGCTAGTTACGGCCTACTGCAGGAGCGGTTTCTTAATCCGCAGGTGGAAATTACTGTAGAAGGACATCCTTTGGATAAATCTACTTTTGAACTTTTAAAAGCGGCTGGGCGCACTAATGTGCGACAATTGCTCATTAAACCTTTGCTAGATTCCAATTATGTGGGACAAGCCCAGGCGGTTGTTTGCTATGCTTCTACCTGTATGCCTCCAGTGCAGGATCCGGTTAGCCTCCAGGAGCAAATAAACTCCTTGCTATCTGTTTCAAACTCGGATGAAAACGATATATTTAAACGCTTCTCCATCTAAACAACCGTTAGCTAGTTACTATCTCAGGATCTTTTGACATTGAATAGGTTCGATCACCAAACCGTATTTCATCAAATTACTGAAAGAGAACGCCAGTCAATCATTGGTAAGGATTCTAAAAATCTTGTAAGTTTGAATTTAAAGCAGAGGAAACTTTGGAACTAAAAAATGTAAATTGTGGGCATATTCGGGAGGACCGCCTAGGAGAGTTATTATCCTTATCTGGTTGGGTAAGTAGGCGTAGAGACCATGGTGGTATCATATTTGTGGACTTACGGGATCGTTCCGGGATAGTGCAAATAGTCTTTAATCCTGAATCATCACCCGAAGCGTACGATGTTGCGGACCAATTAAGGAACGAATGGGTAATCCATGTTCGAGGAACCGTGGGGCACCGACCCTCTGGCTCCGAAAATCCTGATATGCCTACTGGCCAATTTGAAATTATAGCTCAGACTGTCACAGTCTTAAACTCTTCCCTGACTCCTCCTTTTTACATTACTGATGATTTGGACGCTGATGAAGGCCTTAGACTGAAATATAGGTACTTGGACTTAAGACGTCCGATAATGCAAAAGAATCTAGCTATACGTCACAAAGTAGTTAAATACATAAGAGATTTCCTAGATTCCAATGATTTTCTTGAAATTGAAACACCTATCTTGATCAAAAGCACTCCCGAGGGTGCCCGTGATTTTCTAGTACCTAGCAGAATGCAAAAAGGGACCTTCTACGCTCTACCACAATCACCCCAACAATTAAAGCAGCTCCTAATGGTTGCCGGTATAGAACGCTACTTCCAAATTGCCCGGTGTTTTCGGGACGAAGATTTGCGAGCTGATAGACAGCCCGAATTCACTCAACTTGACCTTGAGATGAGCTTTGTAGAACAAGAAGACATCTTAAAATTGACCGAAGATTTATATACCGGAATGATAGAATCCATCTCTCCAGAAAAAAAACTTATAAAACCGTTTATACGCATGGATCACGCTCAAGCTATGGAGAAATACGGTAGCGACAAACCTGACTGGCGATATGCGCTAGAAATGACGGACATCACTGATCTCGCAAAAGAAACAGACTTTAGAGTTTTTCTTAACACTATAGGTAATGGCGGTATCATAAAGGGGTTTGCGGTACCTTCTCAATCGAATTACTCTGGCTCAGATATGCGGAGACTAGAAGAAACAGCAAAAGAGTACGGCGCCGGAGGAATGAGCCACATAAGACTCCAAACTGATGAATCTGGAAAGTTAACTGAGGATACAGTACTGCTATCCCCCGGTATAAAAATGCCTTTAGAATGGAGTATAAGAGTTTCAGAACGCATGGGAGCCAATCCAGGCGATCTAATACTTTTAATGGCGGGAAAGTCAAAGGATGCCAATAATTGGCTCAGTTTAATGCGATCTTATATGGCTGATAAACACCAACTAATTGACCCCGATTTATTGGCATTCGGATTTGTTACAGATTTCCCATTATTTGAATGGGATGAACAAACCAGTCGCTGGGATTCTTCACATCACCCATTCACATCGCCAAGCCCTGGCGTCGAACATCTTCTAGATAGCGATGATTTAGGATCTATAAAATCTCAAGCCTATGATCTGGTATGTAACGGGTCCGAATTAGCTAGTGGCAGCATTAGAATTCACCAGAGAGATCTCCAAGAAAAAATATTCAATGTTCTAGGATACTCAACTCAACAAGTGCAAGACCTCTTCGGACACATATTAGAAGCTTTTGAATACGGTGCTCCACCACATGGGGGAATAGCACCCGGGATAGACAGACTGCTAACAATACTGACAAATTCAGAATCAATAAGAGACGTAATCGCATTCCCAAAAACTCAAAGCGGATCAGACCTGCTATTCGGAGCCCCCGATGTAGTATCACCTAGCCAGTTAAGGGATTTGGCTCTTAGGACCATTGAATAATCGCATTCGCTTGCGAATTAGAATAATATCCATATACACTGACACCTACTTGAGAATTGGGAGGACCCATGCCAGAATCAAGATCTTTTAATTACAGCAACTTATTCGCTTCAAATGCACCAATAAGTACGATAAGTGAAAATCTTCACGCGAAATATGATTTCGCAGTCGCATACCCTGATCCCGACACGCTACCACTAAACGAACTTGTCGATTCCTTAAAAGTCGCAATAGACCGGGAAGGGCGGGACCTAGCTTATTATCCATCTTCCCTGGGATTACCAGCTCTTAGGCAACTAGTAGCTGACAAACTGGCTAGAGATAGAGATATACACGTGTCAGCAGAAGAGATAGTGATAACTTCTGGTTCTGGTGAAGCAATTCTAATGTTGATACAAGCACTTACTAATCCGGGAGACGTGGTGTTAACAGAGGAATACGTTTACTCGGGAACATTGCGACAAATGCAACTCTTTAGTTCAGATGTACGAAGCGTGCCGTGTGATGAGGATGGTCTTATACCTGAAGCTCTAGAAGATGTAATCCGGAAAGCCCAGTCAGAAAATAAACCTATAAAATATCTGTATACAATTCCCTGTTTTCAAAACCCACTTGGTTGGACCATGTCTTTAGACCGGAGAAAGAGAATCCTTGAAATTACTCGAAGCCACGGTATCCCAATATTAGAAGACGACTGTTACGTAGATTTGCGTTTTGAAGGCGAAGACATAACGTCAATACACTCCCTAGACGACACAGGCCAGGTAATGTACGTAGGGTCTTTTTCAAAAATAGTGGCACCCGGGATGAGACTCGGTTACCTAGTAGCACCTGAAGAAGTACGACAAAGAGCACTGAGTTTCAAAGCGGGCGCTTCAAACCAATTTGCTGCCCTGGCCGTAGAAGAGTACCTAAGTAGTAACTTATATTCTCACATCGATGACCATAATCAGGCACTACGAGTGAAAAGAGATGCCATGGTATCGGCTCTCGGCGAAAACTTTGGTGACACTGTTGAATGGACCATTCCTAGTGGAGGCTTATACATCTGGTTGCGCATGCCAGAAGGTACAGATCTAATGGCATTCCAACAACAAGCACTCGACGAAGGTGTAGGTTATCACAACGGTACGATGTTCTCACCAGAAGGAACTGGAGCAAATTGTGCGAGACTGTGCTTCGGATACCCAGATACAAAAACAATTACAGATGGTATTGCAGAATTAGCAAATATAATGGGCCGCCACGGAATCATAAAATAAAAAAGCCTGCCATCAGGCGGGCTTTTTTAATATTTATTTACTAAAAGCAAAACCATCTACTAGATCCAGCTCCTGTTTTGGGCAGGTACTATGTGGTTGATTTGATGGACTAATCACCAATCACCCCTTCTTCTATGTCACTCAGATGCTCATTTCGGAAAGTGAATTGATCAACTAGGCTACCGATACTTTCCCTGAAGCCCGAATATTCTAATTCTCCATATGGTAACATGGCGGCTCCGGACCAGCCCTGTGACCTCATCTCAATGGCTTTCTGTTGGGCTAATATTCTGACATGATCCCACGATTGGTTGTCAAAGAAATCGGCCACCGAATCCGAGAATTTCCCGTCTTTACTTAACGAAAAACCTAGGCAGGATACTAAAGGCAAACAATACATCCCCGTGACTGCGGTATTAATGGGGACAGGCATCAATGGCATTACATGAGAGCCTCTAGCATCTCCTCCAATATAATGCGCTTTGGCATACGGTGATATAAGTTCTTCCGGAGCCGGAAAAATTCCTTGATTTCTCACTAACGCAACTGGATCGTCTTTGCCGGTGTATGTTCCAGCAATGTTATGCATTCTGGTGGCTGAAATAGCTGCTGCTGTTTGCCCTGTATGTCTGGATACGATAGAGTCAATCCCAAACCGTTCGTTATCCCTTAACAGCACCGTTATTTTGTAATAGTCTTCAGGAGCATTTAAAGAAATAATACTGTCTCCATCGGTGTTGTCCATATCGATTATATTGAAGGTAAAACCCTCTCCGATCCGCGGTAGCATTAGACCTGCGCAATACATCGGGTCTGCGAACCCTAGGAAGGTGGGAAGGTTGTAGGCGCCTGGTCCGCATTTGTCGGCTGCAAAAACCATGAAAGATTCTGCTGGTCTGACAGAGTTGGTTTTGACAGGGTCATGCTCAAATTCCACTTCTGCTACTGCCGGGCCTGCGCCTCTAATATTCCCGGATGGCGCATCAACCAATAAATCTTGCCCCGCTCCGTATAGACCATACTCCCTAGCGATTTCCGTTGCCTCTAAGAAGGTATTCCATGCAAACTGGTGAACGTCGGAATTATCAGGGCCGTTGGTGTGTGAGGTGGTGATACAGATGTCATCCCCAGTGTGTCCAACATAAGAGTCTATGAGTAGTCCATTTTTGATCGCCCGGGCTGTTGCGGTTTTGACTGCTTCCATCATCCGGTCCGAGGGTTTGGTATGCCCTCCGATCGAACCAACATCAGCTTTTAGTACAGAAAGTGTCATCAACATCATCATCCACCAATCCAAAATATTAATAGCGCTTTGATAAGTTAAGTGGCTAATCTATGTGTGTAATAGTACCGTATTCGCATGTTCACTCAACATAACAAGTCTAGCATCGGTCGCTTAACCTGTCTATTAAGGTTACTATATGCGATCTCTTAAAACCTACATTTAGTTATTTTAAGGAAATTGGTTTAAGTCTGGATATATGTGATCAAATAGATTGTCTTATCGGTTGAGAAACGTATATATTATATAAACAGAATGGTTTCAGAGGATTCTTGTGGAATGGGGATAGAGAGTATACTTAATTGGATTTCAATCGGGTTGATTGTCCTTTGGACCGTACGTTTAGCGAGTACGAAAGGGCAGAATCCCTGGGTTTGGGCTCTTGCATCGATATGCTTAATGGCCGTGCCATATTTTTTTGACCAACCGTTTCTCGGGCTCTTGGGTATGGCGCCCATGCTTTACCTGTTAATTTCAAAAAAGCCGCCAAATAGAAATGACACAGACACATTAGAGATAAATTCACGTATTAACTGTTCCAAATGTTATGTATCTCATTTAAATACTTATAAATTCTGTGTTAATTGCGGTTGGGAATTGAATCAGACATTTCAGGGCGTTAGCGATGATAATTCTCAGTATAACTCTGACAATGCCTCACTAAGATCTGAGACCATATCTCCGGTAGTTTTAGAGCAAGATCAATTGGATATCACACCGCAAACTGAAGTTTTGATCGATACTGCTTCCGGCTCAAACGAAGTGACTGATCCATCACCGAATGAATCTACACCAGCGGTATTTTTAATACCTTCGTTGAGTGCCGAATCATTAACTAATAAGGGTTCTCATTTATTCACCGAAGGCAGATTTCAAGAGGCTGTCGATCAATTTACAAAGGCTATTACGTTGGACCCCAAGTACCATGTAGCTTGGGCCAAAAGAGCTGAGACTTATATCCGCATGGGCTTGACTCAAAAAGCGGAAGAAGACCTACGTAGCTTAGAAGGTATTTAGGTTAGCCCTTTGAGATCGATGTTTTGCGTTAGGAAAGGATCGGTTAGACCGCCATAATATGGTAACCAGCATCAACAGGAATTATTGAACCGGTTATACCACTGGACAAATCACTACACAGGAAAAGAGCGGTTTGAGCCACCTCAGCAGCAGTGATATTGCGTTTAAGGGGCGCTTTTTCTGCATGTACTTTTTTCATATCTAAGAAACCTTCTATTCCTCTGGCAGCTAAGGTGTCTAAAGGGCCAGCAGATATAGCATTAACCCTTATATTTCGTTCGCCAAATTCCGAGGCTAATTGCCTTACTTCGTGTTCTAACGCAGCTTTCGCTGTTCCCATAACGTTGTATCCAGGATAAACTTTTTGGGACGCTTGGAACGTCATAGTCACGATGCTCCCACCGTTTGTCATTAATTTCGATCCGTATTTGACTATAGGCAATAGAGAAAATGCGCTGATTTCCAATGCTAGACGGAAACCTTCTCGGTTAGTGTCCGAGAAAGGTCCAGATAAATCCTCTCTACTTGCATAAGCTATGCTGTGTACTATAAAGGAAATATCTCCGAATTCTCTTTGAGCGTTTTCGAACACTTTCTGTATTTGTTCATCGTCACTTGCATCACATGGTAACGTGATGGCACCTTCGAGGGTTTCAGCTAGACGGTCAACCCGACTCTTAAGTCTTTCATTTTGAAAAGTCAATGCTATTTTTGCTCCGGCGTTGCCTAACAGTTGGGCAATACCCCAAGCTATACTGTGATCATTGGCAACGCCAAAAATAACCCCCGACTGCCCTGTTAAATCAATTTGGTACACCTATAAACACCTCGACATGGGTTGTGTTATGGTCAAATGAATGGCGCTATGTCGTTTAAGAACGTGTCTAATTGTCGTTCAGGGTCTAGCGAAGCAAACCGAATTATTAACGTCTTGGCTCCTGCTTCACTATACTCTAACATTCTATCCCTGATCTCTTGAGAATCACCGAAAGGGCCCCAGCGGTCTCCCCATATGTTGGCCCCATAATATCCCAGCAGGAATTCCTCTGCATTGATTTGAGCTAAGGCTTTATCTTTATTTATATTGACTGTAAGATACATACTGGATTCGAAGTCATCGACTTCCCTTCCCAATAGTCTCATTTGTGAATTAACTTCAGAAACCAATCCCATGTATTCCTCAGGTGTATCAGAAATTGATATTATCCCGTCAGCCAATTTAGATGCCCTTGCGGCCTGGGTCTTTCCTACGTTACTTCTCCAATGGCAAGCAAGTAATATTGGAACCCCTGAGCCTTTGGCCACAGCAGGACGCATAGTAATTTCAGATAAGTTAAAATGCCTGCCTGGGAAGCTAAACGGCTCTCCTGTTCCTAGGCCTTTTAAGACCTGGATCATCTCTTCCAAACGCGATGCCCTACTTTTCTGGGATACTCCAGATACCTTCCATTCCTCTTGTTGTTCTTTATTGAATGCCCCGCCAGCTCCTGCGGCTATCACTAGCCTTCCATTTGAGATTAGGTCTACAGTAGCAATGGTTTGTGCCAATAGGACCGGATGTCTTAAGGCCATCAGAAGGACGGCGGTGCCAAGCCGCACTTTTTCTGTAACTGATGCTATTGCGGCCAAGATAGTGAATGGCTCTAGCCTAGGCTTTGCGAACAGGCTGTCACCAACCCAAACAGAGTCTAGGTTGGCACTTTCTACCCTTTGGGCCAACTTAAGTATTAGATCTGCGTTATTGGGCCTATTATCCTTAAGCAGTAAACCTCTGGTTGGCAGAAGAACCCCTAATTTAACTTGGGATTTGGACATAATTGCCTCCTAATGATCGGTAAGGACGTTCATGTCTGAGGATTCCAAGTAGGTACTAGCCTATTTAGGAGCCCGGGTTCCATATGTTCATATTTCTCCAAGTCATCCACAGTGTCTAAGTCAAAACCAAGACCAGGGCTGTAACATATAGCTACTGAAATTTCCATTTTGGCTGCTTGTGCTAAATGTTTCGCAAAACTGCGCTGCCCTAACTCGGGTTGAAAATGGATGCCTTGTGGAACTAGGATACTGTTAGTTCCTCCATCTGATCGAGCAGGTGCCAATGTAATGTTACTGCCGTTACGGGAGGATCTCATCAGATTAATCACATCGCTGGGTTTAACAAACGGTAAATCTCCTGGTAAATATAACGATGAATAATTTTCTTGCTGGGCCTTCATGAACGCTCTGCTTAGAGTGTCGTTTAAATTTCGACCTGTATCTGGGATCCAAATGCCATCGTGATTTCTCACTAATCGCATTATCCGATCATCTCCACCTATGACCCAAAAAAGCCCTATGGAAGCTCCCCTGATGGCGGATATCACTCGAAGAAGTAGACCGGCCGTAAGATCCTCCCTGTCGGACTGGCTAAATTGTTTACCCAATCTACTTTTGCCCTCAGCCAAGGGCTTCATCGGTATTATTGGGACAACCGTAGTCGGGCCACTAGACGCATCAATCATTGAATTGGCTCACAATGAACTCTGCCAAATTGATCTTGTCTTCTAGTGTGTTCATCAAAATGGGTCCTACCAGAGGCTCAATACCCATTTCAAGTATCACGGGTGATAAGTGAACATCTTCTTCGGCAATGATAAAAACATCACAAATACCCTTATACTGGTACGCTACCTGCGCGGCTGACGATTCGTATCCTAATTCAGTCATCAATTTAGAAGCAGGACCTCTTATAGCTTTCCCCCCAATAATTGGACTTACAGCAATTCGATTTTTTAGATTTGAGAGTTTGTGTTTTACGGTTGGAATTGAAAGAATGGGTCCAAGACTGAGAAATGGATTTGACGGGCAAAATATGGTAGCCATGGCGCCATTTAAAGATTCATCAAATGCCCGAGATGGTTCAGCCGTTTCGCTCCCCACATATTCAACCTTATTCACGATTGGTTGACACTGATGTTTAACAAAATATTCTTGCATTCGGAGTGTGCCGCTGGATGTTTCCAAAACCGTTGTCACTTTCTGATCACTCATGGGTGCGATTTGACATCCGATACCAATGCTGCTACATAACTCTAAGGTTACCTCCGACAGGGATTTACCCTCTCTTAGCAATTGAGTACGACGGATATGTGTCGCCAAATCATGATCCCCTAGGTTAAACCAAGTTTCTGCCTGGTAACGTTTTAACATATCGAGAAGATTAAAGGTTTCGTGAGCCATCCCCCACCCTGTTTCAGGATTAGCCAATCCGGCGAGAGTATACATCACAGTATCTAAATCAGGAGAAACATGCAGACCATGAAAAAGATCATCATCTCCAGTGTTTACAATAATCTGTAAATTGTTCTTATCAATTATGTTGGCAAGTCCTAAGACTAGCTTTGACCCACCTACTCCTCCAGCCAATGTCAATATTTTCCCATCCATTAGGTCGTCACTCTGAAATTTCTCCACTGAGATTTTAAATCCCTCATGTACCTACGCGATTTGGATGTTCGAATCTGAATGATTCTAATTTCACTAATTTCTGATATGAACCGAATATTTCCTCAACATTTTCTCCCACAAGATCTAGCGGATCTAGTTCTTGATCGTTGTCATTAAACAACCTTTTTATTCGGTAGTCAGTATATCTCTCAGCTGGTATTCGACCAGCTTGACGAATCATACTGCGGAATTCAGCAGGGCGCATAAG
>Ga0310345_10002494_pt1 | contig 18459 bp, 20 predicted proteins | sample HC15DNA20500_MG_FD_204667 | JGI IMG/M metagenome (GOLD analysis project Ga0310345, IMG submission 204667) | Marine microbial communities from station ALOHA, North Pacific Subtropical Gyre - HC15-DNA-20-500_MG | ecosystem: Environmental > Aquatic > Marine > Oceanic | place: Pacific Ocean: North...
GCCCCAGTTCACCTGCCCGTCGACAGCTTTCGCGTAGGGGTCAAGGAGCAGCTTGTTGGGGTTGAACCGCTTGCCGGATGTCGGGTCGTACTCGCCGTGGACGCGGTACCCGTAGCGCTGCCCCGGTGCGATGTTGGGGAGGTACGCGTGCCACACGTACGCATCGACCTCGAGCATGTCGACGCGTGTCTCCCGACCGCGCTCGCCGAACAGGCACAGCTCGACTCGGTCAGCGCCCTCACTGAAGAGGGCGAAGTTGGTTCCGTTCCCATCGAAGGTCGCACCCAACGGATACGCCGACCCTGGCCATGTCTGCACGGCACCCCTTCCTGGTGGGATTCCACCCTAGTCGAGCAGGGTTTCCCGGTGGGGGTGGTTGCTACCGGGAGCTCAGCCCTGCTAGAGCGGCGGAAGATCAGACCTCGAGAGTTCGCGGTGGAGCCGGACGGATGCCGTGCACCTGACGGTGCAGGCGCTGCATCCGTTCGTCGAGTTCTGCGGCGCTTGCCGCGGCATCCTTCAGCTCCGCAAGCAGAGTCTCGGGTACCTGGCGGTCGAACTTGTAGTAGATCTTGTGCTCGAGGCTCGCCCAGAAATCCATCGCGATCGTGCGGAACTGGACTTCGACCGGCACGTCGAGGCGGCCGGTCGAGAGGAATACGGGAACCCGCACGATCGCGTGCAGGCTCTTGTAGCCATTGGGTTTCGGATCGGCGATGTAATCCTTCACCGAATGCACCTCGATGTCGTCCTGCTGGGTGAGCAGGTCGAACAGGCGGTACGTATCTGCCACGAAACTGCAGGTGACCCGGATGCCCGCGATATCGGTGATGTGCGCTCGGATCGAGTCGAAGTCCCCGTCGATGCCCTTACGACCGACCTTGGCGACGAGACTGTCGGCGGATTTCACGCTACTGGAGATGTGCTCGATCGGGTTGTAATCGTGCAGTTGCAGAAACTCGTCGCGCAGGATCTCGACCTTCGTCTCGATTTCCTTCAGGCCGAACTGGTACGGCAACAAAAAGCGCTGCACCTCGTCGCGGGCGGCCCTCAACTGCGAGAGAGAGACAGTCACCTCATCGGAAGCCGGGTGCGAAAGCTGCGAGGTCGCGGGGTGCATGGCCGACGCGTGACTCATGCTGCCAACCTACGGACCGCGGGTACGAGATCGCTGTGAGTCCGGCGTCCGAGCGCGACCCCCTCCCGCCCGCACGAGGCTGCACCGTGCAGTCTCGCGGGCACGGACGGGAGGGGGAGATCAGTCCAGGACGGACGCAGCCTGACGAGCGGCGCCGAGCGCCACGTACTCACCGGGCGACGGAACCTCCACGGGCATCCCGAACACCGCCGGGGCGATCTCGCGAACTGCTTCGGACTGAGCGCCGCCACCGATCAGTACCGCGCGGCGAAGCGGCACATTGAGAGCGCGCAGGGCGTCCAGGCCAGCGCCGAGCCCAGACAGCATGCCTTCGACGGCGGCGCGGGCCAGGTTTTCGCGTGTTGTCGAGGCGAGGGTCATGCCGGTGAGGGCAGCTGTCGCATCCGGCAGATTGGGCGTGCGCTCCCCCTCGAAGTACGGGAGGAGGGTCAGGCCCGCGGCTCCCGGCTCGGCGGCCAGCGCGAGCCGGCTGAGGCCATCGTGGTCGACGGAGAGCAACGCCGCGATCGTGTCGAGCACCCGCGCCGCGTTGAGGGTCGCGACAAGCGGCAGGAAATGCCCGTCGGCATCCGCGAACCCGGCAACAGTCCCGGTGGGGTCGATCGTCCGATGCTCACTCACGGCGAAGACGGTTCCGCTCGTTCCGATCGAGATGACGACATCGCCGGGGCCGGCACCGACCCCGAGCGCGGCGCCGGCGTTATCCCCAGCGCCGGGTGCGACACGCCTGCCGTCGCGATCCGCCACCCACTCCCGCGGACCGAGCACCCGGGGGAGCGCGGCGTCATGGCCGAGCGCGGCGGCCAGCAGATCGCGGTCGTAGCCGTCGGCCACGACCTTCCCTGCCGCGTCCGCACGCCAGGCATCCGGCGACCAGTACCCCGTGCCCGAGGCATCCGACCGGTCCGTGACGAGTTCTTCGAGCACGGGACCGCGAGCAGACTCGCCGCGAGGACCGTAGCCTCGCAGCCGCCACGTCAGCCAATCGTGCGGGAGTGCGACTGCCGCCACTCGGGCTGCGTTCTCGGGTTCGTGATCGCGCAACCACCGGAGCTTCGTGATGGTGAACGAGGCGACCGGCACGAGACCCGTGCGCCGAGCAAGGTCCTCAGCACCGAATTCGGTGATGAGATCGGTCGCCGCCCCGGCGGACCGGGTGTCGTTCCACAGCAGCGCGGGACGGATGACGCGACCATCGGCATCCAGCACCACCATGCCGTGCTGCTGACCCCCGATCGACCAGGCAGCCACATCATCGAGGCCGCCGGCTGCCGAGATCGCCTCCTGCAGCGCTGACCACCACGCGGCGGGGTCCACCTCGGTACCCGCCGGGTGGGCGGCGCGGCCTTCGCGGATGACCGCGCCGGTCTCGGCATCCGTCATGACGACCTTGCACGACTGAGTCGACGAATCGACCCCCATCACCAGTGTCACGTCAGCGGGCGCCCATCAGGTGCTCGGTGGCCAGCTGCTGCAGACGCACGAAGCCGCAGCCCTTGCCGCCGAAGTACTGCGACGGGTCGAAATCCTCGTAGGCCGAACGGTCAGCGAGCAGGTCGTCGTATGACTCGCCGTCGCCGAGGGTGGTCACCGAGAGTTCGGGGACGCGGGAGGCGGCGAGCGCCTCCTGCACCTCGGGGTCGGCGCGGAAGGCCTGCGCCCGTTCCTTGAGGAGCAGGTAGGTGCGCATGTTGGCCGCAGCGGAATCCCACACTCCGGACTCGTCCTCGGTGCGGCTCGGCTTGTAGAGCCGGGAACCGACAGCGTCAGGACCCGCAATCTCGCTCGCATTCTCGGGCAGGTCCACCTCGAAGGCCCTCGGTCGCGGGCAGCTCTGACCCTCGCGACGGGACTCAACCGTTCGACGATCGCCGATCTCGTTGCCGAACTGTGCACGGCGGGCCTCGTAACAGAGACCGCCCCCGATCCCTCTCGGCGCGTCGGCCGCCCGTCGCCGGATCGAGCGCACCGAACTCGTCACTCCCGGCGAGACTGCGGCTCTCGTGGCCGACACGGTCGCTGCGTGGCAGGAGACCGCACTCGCAGGGCGCCGCATCGTCGGCATCGGGATCGCGGTTCCCGGGCTCGTCCGCGCGCGGGACGGCCTGGTGCGCACCGCCCCCCCACCTCGAATGGCACGATGCACCGATCCGGGAACTCGTCGCCGACGCGACCGGGCTGCCCACGGCCGTCGACAACGACGCGACCCTCGGAGCCGTCGCCGAGCACCTCTACGGCGCGGCGCGGGGACTCGACCACGTCGTCTATCTCAACGGTGGCGCCAGCGGCATCGGTGGCGGTCTGATCGTTCACGGGATGCCGGTGCGAGGGGTTTCCGGCTACGCCGGTGAGTTCGGTCAGAACCGTCCCGGCATCGCCAGCACGGCCGATCAGCAAGCTCCCGAGGGCGTCCTCGAGGACGAAGTCAGCCGCTCACGGCTTCTGCGGGCAGTCGGCCTGACGAGCGCCGACGACCCGACGTTGGCTGCTGCGCTGTCGACATCCGATGACCCCAGCGTCGCCGCCGAGACCGACAGGCAACGACGGATTCTCGCGACAGCACTGGCGAACGCCGTCAACGTCCTGAACCCTCGCGCGATCGTGCTCGGCGGCTTCCTCGCGATGCTCACGGAGGGGGCCACGGATCAGCTCACCGATCTCGTACGCGCGCAGTCGATGCCCGCGAACGCCGAGGACGTCGACATCCGCGCCGCGGTCCAGGCCGATGACAGGCTCCTGATCGGCGCCGCCGAGGCGGCGTTCGCTGGCCTGCTGGCAGATCCGCTCAGCCGGCTTCCGGAGCGGCCTGGTCCTCTGGAAGAAGCGCGCTGACCGCGCTCAGCAACTCCGCCTTCGTGAAGGGTTTGGTCACGACAGCAGAGAAACCTTGCGCGCACGCGTAATCGTGTTCGGCGGGGTCTGAGCGGGCCGTGAGCAGCAGCAGGGGCATCGCGGCGAGTGCGGCATCCGCCCGCACCGCCTGCGCGACGCCGATGCCGTCGAGACCCGGCATCATCCAGTCGACAACGGCAAGGTCCGGCTTCGACGATTGGATCGCCCCGAGTCCGGAGGTGCCGTCGTAGTATTCGTCAACATCGTGGCCAGCACGAGCGAGACGGATCGCGACGAGCCGGACGATGTCCGCGTCGTCATCGATGACGATGATGCGCGCCACGCGACCCTCCCTTCGGCAAAAGTCTGCTTCAGGCCTGCGAAAGCCCCTGCTGTGAGCCATGCTAGTCCGAAGGGGTGGGCAGGTCAGAAGGGATCGGGCATGACGCGGCCAAGCGTTGCGGCGACAATCGGTCAGGCCGCGCCACTATGGCGAGCCGTCTTCGTCGCCGGGCTGGTCACACTCGGCGGGGCGCTGGCCGTCATCTTCGCGCTCGAGCAGCGCGGCGAGATGAGTCTGGCGTGGTGGTGGCCAACGGCGGCTGTGGGCGCGATCGCAGCGGCGGCATCCCCGCTCCGCTGGCGGTGGTTGACCGCAATCGCGGTGGGCCTGGCGTCGGGCCTGGGATCGGCAGTCGCCGACCGCCCCCTCTTGGTGGTCGTTCTGGGGTCCCTCGGCATAGCGGCCGAGGCGTGGCTGGTCGCGACCGCGGTCTCGCGTGAGCAGGATCGCCCCCGGCTGACAACGCTGATGGATGTCGGCCGCTTCGCGATCGGCGCGATCAGCGGAGCAGCAATCGTCGGCGCGCTCGTTGGCGTTGCCCGTGAGTTCAGCGGCGGCGACTTCGTGGATGTCTTCTGGACGATCGGCGCGTCGCACCTGTCTGCGATGGTCCTCATCGCCCCGTTGGGACTCATCGCGATCCCCCGCGCAGCGTCGGTGCGCTTGTGGCGCAGCGTCGGGCTCACCGTAGCGATGCTCGCCGCCACGGTGATCGCGTTCTTCCCCGGCACACCGGTCGCGGTTCCGATCCTCGCCATGCCGCTCATGGCATGGGCCGCGGTCGCCGAGCCGATGTTCTTCGTCGCCGTGCAGCTGCTCGCGGTCGTCGGCACCGCCTCGGGACTCACCGTCATCGGTGGCGGAGCGTACGCGGCTGCCGGCTCGGAACTCCCTACCGCAACAGCACTCCACGTCTTCACGATCTGTTTCGGCGCGACGACTCTCGCGATCTCGGCATCGCAGAACGACAGACGGGCACTGGAGAGCCGGCAGATGGCGGTGTCGCATCTCTTGCATGACGCATTCCGGCAGTCCAAGAGCGGGTTCGCCATCCTCCAAGAGGACGGCCCCGGCAAGTACTCCGTTCTCGAAGTCAACGCTTCCGCGGTCGTGATGCTGCTCAGCGAGTTCGAGCGTTCGGATACGGGACGCTGGCGACTTCGCGAGGACGCACTCCTGCGACCGTCGCTGGCCGAGGCGACATACGACGTGTCGGTGACCGTCGATTGGGAGGATGTGGCACCCGGGAACCCGCCAGCCACGATCACGATTGACGCCGTCAACCGCTCCGGCCTGAACCGCGTACTCCTGGTATCGGTCCAGGATCTGCGGCCGCTCCGAGAAGCCGAGCGAGAAATGGAGTGGCGGCTGGAGCGCGAACGCCAGGTGAGCAGGACGTTCCAAGCCCTCACCCAGCAAAAAGTCGACTTCGTCGCGAGCGTCACGCACGAGCTGCGGACCCCGATCACCTCGATCCTGGGATTCGCTGAGGAACTCAGCGACACGACCGACGACCCGAACGTCCGCGAGCAGGTCGAGGTCATCCTTCGCAACGCGACGCGGCTACGCGGGGTGATCGACGATGTATTGCTGGTGTCAAAGCTCAGCCGCGGATCGGCCCCAGCTGACGCTCTGCCCGTCACCGATGCCGGGCTGGCGCTGCAGCGCAGCATCGAAGACGCGAAGCACAGCATCCAGCAACGCCACCTTCGGGTCGCCGCCGAGATCGAGCCGGATCTGCCCGTTCACGGTCGCGAGATCGATCTCACGCGCGTTTTCACCAACATCCTCACCAACGCGATCAAGTTCTCGCCCGATCGCGGCACGATCTCTGTCGTTGCCTACCGCACCGACCACCAGGTGGTCGTCACGATCTCGGATGAGGGCGAGGGAATCGCCGACGAGGACCTGACCCACATCTTCGATCGGTTCTATCGCAGCTCCTCGAGCACGAGCCGCGGGGTGCCGGGGACCGGTCTCGGACTCGCTATCGTCAAGGAGCTGTTGTCGTCGATGGACGGCAGGATCGAGCTCGCGCGGGCCGAGCCCGTCGGAACCTGCGCGCAGATCACTCTTCCGATCGCCGATATCGAGCCGGTCGAATCCACCGGCGCACCCACCCCCTGACCCCGACCCGAGTACGCGCGTCGGAGCGCACAGCGGCGCATGAAGAGGTTTTGCCGGGGAGTCACACCGGGGCCACCCGAGGAGCGTGAACCGTTCATCTGCGACATATACCGTGTGGGCCATGGGTGCATGGAGCGTTGAGCCGTTCGGCAACGATGTCGCGGCCGACTGGGCATGGGAGCTCGAGGACGAGTCGGACTGGGGAGTCGTCGACGACGCCCTGGCGGACGCGCTCGAGGACGTCGAGGACGTCGAACGCGACACGGCGATCATCGCCGTCGCCGCAGCCGAGGTGGTCGCGCACGGTCTCGGACACGCGACGCAGCGGGATGCATACACCGAGGAGGTCGAGTCCTTCATCGTGCGCGCCGGGCGACCGACGCTCGACACGGTGGCCCTCGCGATCGCCGCACTGACCGCGGCGTGCGGCGAGGGCAGCGAGCTGGCTACCGAGTGGGCGGGGGCCGGGGATCCGGGCTGGTGTGAGGCCATCGAGGATCTTCGCTCCGCGCTGAGCACCTGAGCGCACGTGACCGCCCCGAGTGAGCGGCGTGGGTCACGCTAGGGTGTGACTCGTCAGCGAGCAGGGAGGGCCGATGAGATCGCGGTTTCCGCAGTCCGTCTACCGCCATGGCTCCGAACCGGACGTCCGCTTCACACTGGCAAATGAACGCACCTTCCTTGCCTGGATCCGCACTGCGCTCGCGCTGATCGCCGGTGGCGTCGCCCTCGAGGTGCTCGGGCTCGCGCTCCACCCCGGCCTGCGTCTGGCAGCCAGTCTCGTGCTCATCGTCATGGGCATGATCACCCCCGCTTTGGCGTGGCTCGGATGGCAGCGCAGCGAGCGTGCCCTTCGGCTTGCCACCCCCCTTCCGGGGTCGCTGCTGGGCGCGGTCACCGGCGTCGCGGTCACCGTCTCAGCGGTGCTGATCTTGCTCGCCGTCATCTTCGCCTAAGGCGACATCCGCGTGAGTGACGAGCTGTACGATCCGGGTCTCCAGCCCGAGCGGACAGAGCTGGCGTGGCGGCGGACCGGGCTGAGCATCGCCGTCGGATCCGTCGTGGCGATGCGACTACTGCCGGCGGCTCTCGGAAGCGGATGGTGGATCCTGCCCGGCATCGTCGGGGTGATCTTCTCGGCAGTCCTGTGGGGATGGTCGCGCCGGCGCTACGAACGCGTGTCATTCGCGACAGTCACCGCCCGGGATCACACGATCGTCCCGGACGGGGCGCTTCTACTGACCCTGGCGGTGTTCGTGGGACTTGTCGGAGCCCTCGGCATCCTCGTGCTGGTCGCACTACCGCTGACCTGAGGACCTCGGCGGGGCGGTCGTGGCGCGTGGGATGAGCTGCGTGGCCAGGCGCAGATGGCGTTCGGGCGGTTCCTCACCGTTCATGAGAGTCGCCAACAGCGACATGGCTGCCGCCCCGAGCCGCCGCATGGGCTGGCGAATCGTCGTCAGTGGCGGCGACATCCGGGATGCTTCGAGCACATCGTCGAATCCGATCACCGACAGATCGCGTGGGACCTCGAGGCCGATCTCCCGCGCGACTTCGATGATCCCGATGGCGGAGAGGTCGTTGGCGGCGAAGACGGCGGTCGGGCGGCGCGGCGACTCGAGCAGCGACAGCGCCGCGGTGCGCGCAGCATCCTGCTCGTAGAAGCCGACTCGCACGATCTCGGCGTCGTAGGGGATTCCTGAATCGGCCAACGCCCGGCGATAACCGGCGTCTCTCGCCGAGTACGTGAGGTGCACCGTGGAGTCCCTTGCGCAGGCCTTCGCGGATGCCGCGCTCACCGCCGGCCGCATCGGTGGCGTGCCCGTGCGCACGATCCATATCGTCGGCGGCGGCGCCCTCAACGAGCTGCTGTGCCAGCGGACGGCGGACCGATCGGGTCTTCCGGTGCTGGCGGGACCGGTGGAGGCGACAGCGCTCGGCAACATCCTCGTGCAGGCTCGCGCCGTTGGATTGATTGAGGGAACACTCGAAGACCTGCGCTACCGTGTGGTCAGGACACACAGCCCTCGGCGTTACGACCCACAGGCGTCACGCATCCGATGACACGGAAGGACACCGTCATGGTGAAACGTCAGCTTCCCCAACCCGCCGAGCTGTTCGAGCTCATGAAGTTCAAAAAGCCCGAGTTCGACGGACGCACCCGACGCCTGCAGTCCGCGCTCACGATCGCCGACCTGCGCACGATCGCCAAGCGCCGCACGCCGAAGGCGGCTTTCGACTACACGGATGGCGCGGCCGAGGGCGAGCTGTCACTCACTCGCGCCCGCCGCGCATTCGAGGACATCGAGTTCCATCCCGACATCCTGACCCCCGCGCCCGACCTCGACACCTCGGTCGAGATCCTCGGGGGCCCGTCGGCGCTTCCCTTCGGCATCGCCCCGACCGGATTCACGCGGCTCATGCAGACCGAGGGCGAGATCGCGGGAGCCTCGGCGGCGGGAGCCGCGGGCATCCCGTTCACGCTCTCGACCCTGGGTACGACCTCGATCGAAGAGGTGAAGGCTGCCAATCCCCACGGGCGCAACTGGTTCCAGCTGTACGTCATGCGCGACCGGGAGATCTCCTACGCGATTGCCCGCCGAGCCGCGGCATCCGGCTTCGACACCCTCATGTTCACCGTCGACACCCCGGTCGCCGGCGCCCGCCTGCGCGACAAGCGCAACGGCTTCTCGATCCCGCCGCAGCTGACCCTCGGCACGATCGTCAACGCCATTCCGCGGCCCTGGTGGTGGTACGACTTCCTCACGACTCCAAAGCTCGAGTTCGCGTCGCTCTCATCCACTGGCGGCACCGTCGGCGAGCTGCTGGATGCCGCGATGGACCCCACGATCAGTTACGAGGATCTCGCCGTCATCCGCGACCTGTGGCCCGGCAAGATCGTCATCAAGGGCGTCCAGAATGTCGCCGATTCGGTGCGCCTGATCGACCACGGTGTCGACGGCATCATCCTCTCCAACCACGGCGGGCGGCAGCTCGATCGGGCACCGATCCCGTTCCATCTGCTGCCGCAGGTCGTGCGGGAGGTCGGCAAGGATGCCACGGTCATGATCGACACCGGCATCATGAACGGCGCCGACATCGTGGCATCCGTCGCCCTCGGCGCGAAGTTCACGCTCATCGGCCGCGCGTACCTGTACGGCCTCATGGCCGGGGGCCGCCAGGGCGTGGATCGCACGATCGAGATCCTCCGCGCCGAGATCGAGCGCACGATGCGCCTGCTCGGGGTGTCAAGCCTTGCCGAGCTCGAACCGCGCCACGTCACGCAGCTGACGCGCCTCGTGCCGGTCGGTTCGGGCGCAGCATCCGTTCCCCTCGAGGCCTGACCGCCGCCCACCAATTCGTCACTGTGTTACGCGGCGAGTTGCACCTCGGGCGCGTAGCCGAGATGCTCGAACACATCGCAGCATGACGCGAAGCCTCGCGCCCGAGCACGTCATCGGGCACGCGCTGCGGCTCCCTGACAACTCAGCGGGCCGCCCCGGCTCGCCCGAACTCGAACGGTCTGTCATGCGTCTGACGTCTCCGCCCGTCCCTGTCTTCACTCTCGAGCGTGTCCGATTCGACGAGGACTACCGTCCTCTCGACAACACGCGCATCACCACCAACTTCGCGAACCTCGCACGCGGCGAGAACCGCAAGGAGAACCTCCGCAACGCGATCCGGATGATCGACAACCGGTTCAACGAGCTCGCAGCTAGCGACAACGAGACCGCAGACCGCTACTCGGTCGATCTCGATATCGTCTCGGTATCGGTCGACCTCGACGAGGGCGGCGACGGCGAGCGCTTCCCGATCATCGAGGTACTGGAGACGACTATCGTCGACCACCGCACCGGTAGCCGCATCCCGGGCCTCGCCGGCAACAACTTCTCGTCGTATGTGCGGGACTACGACTTCAGCGTCGTGCTCCCCGCACACAACGCCGCCGGATCCGGTTTCAGCGTCCCCGATGACTTCGGCGTGCTGCACGGAAACCTGTTCCGCAGCTTCGTGGCGTCGGATGCCTATACGCAGCACTTCGCGAAGGCTCCCGTCATCTGCCTGAGCGTCTCGAGCACCAAGACCTACCAGCGCACCGACACGCAGCATCCGGTTCTGGGCGTCGAATACCGCCAGGACGAGTACTCGCTGACCGATGACTACTTCGCGAAGATGGGGATGAAGGTCCGCTATTTCATGCCGCCTCGCGGCGCCGCACCCCTGGCGTTTTACCACGTCGGGGATCTGCTCACCGACTACTCGGACCTCGAACTCGCCGCCACGATCGCAACCATGGAGAGCTTTCAGAAGATCTATCGTCCCGAGATCTACAACGCCAACTCTTCGGCTCCCGCGCGGTTCCAGCCGAGCCTGAGCCAGCCCGACTATTCACTGACACGCATCGAGTACGACCGCGAGGAGCGCAGCCGCCTCGCCGTCGCGCAGGGCCGTTTCGCCCAGGAGCACTTCATCGAGCCGCACCGGGAGTCGCTGGAGCTGTGGTCGGCACAGTTTTCTGCGCTCGAGCGCGAACTCCAGGAGGCCCGCGCATGACGCTCCTTCCCACCTCCACCGCCGGCAGCTTGCCGAAGCCCTCGTGGCTCGCCCAGCCCGAGACGCTCTGGTCGCCCTGGAAGCTGGATGACGACATCCTCGCCGAGGGAAAGCGGGACGCGCTGCTGCTGGCGCTCTCGGACCAACGGCATGCGGGGATCGACATCGTCAGCGACGGTGAGCAGACCCGCCAGCACTTCGTGACGACCTTCATCGAGCACCTCGAGGGCGTCGATTTCGAGCGCCGTGAAACGGTGCGCATCCGCGACCGATACGACGCCTCTGTGCCGACGGTCGTCGGCGCCGTCGCGCGCAAGGCGCCGGTGTTCGTCGAGGATGCAGCCTTCGTGCGCGCCCACACCGACCGACCCGTCAAGTGGGCGCTTCCCGGGCCGATGACGATGATCGACACGCTTTACGACGCCCACTACGGCAGCCGCGAAGAGCTCGCGTGGGAGTTTGCGGGCATCCTCAATCAGGAGGCGAAGGAACTGGCAGCGGCGGGGGTCGCCATCATCCAGTTCGATGAGCCCGCGTTCAACGTCTTCTTCGACGATGTCAACGACTGGGGGATTGCGGCGCTCGAGCGAGCCGCCGAGGGTGTGACCAGCGAGACCGCGGTGCACGTCTGCTACGGCTATGGCATCAGGGCCAACACCGACTGGAAGGCCTCCCTCGGGTCGGAGTGGCGCCAGTACGAGCGCATCTTCCCCCGCATCCGCGAGTCGAGCATCGACATCGTCTCGCTTGAGTGCCACCATTCCCACGTGCCGATGGACCTCATTGAGCTCATCCGCGGCAAGAAGGTCATGGTCGGGGCGATCGATGTCGCCAGCACCACGGTGGAGACGCCGGGTGAGGTTGCCGACACGCTGCGGCGAGCGCTGCAGTTCGTGGATGCCGAGAACCTCTACCCCGCCACGAACTGCGGTATGGCTCCCCTGCCCCGCGGTGTCGCACGGGGAAAGCTCGCGGCCCTCACCGCGGGAGCGGCGATCGTGCGGTCGGAGCTGATCGGCTGAGTCCGGCATCCGTCTCGGGACCGCACCGCGGTCGGGTCCCATCGCCGAGGTAGGAGAAATCGCCGACGTAGGACGATGTGCGTCTGAAACGTCCTGCCTCGGCGAGAACTCCTACCTTCGTGCGGAGGCGGAACGGGCGCGCTACACCTGCGCGGCAACGCCTGCGATCAGGTCGACGACCTTCTCAGGCTGACGGATGCCGACAGAGAAGACGTACGTCGTCGTGAAGCCCGCCTCCCCCAGCGCCCGCACCTGGTCGGCGACGCCGTCCACCGTCGATTCGGGGTTCACGCCGATCATGGCGGTCTTCTCGACGGTGTCGTAGTCGCGCCCGACATCGTCGCAGTGCGCCCGCAGCACGTCGAGCTTCCCGGTGGGCACGCCAGCCAGGGCGCTCAGGTTGCAGGCATCGGCGTACTGAGCGACGAGCTTGAGGGTTTTCTTCTCCCCCCCACCGCCGATCATGAGCATCGGCTTCGTGACGTTCTGCGGCGAGTTCAGCGTGCGTCCGAGCTGCCAGATCGCCCCGTCGTAGGGCTCTTCGGACTCCGACCACATCTGCCGGCAGATCTGGATCGTCTCTTCCAGCTCGTGGAAACGCTGCGCGACCGGTGAGAACGGGAATCCGAGGCCGACGCACTCCTGCTCGTTCCAGCCGGCGCCGATGCCGAGCCCGACGCGGCCACCCGAGAGCACGTTGAGGGTGCTCACCTGCTTGGCGAGCAGGGCCGGATGCCGATAGATGACCCCCGTGACCAGGACGTGCAGCATTGCCTTCTGTGTGTGCGCGGCAAGGAATCCCAGCGTCGCGTAGGCCTCGAGCATCTCGTGCTCGACGGGGCCGATGCCGGGCAACTGCCAGAAGTGGTCCATGACCGTGATCCGCTGGATGCCGGCATCCTCGGCGTGCTTGACGTGCCGCGCGAGGGTCGGGCCGAGCTCGGCCGGCCCGCTGTCGAAGGTGAAGTCAGCGATGTGCAGTCCGAATTGCATGTCAGCTCCGTCCCAGGTCGGATGCCGCATCCGGCCGCGCTGTCAGGTTACGCCGCTGTCGGCATCCGTGGTCTTGTGCGATGCCTCACGGAGGTAGGAGAAATCGCCGAGGCAGGACGATTGGCGCGCACATCGTCCTACGCCGCAGAGAAGGCCTACCCACGAGAGGTCGACCCGGGCAGCGGATGCCGCCACGGATGCCGCATCACGCGGCGTCGCCGAATCCCCGCTCACGGTAGAGGTCGATGCTTTCGCGCAGTGCCCGCATGACGTACGGCGGGAAGTCCATGCCCCGCTCGTGCGCCCACAGCAGCTGTGCTTCGATGCGGCCGACCTCGCGGGCGTACTTGTCGAGGTCGGTATCGAAGCCGAGGGCTGTGACGACGCCGCCCATCTGCGCGCGGTAGCGGTCCTGCCCGTTCGTTCCGACGAGGTTGTAGGTCTTCTCGCGCAGGACGCGGGCGAGGTAGAGCTGCCACGGCCGCAGCGCCCCGGAGCGCACGAGTTCGGTCGCGCTCATCCGGTAGAACGCGAAATGGCCGGGTTCTTGGCGACGGATGGGGGCGATGATCGTCTCGGCGATCGCGGTCTCACCGAGCTCGGTCATCCCGCTGTGGATCGTGTTGTAGGCGAGCACCGCCTGCCGTTCCGTGCTGGCGCCGGTCAGGTAGTAGAGCAGCCGCGCGATGTCTTGGATCGCGGAGAAGTGCGCGAGCGCGCCCATGATCCGCATCTTGTACGACACGTCGAGCACGGGCTCCGCGGCGGCACGCCCGAGGTCCTGCTGCAGCCGATCGAGGATCAGACCGTGCTGAATCTCCTGGGGCTGCCACACGTCGGCGTAGAACATCCGGTCGACCTCGCTGACATCGGGCAACAGCACGAGCAGTTCGAGCACGTTGCGGTCAACCTCGAGCTCGACCCGCGCGAGGTAGTCGATGACGTGTCCGTACCGCTCGGCCACGGCACGCGGGTCACGGATGCCGCGGTCGACGGAGTCCAGTTCGATCGGCGGATGCTCCTCGCCGAGCCTCTGGACGTGCTCGAGTATCCGCTGGGACGTCACCGGCTCAGCCATGCATCCATCATGCGGGACACTCCGCGGCCGTGGGGCCGTACCTCGGCTTTCCCGCCCCGGCAAGCCCCTCGGCGGGCGCGCCACTGCGACCTAGCGTCGGCGCCACGGACAACGAACGCTGTCCGGACGACGACGAGAGGATGCACCGATGAAGGCATTGACCTGGCAGGGCCGACGCGAGCTGAGTGTCGACGAGGTACCCGACCCGCGCATCGAGGCACCGACCGACGCAATCGTGCAGATCACCTCGACCGCGATCTGCGGCTCCGACCTGCACCTGTATGAGCTGCTCGGGCCGTTCATCGACCGGGGCGACATCCTGGGCCACGAACCGATGGGCGTCGTCGTGGCGGTGGGCGATGAGGTCACGCAGCTGGCGGTCGGCGACCGGGTCGTGGTGCCCTTCACCATCTCCTGTGGCCACTGCTTCATGTGCCGCCGGGGTCTGCAGTCGCAGTGCGAGACAACGCAGGTGACCGAGTACAACAGCGGAGCTGCCCTGTTCGGCTACACGAAGCTCTACGGTCAAGTGCCGGGCGGTCAGGCGGAGTACCTGCGGGTTCCGCTGGCCGACTACAACCACATCCGGGTCGGCTCCGAGCTCCCCGATGACCGGTACCTCTTTCTCAGCGACATCCTGCCCACCGCGTGGCAGGGCGTGGAGTACGCCGCCGTGCCCGACGGTGGCACCCTCGTCGTCATGGGACTGGGTCCGGTCGGCCAGTTCGCGGCCAGGGTCGGGGTCCATCGCGGCTACCGCGTGCTCGCTGTCGACCCTGTTGCCGAGCGGCGCGCCATGGCGGAGCGCCACGGCGTGCTGACGTACGACCTCGACGATGACGTGGTGGCACTCCTGCGGGACCTCACCGAGGGGCGAGGCGCGGATGCCGTGGTCGATGCTGTCGGAATGGAGGCTCACGGCGACTCCGTCGTGGAGTTCGCCCAGCACGCCACGGGCCTGTTGCCCGATCCCGTGGCCCGGGCCTTCATGCAGAAGGCAGGGATGGACCGGCTCGCATCGGCCTACGCATCCATCGATGTCGTCCGCCGGGGCGGCACCGTCTCGCTCTCGGGTGTGTACGCGGGAGACGCCGACATCCTGCCGATGAAGACGATGTTCGACAAGCAGCTGTCACTGCGGATGGGTCAGTGCAACGTGAAGCGCTGGACCGACGATCTGCTTCCGCTCGTCGAGGACCCGCAAGACCCGCTGGGCGTGATGGACCTCGTCACCCATCGCGCACCCCTCTCGGACGCTCCCGCGCTCTACGAGACGTTCCAGAAGAAGGACGACGGATGCATCAAGGTCGTGCTCGAGCCGTGACCCGGGCGGGCGCGCCCGCACTGCGCTCGCCCGAGATGCGACGAGCCACCGGCCTCCGATGTCACCGGACACCGCTACGATCCGTGCCATGGCTTTCATCGAGGCGAGCGGGCTCGTCAAGACCTACCACCCGCGGGGCGCGCCGGTCGTCCGCGCTCTCGACGGGCTCGACCTGTCCGTGCCCGAAGGAACCGTCGCAGCGTTGCTCGGGCCGAACGGCGCGGGCAAGACGACGACGGTCAAGGTGCTGACGACGCTCATCCGCCCGGATGCCGGGTCGGCCACGATCGACGGCGTAGACGTGCTCGCCGACCCGCAGCAGATCCGTCGGATGAGTGGCGCGAGCGGTCAATACGCTGCGGTCGACGAGAACCTCACCGGGTTCGAGAACCTCTTCATGGTCGGGATGCTGTACCACCTCGGGCGGCGCCGGGCGGCGCAGCGGGCGCGTGAGCTCATCGAGCTGTTCGACCTGGTGGATGCCCAGAATCGACCGGTAAAGGGATTCTCGGGTGGGATGCGGCGCCGCATCGACCTGGCCGGCGCGCTCGTCATCAACCCGCCGGTCCTCTTCCTCGATGAACCGACGACGGGGCTCGACCCGCGCAGCAGGCTCGCGCTGTGGGACGTGATCGAGACGCTCGTCGCCGGCGGCACGACAGTGCTCCTGACCACGCAGTACCTGGAGGAGGCAGACCGCCTCGCCGACTCGATCTCGATCATCGACAACGGACGCGTGATCGCGAAGGGCACCGCTGACGAGCTGAAATCCTCGGTCGGTGGCCAGCGGATCGCGGTGAGCCTCGTGAGCGAAAGCGACGCCGACGCGATGCGCGAGATCCTCTCGCGCTACGGCTCGGGGCCGGTCGCGTCGGACGGGGCCCGCGGCCTGGTGGTGCCGGTCAGCAACGGAGCAGACGCGCTCTCGCGCATCATGACCGACACTGCTGCGGCAGGGGTCGAACTGCACGACGCCGGAATGCGCAGGCCGACATTGGACGACGTCTTCCTGCAGCTCACGGGTCATGCCGCTGAGCAGGCTGGGGATGAGGAGGAGGCGGCATGAGCACCGGCACTGCGCGCACCGCGGGAGCGTCGAGCAAGACTCTGCAGCCGGGACCCGGTACGGCGTTCAGTCGATTCCTCTCGGACGGCTACGTCACCACCTGGCGCAACGTGAAGAAACTGACCAGGGTTCCCGACATCCTGATCTTCACCCTCATTCAGCCGATCATGTTCGTGCTGTTGTTCACGTTCGTCTTCGGCTCGTCGATTCAGGTACCAGGAGAGAGCTATACCTCGTTCCTCATGGCGGGGATCTTCGCGCAGACCATCGTGTTCGGCTCAACATACTCGGGCTCGGCGATGGCCCAGGACCTCAAAGACGGCATCATCGACCGCTTCCGCACCCTGCCGATGAGCGGGTCGGCGGTGCTGATCGGGCGGACGGTCGGCGACCTCGTCATCAACGTTCTCTCCCTGATCGTCATGATGCTCACCGGCCTCGTCGTGGGGTGGCGGGTCGAGTCTTCGCCCCTCGAGTTCTTGGCTGGGGTCGGGCTGCTGCTGGTCTTCGCCTACGCGCTGTCGTGGGTGCTGGCGTTCCTCGGGCTGATCGTGCGCAGCCCCGAGGTCATCAACAACGCCTCATTCCTCATCCTGTTCCCCCTGACCTTCATCTCGAACGCGTTCGTGCCGAGCGAGAACCTGCCGGGCCCGCTTCGGGTGATCGCCGAGTGGAACCCGGTTTCGGCCCTCGTACAAGCGGCCCGAGAATTGTTCGGCAACGCGCCCAGCGGCAGTGCGGCAACTGACGCCTGGCCGTTGCAGCATCCGGTGGTCTATGTGCTGCTGATCACCATCGTGATGCTGGTCGTGTTCGTTCCGCTGTCGATCCGCCGCTTCGCTTCGCTCAGCCGCTGACGCCTCGGGCGGAGTCACAAAGGGCCCAGTTCGCGATGACCGCCCGGTGGTCGCTTCCCTCGATGTAGGCGCTTGCCCAGCCCCTGGGAACGGCGCCGCGGGCGAGAACGTGATCGATGGCCGTGAACGCCGGCACCGGCTTCTCCTGCGGCCACGTCGGCCACGGGATCGGGCCCGCCGCCTGAGCCGCTGTTGCGAGGTCGGCGGTCAATCGCCGGAAGACGGGGTGGGAGAACGACGAGTTGAAGTCTCCAGCGACGACCAGACGCGGATCGCTCGTGGCCTGGATCCACTCATCGATTGCGGTGACAGCCTCGTACCAGTCTTCGGGCTGGCCGACCGGTGGCGGCGGGTGCACGGCCGCCACCCGTACTGCCGTCCCGTCCGGAAGCGTCGCAACCGCGCTCACCTGCTCGAACACGCTCCCAGGGATGTCTTCCTCGGCGCTGAGTGGATGGGCAGAGAGGACCACGCTTCCCTTGTAGGCGTTGGTGCTGACCTGTTTCGTCCGGTGAGGAAGGGTTTCGGCGAGACCCTCGCCGTCCAGGATCTGGTTGATCAGGTGCTCATCAGTTTCGACGAGGACCACGACGTCGGCTCCCGCGTCCCGGATCAGGTCGGCGAGCTGACCCGGATCCGCACCGGCGAACTTCGCGTTGAACGACAGCACGGTCAGCGGCGTCGACGCCGTGCACGCGGCCGCGCCGACGGGGGTGAGCACCGGAACCACCGAAAGCACGGCGCCGGCCACGAGGACGGTGGCCCCGATCCAGGCTCGTGAAACTGCCGCGACGACCGCGATCACGAGAAGGCCGAGTGCGCCGACGGGCAAGAGCGACTGTGCGATAGGGATCATGCCCCCGGCCAGCGCATCCAGGTGTGGCAGCATCGCAGCCGGAACCGCCAGAACTACCGAGATCACGATCCAGACGAGCGAGCGCCGCGACAGACGCCACCGCCGATCACGATCCTGGGGCGACACCGGGTCAGGGGACTCAGCGGGCTCGTCGACAGTCACCGGGCAAGTAGATCATCCGCCGGTCCACGAACCCTGCGAACCGCGTCTCCGGCGGGGGTACGTCATCCCTGCGATTTGGTTCCTGG
>Ga0310345_10002497_pt1 | contig 18454 bp, 24 predicted proteins | sample HC15DNA20500_MG_FD_204667 | JGI IMG/M metagenome (GOLD analysis project Ga0310345, IMG submission 204667) | Marine microbial communities from station ALOHA, North Pacific Subtropical Gyre - HC15-DNA-20-500_MG | ecosystem: Environmental > Aquatic > Marine > Oceanic | place: Pacific Ocean: North...
TCCCCGCAGTGTAGCAGAAGCCGCGGGGCGCGTAGATCCGCTTCGCTTGGAGCTGGAACAGGTTCTCGATGCCGGCAAAGTTCCCGAACAGCCAGCGATTGAACGGATCGTGACGAAAGGCATCGGCGGTAATCGCGCCAAGCTTGCGCGCCTGCCGAGGGCCCGCGCGATCCATCCCTTCGGGCAATGCAATGTCAGTGTCGCGCATTCGGCTCCCCCGCTGCAGGACCGGACGCTAGCCCGGGAACCGAGAGCGGTCTAGGCGGGGGCATGGTTCCACTCGCTATCGCCTTCCTGGTCACCGCGCTGCTGTACGCCAGCGTCGGCTTTGGCGGCGGCTCGACCTATACCGCACTGCTCGCACTGGCCGAGGTCGACTACCGCGTGCTGCCGTTGCTCTCGCTAGCGTGCAATCTGGTGGTCGTCGCAGGCAGCACGGTGCGGTTTGCGCGTGCGCGCGTCACACCCTGGGGTCGCGCGCTGCTGCTGACGGCAATCGCCGCGCCGGCAGCTTTCCTCGGTGGGCTGACCCCGATCGCCGAACAGGGCTTTCTCGCACTGTTGGGCACCAGCTTGCTCTTTACCGCGCTGACCATGATGCTGCCTGTCGCGAAAAGGCCCGAAGGTGAACGCGGACGCGTTGCGCGATATGCGCCGCTTGCAGCATTGCCGCTCGGCTATATCTCTGGCCTGGTCGGGATCGGTGGCGGGATATTTCTTGCCCCCTTGCTGCACTTGGTACGCTGGGACAGCGCCCGCGCGATCGCTGCGACCGCCAGCCTGTTCATCCTCGTGAATTCGCTGTTCGGGCTGGCGGGGCAGGTGCTCAAGGGCGGGGAAGGCAGGTTCGCCGCCGCAGTTGATCTCGGACTGCCGCTCCTGATCGCGGTTGCGATTGGCGGGCAGATCGGCAGCCTGCTCGCGTTGCGCTACCTGCCGCAACGCTGGATCCGCTGGGGCACGGGCGCGCTTACCGCCTTCGTCGGCGGACGCTTGTTATTGAATTTATAAGAAAAGTGGCTCCCCGAGTTGGATTGCAACTCTTGTCTGTCGGTGAATCTCGTTGTGTTTGAAATGCCCTAGATTCTGATGCTTACGGGGGTGCATTGTCTTTGGGCGTGCATTGACGCTTCTCTCTATCCAGCGCATAACGTGGGAAATTGTGTGGGAGCGCTGGCCTGTGGGCAAACTGACTATCAAGCAAGTCGAGAACGCCAAGCCTGGGCGCCATGGCGATGGGGACGGGCTTTATCTTCTAGTCTCGCCAAGAGGCTCAAAGTCTTGGGTGCTGCGTGTCCAAGCGAATGGCACCAGGAAAGACATTGGGCTTGGATCGCTTGCCGCCTACAGCCTTGCCGAAGCGAGGGACCGCGCACGAGAATTGCGTAAGGTCGCCAAGCAGGGGCGAGATCCGATTGCTGAGCGCGACAAGGAAAGCAACGCGCCGCCGACATTCAAAGGAGCTGCTGACGCCTGTTACAAGGCCAAGCGTCCCGGCTGGTCGGATAAGACCGCTGCGGCCTTCCTCTCGTCTCTTTCGATGCACATACACCCCAAGCTCGGGAAGCTGCGTGTCGATAGTATAACCGAGCGAGACGTAGCGGCGGCACTCTCGCCTGTCTGGCACACGAAACCCGCTCTGGCGAAGAAGCTGCGTCACAGGATCGGACTTATTCTCGATTTCTCTAAGGCGAGCGGCTGGCGCACGGAGGCGGCACCGCGTCAAAGCCTGTCGGCACTCCTGTCCAAGCAACAGGAGGGCGGCAACTTCGCCTCAATGCCTTATGAGGAACTGCCCGCTTTTGTTTCGATGGTAGAGGGCAAAGCGGAAACGATCGGGCGGCTGGCGCTACTTTTCACCATCCTAACGGCTGCTCGCAATGGCGAGGTAAGGGATGCCTTGTGGTCGCAAATCGACTTCGAGGCTGCCGAATGGCGGCGTCCGGCCTCTATGATGCGCAAGAACGGTGAGGCCCACACGGTCACCTTGTCATCGGAGGCTCTGGCTATTCTGGAACGTGCGAAGAAGTGGCGCACCTTAGAGAATGACTGTCACGTTTTTCCGGGGAAGGGCGGCAAGCGCCTATCGGATATGACGATTGGCAAAGAGCTGCTTTCTCTGCCCTACGTCGTTCATGGTTTTCGCTCTACATTCCGCACATGGGCTGCCGAGCGTATGCCCACGATCCCGGAGGCGGTTGCGGAAGCAGCCTTAGCGCACCGCATCCCCGACAAGGTGGTTAGGGCTTACAACCGCGCGAAATTCCTAGAGATGCGGCGAACCCTGCTTGACGGATGGGGCCGCTATGCGTCGGGCAATTCAGCAGATGTGGTGCAATTGCCGCTGTCGCTGCGATCCGCCTAAACGAGTCGGCTCCGCGCGAGTTATCCCCGAACAATTGAAGAACAGCGTAGCCTGCCGAGTCTCGTCCGCCTATGATTCTAGGCGTACACACAGGAGTGCAGCCGCATGGATAAGCCGTCAAATTCCACAATGCAACAGAAAGCTTCGCAGGAAGCGAACTTTTCGAGTGGCATGAAATCAATCGCAGCGTTCTGCGCTGATAACGATTGCAGCCGGGCTTTCGTTTACAACGAACATCGCGCTGGAAGGTTACCCTTCACCAAACTGGGCAGGGCAACCCGGATCAAATTGGAAGACGAGAAGGCGTGGCGGGAAAGCCTGCCTGTCGTTGGGGCTGCGGCTTGATCCGCACCTCAAAACCGAAAGGCCGCCCCTGTGCGAGGGACGGCCTAAATATCCGTGTTGAAGCGGACGGCGTATGCAAGGGCATTATAGCGGAACCTTCCGTAAACTACAACCGCCCTGTTCGTCGGCTTCCTCACGGTCACCACGTGAAGGATAAACAACATGACGACACTACCGGATTACCCTCCAGAGTTTGATTTCGTTCTCTTTGATGGGGCGCTTGATCGCCTGAGCGTCACTAACGGCGAAGCCCTCGCTGTCGCGTCGGGCCATGCGCGCTCTCACTGCTGGATGCGTCCAGTGACAGGGGGCGCAGCATGATTGCCTTTGAAGATCGCCGCAACGCTGCGCTTGAAATTTTGCGCTGCGAAGCCCGCCTCACGCGAAAGGCAGGATCGTTTTTAGGCCAATGCGTCGTTGACGCTTCTCCGCTTACTGACAAGCAAGTCGAGTGGTTTGGTCAGCTCGCATCTCGTGCGGGTGTCGAAGTGGAGGGCCTTAGCCATGAAGCCTAGAGGCGAACAAATCAGAAACAATCGCTATCCGCATACTCCAGGGCACCGCAGGGGAGCGCCAGAAACCTCGCGTCTCGCTGCGGAGTCCATGGCATCTAGTGCCAAGACGATCCGCGCCAAGGTGCTGGCAGTGGTCGCTTCGAGCGGCGCAGCGGGTGTCATTGGCGATGATGTGGCAAACGCCCTCGACCTGCACGTTACGCAGGTTCGTTCGCGTCTAAGCGAATTGGTCGCTGGCAAGAAGGTGGCCGATAGCAAGAAGCGCCGCAAGGGTGCGTCGGGCCGTTCGGGGTGCGTTTGGGTCCTGCCCGAATTTGCGCCAGCCGATAACGACAACGACACTCAAGACGGGGCTGCGTAGATGGAGCGCGGCAAGGTCATTTTGTCGCTGGGAGAGGCCGGCGTTTACAGCGTCGTCCTCGACCCTCCCGACGCTGGCGGGCTTCACCCTACGGAACAGCGCTTCTCGGATATTCGAGAGGCCCGTGGTGCATGGGGCGGACTACGCCTCTGCCTGGGTCGGCAAAAAGTCGATTTGACGGGGGAGGGCTAGGCAATGGCGAACAGTTTGGATGATGTCACGCGAGAAATCCCCCTTGTCGTAAAATATGAAACCTCCCGCATTTGGGGTGATGTTCGGGACGCTCTCAACGTCAACAAATCAGGGGCGGCAATCGCTGTCGCGTTGGTCGAGGCGCATAACTTGGGCAAGGCTGTGAGTTATAGCCGCTCGCGCGCTTACTACGACAATCGGCGGTGTCACCCGCTCCTGACTTATCGCCGCACGATCAGCGGCGTGGATGGACTGGATGCAGGCGGGTATATCGACCATTTCAAGCAGTCACCGGGGGCGCGCGGCAAGCAGTCGTCCATGATGGCCAATCCCTCTCTCGTAGCGGAAATGAGGCGCATTTTAGCGCTGCATCCTGAGTTGCCCCTAGAATTGCCCCGCTCCTGCATATCACTACGGGCTGCCGATGGCTCGCCCCTCAGTCTGCCCGACAATCGGGAGACGCACCGAATGAACCGCAAAGTTGCTTCGATCAATGAGGGCCTTGTGTCTGTCGATGTGCGGGAGCCGCGCGGCTCCCGGCTGGGCACACCCGTGACTCGAATTTTCAACCACGACCTTTCGCGGGGCGGTCGCCTCTATGGTCATGGGGTGTCATGGCAGAACGTCACAAAGGATCTTCGGAAGCGCCTCACAATCGACGGTCAAACACTGGTCGAGCTTGACTATTCCACGCTTCACCCGGCGCTGCTCTATGCTGAGGCTGGCGCACCTCTCCCTGCTGATTGCTACAGGCTCAAGGGGTGGGGAAGGCAATTGGTTAAGCGGGCCTTCCTTGTGCTCATCAATGCCAGGAACGTACACGCCTCCCGGCTGAATATCGCGCACTGCGATGAAATGGGGATGCTTGGCCTCGACCATCAGGAAGCGTTGGCGAAGGCCTCTCGGCTGATTGCCGAGATTAAGGAAGCGCACCGCCCCATCGCGCGGGCGTTCCATAGCGATGCGGGCGCTCGTCTCATGCGGCTTGATAGCGACATGGCACAACATGTCCTTCTGTCACTGCACAAGAAGGGGATTATCGCCCTGCCGGTGCATGACAGCTTTCTCGTTCCAGTCGCTCACCGCTTGGAGTTGGAGACTGCCATGCTGGAGGCAGCCTACAGGTTCGGCCTCCGCGATATTCGGATTGGCGAGGTGGTCGGATGATCGGCCCACGCGTATTTTCAACCCTCATTTTGCCTGATTTTGCGCAAATTGGAGTGAAGTTAGGAAGAAGAGGGGACGGGAGAAGGGAGGATGCCCATTCTCCATCTGTAGGCACGTTCTCCTGTAACCTACGGAACTGTAAAGGGAAAACACGCGGACGATTTGACATGAAAGTTTAGGCCTTTTTCGTCCCGCGAACCCTGCGGGGGGACTGTCCCACAATGTCACGGGACAGGGGGGGACGTAGGCAAGCCTGATCGCTTAGAGCATGCGCTAGGGCAATGGCTTTTCCGGTTCCACGCGCGCGAGGTACTGTTTCCCCGCGTCGAATATCGGAGCTGCCATAAATAAAGGGCCCGCCACCTTGCTACGGGTGACGGGCCTATGCGCGGGAACTTTGCCGCTGTTTAGTGCATCAACCGCTTAGCGTCGCTAACGAGCCCCTCGGTCACTTCGTGGTTGCGGGTCCATTGGAACGCCTCTGCGTCGTAATAGGCCTGCATTTTGTAGGCGTAGGCCTTGGCGTCCGGCGCGGGGCTCGAGAGTAATGCCAGCGCTGCATCGAAGTGCGCGTCCGCCAGCTCGTCAATCTTGGCCTCATGGGCATCGTTCTCGGGCGTGCCCATTTCGAGGTTACGTTTGACGGATTGATACTCGTCCAGCCGCGCTTTCGCGGTTTCGTAGTGCGAGACCAGTTGCCCCCAACTCGTATCAGGTGCGGTACGGTTGCGGATAATCGCTTTCACCTGTTCGGCTCCGTTGCGGGTCTTCAGTTCCCACATCGCTAGGCGTGATGCATCCGTGTCGGCGGGAAGAAAGTGGATCTCGTCGTCACGCTCGATCCAGCCGCCGCCACTCGCCTCGTAGTTGGTGAGCCAGCGCACGGGGTCGAACGTGGGCGAGGGGTTCTTGTCGAGGTTGCACAGGGAGGCGAAAAACGCGGTCACCATCTCGGATGACGGTAAACTGTCTTCGTCGCTCCAGATAATTTCGGCAATGGCGCGAAGTTCGCCAATGCTGGAAGCTTGGAAGGAGAGCGCTCGACGCTCAGCTGCAACAAGCAGATCGATCGCCGCCTGTTCGTCATTGGCGGTTGCGACGGCTGCACGGCGGTTCCGATAGTCGTCGATTGCCAGAGCAAACTCGCCGCGCATGGGTAGAGGCAAGTTCGCCGCTTCTAAGCTGTCGAGGACGCTCCGCATCGAATTGGTTTTTGGGCGTTCTGTGGTAATTGCATTCATAGTCCATCCCCACTCATTTGGGTTTGCGATCAGGCCTAGTCGGAGAGAGCCACCTCTTCGGCTAGGTCGCTTTCGGCAGGATGCCTTGGCGGGGACTTTGCTAAGCATAATCTACAATTGCGTCAACAGAGAATGTGTAATATGCTTCACCGCATGAACGCGAAGCAGTGTAAGATGGCCCGCGATGGGTTAGGTAAGACGGGGCGGGAGCTGGCCGAGCTGTCGGGTGTGCCTTACGCTACGCTCGCCCGCTTCGAGGCTGGTGCGAACATCCGAGAGGAAACGCGCCAAACTATTGAGGCCACGCTTGTCGCCATGGGGGCCGAGTTTTCGTATGGCGCTGGCCGCTTCGGCGTCACCGTTCCAGAATAGTTCTGGTCTTCATCTTGGAGGTTGTGGCGGTTTGCTGTAGTCTTACCCGCATGAGAACAGCCATGAAGTATGTCGGCTTCGTTTGGATGGCGCTTTGTGTCGCCCTATGGGTTTACGTCGGCTTCTTTACATCGACGCCCGATCTTGGCGATGGCTGGCTTCAATGGACGCTGCCGCGAATGTTCGCTGACACTCGCCTTGGCCTAACCTTTGCTCCTATTCTTCTCGCTATTCCCGGCGCCTATCTTTGGGAGAGGGGGCGCAAGGGCCGATCCTCGGATTGAGGCGATGAAGGGGGAATGGCAGGACGCTAACAATCGCGCCGGGGCGAGGGCCGTTGGGTTAGAGTTTGCGGCCCTACTGGTTATTCTGGTCGCGTCCCTTACGCTGAGAATTGCGCTGGCGTAGTATCTGCCGCCAGCGCTACCACATTTCACGCCCCCTCAGCCTCTCCGCTTCACTGCGGCATGATGGAGCTTAAGCCTCAGCAAATCGCTGCAGATCCTCCTCGTTCGGGGACCACAGGTATGGCTTCAATTTCGTGAACACATACCAGCCAGCACCGCCGCCAATCACCGCGCCCCAAATCCAATCACTACCTGCAATACCGTATGCCATCGAGCCATAGGTGAGCGCGTAAAGGCTCACGAAGCCTACTGTTGCTGTCCTCGGGAACCGATAGCTCGCCCACACGAGAGACTTGAAGGCCCCAATAATCAGCGCCAAGCTCGCAACAATCGTGAGAGCGATATGTCCGGTGAAATTGTATATTTCACCAAAGAGACCGGTCGCCGCGATCATACCAAATATACCAATAAAGGGGACCGCCAGGAACAGGCCTGCGAAGAGTCCTGGAAAAGCCGTGCCAAGGAGCATGCCAAAGCCGAACGCTCTAAAAAACATCATAACGCCTCCAATCGAACGACTAATGGTTGGCGCTCAATTTCTATACGCTTGATTAACGGCATGATCTTTAATGGTTAAATGGCTGTGAACCTTACCGCGCCAACAATCGCGAGCCGTATAATTGAGCCACTCGGGCGACTTTTACTGACATATGCTGGTCGGCGTATTTCATCGAAACCTCATACGGATCTCAAGGTTGCGGTACGTTCGCGAGGTCGGAGTACGGTACAGATTCGGTCGGTTCTTTAGTTGAGGTTGGCCCCCTCTCAATCTCCGAGGCCCGGACCAACCCGCTTTGGCTTTGCTCCGCACCTTTGGCACCTCAGGCGCATTGCCAGGCCCTCCAAACTGTAGCGCGGCCACCCTCTCGCCGCGATAGTCGCTAGCAAATCGTGCGGGTCCAGCATGACCACGCGCCCACACTGGCAATCGACCCTCACCCTGTAGCGGTGGCGGGCGTAGTCCGCGAGCGAATCAAGGCGCTTGCTGCTCAAGCTTCCGTGATTATCGCGGACCGTTCCGAGTGTCGAACATTACGAGAACAAAGCTTGACTTTCTTTCTAAAGTGTGCTAGTTCAAGCGCGGCATTTGAGTTTGCAAGATTGCATCGTCGGGAGACTGAGGCAAAGCGGGGGCAGACTATCGGAATCTAAGACCCCCGCCACACCTCCCGACTTCGAGACAGAAAGACGGGGGAATAATGGCTACATTCACATCTTCTTCAATTCCCAACAGCGCCCGCCTGCGCATGTATGGGGCCGGGGTTCGGCTTTCCCCCCGTCGGTCGGACCTCGGCAACCTTTCGCGCACGGTTTCGCTATGACTGTGCCCCTCAGTGAAAACCCGTTTGCCTTGGCGAAGCGCGCTGCCGTGGGTGACCTGGAGGCACAGCGACAGCTCGCGGGTGAGGCGGTTTCGCGCCTCGCGTCTCAGGACCTATGCGGCTTCTACGAAGGCCTTGCCTATGCCCGTCTCGCGGCAGCTCAAGGAGATGGAAGCGATACGGGCTTAGTCATCAAACTGCTGGCCCTTGCTGCCGATTTGCTTGATCCAGCCGCCAGTGATGCCCGCGCAGATTTGGGTGGGCAGGTGCTGGCGTATGCGCAAGCCACCGCTGGCCACGCAAAAGGCGCTGCGGGCGAGAGATTCCACGCGCTTTACGAAGACGCAATGGACACTGCCGATGCCGAGACAATGGCGGCGGCTAGTTATTATGTGGACCTGCTGCGGCAGTCCGAAAAGCAGGGGGCGCAGTAATGCTCGGGGCAACTAATCAGAACTACACATCGATGCCGGAGGCTGTGCGCCTACCTCATCGCCGCAAGAAGCTATTCGGCTCGCCCGTTAGGGGCGCTGCTGCGTTGGCGCATGAAGACGATGGCACCTTGGCCCATAGGGGTATGCCGATGATCGAAAGCCCCAACGGCACTGCCATACGGGAAGCTGGGATGATGCCCGGTCCCGTGTCAGGATTCGGCGGCGGCACGTTCAACCTAGACGGTTCGCAGGCTACTCCCGTGGAGCAAAGCGGCTGGTCGGTTGGCCCCGATGGTGAAACTACGGGCGCTGGTATCTCCATGCGGTCGGCCCCTCCGCTGGGCGCTCAACAGGGCGGTCCGCTAGGTGCCTCGATGCGCCAGCCGTTTGATTATGACGCGGCGCGCAAGGCTCTGGTGGGCGAAGCGCCCCAAGTAAAGGATTGGCAGAAAGTTCTAGCCGTCGTGGCGGACGGCATTGCCGCGTATCAGGGGCGCACGCCGATGGCTGTGCAGGGTATAGCTCAACAGCAATCCGACTTCGCAGAACGCCAACGGTATGCAGCCGAGCAATTGGCGAAGTGGCAATATCAGGACCACGCTCGCCAGAGCGAAGCGGACTTGCGTGCGGCTAACCCTTTCACGATTGGCCGGGATCGCGTTGGTTATGATCCTGCGACCGGACAGACGCGCGTTCTCTATGATGGTCCGGAAGACTTCGAGCTTTACGCTGCAGAGCTTGGCTTGGAAGAGGGGACCCCCGAATATTTCCAGGCTGTCGAGGATTACGTTCTGCGCAGTTCGGGACCGTCCGCGCATGGCCGCGATATGGAATTGGACGACTACCGCACGGCGAACGATAGTAAGCTGGAAAGCCAGCGTCATGGCAATCGTCGGGCGATGGAAATCCTTCGCCAAGGTAACCGCCGTGGGATGGTCGATTATCGCAACGCCAATCCGCCTCCGTCGCGTAGCTCTCGTAGCGCAGCACGGCCCACTGCGACCGATGGCAAGGGCAACAAGGTGGAGTGGAATGGCAAGGCATGGGTTAAGGTCAATTGACGCTCCCTCCGCCTCCCTCCGGTTTCTCCTTAGACGTTGCGAAGAGCCCTAAGCCTCGCAAGGGGCTGTTTCGTGGGGGCGGCAAGTCCACCTCGGACAAGGCTCCGCCTCCACCTGAAGGGTTCGTTCTAGACGCGCCGCAAGCGACCGATGGCGACACGGTGCGCAGCGGTGACGCACGTGTGCGTGTGGTCGGCGTGGATGCGCCGGAAATGCGGCAACAGGGTTGGGATAGGGAGGGCAACGCAGTCCCTATTGGAGAGCGATCGCGCGCGTTCCTGCAGGACACGTTGAGGGGCGGCACGGCAACGGTTGGCCCTTCGTTCGGAGCATCGTGGGGGCGTCGGGTTGCTCCGGTCGAAGTAGGCCAGACCGATGCGGGCTTGATGAGCCTCCGCTACGGGCACGGCTTCGCTGCTCCCGACTACCTGCTTGAAGATCCCAAAAGGCGCTCTGACTACATACAGGCTGAGAGCCGCGCTCGGACAAACCGCCTTGGAGTGCATGGGGTCTATACTCAATCGCCCGCGGACTATCGAGACTCGCCGGTTAGCTCGCCCGCGACGAAAGAGGTCGCGCAGTTCTGGGATACGCCAACTCCTCTCCAGCCGCTCGCCCCTGCCGTGCGCGATGGCTATGCGGATCTTCTGCGCTCGGGTTCGGCGGAAGAGATCAACGCGTTCCTCACGGCTAATGGCTATGAGACTTCCCGCCCGGATGATCTGCGTAAGTGGGTAGCTCGTCGGGATGCTGGCGAGAATGTCGATTACGCGATCTCGCAGGAATCGCCGCCCCCGATGATGATTGACCTCGGGGACGGGGCAACGGGCGCGTTCATGCGCAAGGCTGGCTCTGGCTTCCTCGCGGGTGGTCTCGATGAGGCGGGCGCGCTTGTTGACGCTCTAGGCGGCACAGACGGGCGGGAGAATGTTTGGAACAGCGACCGTCGATTTGCGGACATCTGGGCGAACAATCAGCGCCAGAATGCGGGCATTCTCTCTTACGATCAGACTTTCCATCCGGTTGCCTCGACCACGGGCGAAGTGACCGGCGCTCTCGCCTCGGGCTTTGCTATTCCCTACGGCCAAGGCGCTCGCACTGTGCCGCAGCTTGCCAAGGTCGGCGGTGTTTATGGCGCTGCTGAAGGCTTCCTAGGGACAGACGGCAACACGGCCCAGCGGTTGAAGGGGGCTGCGATTGGCGCTCCTATTGGCGCGCTGGCGGCCCCGGCTCTGGGCAAGGCTGTCGAGTATGGTGCGCCCTTTGCTGCCAAGGCTTACCGCGCTGTCGCTGGCCGCAACGGTGAAAGGACCGCCGGCGCTACTAGCGGAGCTGCGGACGCATATGGGGACGAGGCTGCTCTGGATGCTGCTCGCGCTGGCAGTGACGTTCCGCCCCCGCCTCCGGGCTTCGCCCTCGATATGCCAGCCGCGCAGCCGATGGCCGACGTTGCGGGGGATAGCCTGTCGCTTGGACTCCCGGCCAACGCCTTCGCCAACGCTCGCCGCCTTCTCGATCCTACAACGCGGGCTGAATTGCTCGCTTCGGCCTCGACCATCCAGCCGCGCGACGTACTGCCTATGCCGCGAAACTTCGTTGACGGGCCACAGGAAGCGGCAGGGATTGACGCGGGCCGCTTCGTGGAAGCTCGCCTACCCAATGAACGGGACGCGCTTTCTAGGCAGACTGTGCGCAGCTTCAACGGCGCTGACGTTCCCAAAGTCGGCCCCGTCGATATGGTCGAATGGATCCGCCTCAATGGTGGCCTGCGCGATGAAGGCGGGGAACTGGCGTTCATGGGCATTACGTCCAACGCGGCCCGTCGCGGTATGGATTTTGTAGGACAAGAAACCCGCTTCGGCCCGATGCTCAATGATGAGGGCATGTCGCTAGATGATGCGGCCTTGCGGGCATGGGAAGCGGGCTACTTCCCTGAGCATATGGACCGCCCGGACATTAACACCTTCCTCGATGCCCTGCGTGACACATACGAGGGCAACACGGGGCGTCGGTTCCGTGCCGACGATATGGCAGAGGTGGAAGGCTTTTACGGCCTCCAGGGCGAACGCTTCGACCTTGAGCAGCAGCGCCACGATGTTGGCGGGCCTGTCTATGCGGATCGCTCGGGCGTGGGCGATGACGCGGCGCCCTTTCCTCCCGTGGAAGCCTATGAGGAATGGCCTAGCGAGGCGATTGGCCGCGTGGGTAACATTGACGTTACGAAGCTCGATAGCCCCCAAGACATCCGCCGCGCCCTGAAGGCAACAGACAACGCGCTAGGCGGCTTCGATGCGGCCAAGCGGGGCAGGATCACGCAAGCTGAGACTGAGCGGCTGGCGGGTGAATTGAACATGACGCCCGAACAGCTTTTGTCTCGTCGAAAAGGACAGGCGTTCAACGCGGAAGAGGCTCTAGCTGCGCGCCAGATTTTGGCGAGGTCGGGCAACGAACTGGTCAACGCTGCAAAGCGCATTCAGCGCATGGACGATCCGGGCGAAGAGGCGCTTTACCAATTCCGACAAGCGTGGATGCGTCACGTTGCTATTCAGGAACAGGTGTCGGGTATGACGGCGGAAGCTGGCCGCGCCCTGCAACAGTTCCGGCAAGCTGCCGATGCTCGCGCGGTTCGCACTGACGTTCTCGGCGCGATGGTCCGCGCTGGCGGTGGCAGGGCTGGCCTTCAGGATGCGGCTAACGTGCTGCTCGATGCGGTGGAGATGGGGCCGGGCAAGTTCAACGCCTTCGCTGCTAAGGCTGCTAAGCCAAAGTGGCGCGAGAAGATCGGCGAGCTTTATATCAACTTCCTGCTGTCGAACCCTCCGACGCACGTTGTAAACATGGTGTCGAACAGCCTGACGGCCATGTTGCAGATTCCCGAATATGCCACGGGCGCAGCAATCGGCGCTCTGCGTAACGCGGCGACGCGTGGCAAGGTCGAGGATCGCATTCTGGCAAGCGAGGTCGGCGCTAGGTCGATTGGCCTGCTGCAAGGGACAAAAGAGGGCGTGAGCCTGTTCGCCAAAGCCCTCCGAAGTGGCGATGCTGACGATTTCGTGTCCAAGGTGGAGGGCGACGAATATAAGGCAATCTCGGGCCTCAAAGGCGAGGTTATCCGTGTGCCTACCCGCCTCCTGACTGCGGAGGATCAGCTATTCAAGGGCATTGCCCGACGCATGGAGCTGAATGGCCAGGCGGTGCGTATAGCCGCCAAGGAAGGGCTGGAGGGCGACGAGGCGAAGCAGCGCATTGCAGAGCTGGTCGCCAACCCGACTGACGAGATGTTCGAGCGGTCTATGGACTATGGCCGCTACCTCACGTTCCAGCGCAAGCTTGGCGAAACCGGGAGGCACATTTCCGGGATTACGAATAGCAATCTTCTAGCGAAGGTGGTGGTCCCGTTCGTGCGGACACCTATCAACCTGCTAAAGTTTGCAACCGAACGGTCGCCAGCCGCGCCCTTGCTCAAGGAATGGCGTGCGGAGTTTAACGCAGGTGGCGAGGCTCGCGATATGGCTGTTGCCCGCATGATGCTCGGCACCGGCCTAGCGGCGGTAATGTATGAGGCTGCGCTAGAGGGCAAGATAACGGGGGCAGTGCCACCCGATAGCAACAAAGCGAAGCTCATGTATGCGGACGGCTGGCAGCCCTACAGTGTCAAGGTTGGCGATAGGTGGATTAGCTATTCGCGCCTCGACCCGCTTTCGACCACGCTGGGCGTTGCTGCCGACATGGCGACCCTCCCTAGCGGCCTGAGCGAGCGGCAACAGGACGACAAGGCGACAATGTTGGTTGCCTCGATCATGGGCAACCTTGCCAGCAAAACTTGGCTTTCTGGCGTCTCGTCCTTTGTGGAGGGGCTGAGCGATCCGGGCCGCTATGCCGACAACTGGATACAGCGGACCGTTAGCGCCTTCGCGGTCCCGGCTGGCGTGGCCGGTGTGGCCCGTGCGATCGATCCGGTCTCTCGCAAACGGGAAAGCATCGGCGAGGCAATACAGGCCCGCGTTCCTGGTATGACGGATGAACTATATCCGCGCCGCGATGTGTTCGGGGAAGTGGTGGATCTCGATAGCCTCGGGCCTGACTTTATCTCGCCCTTCTGGCAATCGCAGGCAAAGAACGATCCTGTCGTTACTGAGATGCTGCGTATCGGTAAGGGCGTCTCGGCTCCGGGCAAGCAATACACTGAGGACGGCGAACGCCTCGACTACACGCCGGAACAGTATGACCGCTATCACGAGATTGCGGGGCGTTTGACCTATAACAGACTTCTCCGCCTCATTGGTTCGGCGGAGTACAGCCGTATGGGCGAAGATGCTAAGCGCAAGGCTGCAAAGAAGGCGATTGCGGCTGCACGCAAGACAGCTCGCGGCCTGCTCGATGATCCCGATTACCCATTGCCCCCGCGTGGCGGCGAAGTTCCCGCACTGCCTTCTCGCCAGCCTGCCAGCCGTGGGGGTGCTACGCCTCCCCCGCCTCCGGGCTTCAAGGTTGAAGGGGAGAGCGCGGGCGTGAATTACTTCCGCGATGTGCAGGAGGCTATTCCCGGCGTCCGCGTGACCTCGGGATATAGGACGCCTGAGTATCAAGCGGACATGCGCCGCCGTGGGTATCGCCCCGCAGCAAACAGCGCGCATTTGGACGGCTCTGCGCTCGATCTGACGCCGCCCGCAGGTCGGTCTATGTCGTGGCTGCAAGGGGAGGTCGCGAAGCGTTTTCCGAATGCTCGGGCGCTTAATGAAGGCGATCATCTGCACGTCGTGTTTCCCGGCTATTACGGCGCGCCAGTTTTAGGTGGCGCTCGCACGGCTGGATTGAGCAACCCGCGCGAAGGCATACCGCCGCCGCCTCCGGGTTTCACGGTGCAATGATGAGGCTAATCCAGCATTCCGATATTGTGACCAACGGTCGTGGGTGTGGACTCGCCGATTATCGTGTGCGGGTTGTCACCAGCGAGGGAAACATTGTTCCATTGTTCGCTGATCCTTCCGGCACGCCTTTGAGCGATGGGGAGGGCAGGATCGTGGATTACGCCTCGACCGATGCGAAAGGACACTTTGCCTTCTACTGGCAACCCGCCTCCGGGCAGGTTTTGCAGGTCTGCAATTGCCGGGGTTCAATGGTAAGTTCGACACCGGGCTTCGGTGACAGGTTCGTCCTCGCCAATCTGGCAGGGTGCCTACCGCTGTCGAGAGTGGAGGGTTTGAAACCAGCGCTGGAAAGCACGGCATTGAAGGCGGATCTGCAAGCGCTCGTACAGCGTGTGATAGCACTCGAAGCCATGAGCCCTGGGGGTGGTCCTAATGTCTGAGGCTCCGAAAAATAACGGTCGGAAACCGGATGGAAGGTTCGCTCCCGGCAATGGCCTCGGTGGCCGCACTCCGGGTGCGCGAAATAAGACAACCCTAGCAGTCGAAGCATTGCTGGAGGGAGAGCACGAATCTCTGACCCGAAAGGCCATCGATAAGGCGCTAGAGGGTGACGTTACGGCGCTACGCCTTTGTTTGGATCGTATCGCACCCGCTCGCCGGGACAGTCCGGTCAGCTTCTCGCTGCCTGAAATCTCCAGTGCTGAGGATGCGGTTAAGGCCTCCTCCGCGCTGCTAACTGCAGTGGCGGCTGGTGAAGTGACACCGGATGAGGCTGGCCGTGTCATGGCCCTGCTGACCTCGCACAAGCAACTAGTTGAAACCTGCGATCTGGAAAGTCGCCTTACGGCATTGGAGCAAAAGCAATGAGCGCACTCAGGCGACGGCTGGCTACGCTGGAGGGGCGGACGCGGGAAGGCATGTTGTCCCCTTGGGGTAAACAGTGGCTCGGCATCCCGCTGTCAGCCGATGAACAGAAGCGTGTCGAGAACGAAAGTCAGCCAGAGTTTGACGGCGATCTGAGCAAGTTTTCAAAGGAGGTACGGGAATGGTTGGGGCAATGAAGCGGCGACTTGAGGCCTTGGAAACGCGAACGTTCGGCGGTTTCGCCCCGTGGGTTCGGATCATCCAGCACGAAGGGCAAAGCGAGGACGAGGCGACGGCAGCTTATGAGGCGGAGCATGGCCCCATCGGTGAGGTTAATAAGATCCTGCGCGTGATTATCCGCAAGCCCGGAGTGGCCAATGCGTAGCCTACGGACAAGGGTCGAAAGGCTCGAAGGTGCTGGCGAAGCGGATGGCCTGCGTCCGGTTCTGCTGGTCACGTCTCAATCGAATGTCGAAGTCGAGTTACAAGCGTGGCAGGAGCGCTATGGCCCATGCGATGCGGAACCGCTCATTATTGAATTGGTCGGGATATGATGTCGGACTTTTCGCCTAATGACCCGCAAGAGGATGCACGCTTAAAGCGAGAAGCATGGATGTTGGGCGGGCTGATGATGCTAGGCCTGATCCTTTCTGGAGCTAGCTGCGCCAGATAGTTGGTTCGCGCCTAACCATTGTTTTCCTTGGAAACTCGGCTCTTCCTGAGCGTAGTCCTCGCGAAGGGGACTGTATGCCAAGTGCTGAAGACATAAACGCGCTCCGGGACATGCTAGAGAACCGAAGGGCGGAGGTGGTGGCGCTGAGAAGGCTCGTACTCCGAGCGGCTGACCAGCTAGAAGAACTGACGCAGACCGATTGCCCTGAACCGGTGGTTCACAAGGTCAAGCAGCAAGCAGAGGTTCTGCGAAAGATCGCCACAAAGGGAAGGTATCCGGTTTACTATCCGACAAAGCGATAGTGGGCGATGAGCCAGTACAAGGGGTACAGTGTCCATACAGGGTCGCATTGCATGGGAGGCCCACCGCCTTGCTTGTGATATGGGGACACAAGGTTTTGAATGACAGCGCTAAGTGACTGCCTACGTGGTGACCCTTAGGCCTCCATCTGGTCACTAGTGGGCGTCCGCTTCGGCAGGACTCAATTTCGCGATCGGTTGCCAGGTATGGTGCTGCCAGCAAAGGCGAGAATCTGGGGGTTGGGTCACCCCTAGTACCCCCTGAGCCACTGGGTGGTCCGTACGTGGTCTCGTCGCCACGTACGTGAGATTGTTCTTCACAAACTCGCGAACAGCGAAATGACCTTTTTAGAATTTGGCGCTAGCTATACTCTATCAGCGGACATACCGGAGTGGCCATGCGATCCTTAATCATAAAAGCAGCTTTAGCTTTGGGATTAGCCCACCCAATTCCTGCCCTCTCCGCTGAGTTTTACAACCAGACGCTCGATGACGGCACGGAAGCTATCCTGATCATGGGCGATATCGTTGAAGGCGACGAGGAAAGGTTTCGAGAGTTATCGATACGGTTTCCTCATGCGATTGTCGGCTTGGAGAGTGATGGCGGACAACTAATTCCTGCGTTGGAAATTGGGAGGCTAATTCGCCTTCGTGGCTATGAAACTGCGGTTCTCGAGGAGGATATATGTGCGTCAGCCTGCGCTCTCATCTGGATGGGGGGTGTTAGAAAAACCCTCGGCCGGAATGCGGGATTGGGCTTCCATGCGAGCTACTTAGATCGTGAAGGGCGTCTCGTAGAGAGTGGGGCGGCGAACGCTCTAGTGGGTAGGTATCTCACTCAGCTTAACTATTCTGAGGATACTGTTCTCTTTGCAACGCTGGCTCCCCCCGAAGAAATATGGTGGTTGAATGAACACACTCGAGAACTGGCCGGGGTAGACTTCGAACAAGACCAGCCCGATGCGGGCAACGCCCCGACCCCGCCACCTATACGTACGGCCAAGATCCCCCCTCCGGCACCTCCCGCTTACCCCATTGCGACACTAGGTGCCTCGCTTCGACAAGAGGGGTTCGCTGCCAGAGTTGCGACCTCGATGGGTGCGACCGGTAAGCTGCATACCGCGATGGCGGATCACCTCGGGAAGCTTTATGCTAGCGATGCGCTTATTGCTCGCGCGGAAAAAGAAATGGCCGCCGCGCGAATTGATTTCCGCAGTCAACCTGATGCGGCTGGTGCAATTTTGCTGCGACTGTCCAACAGATTGGTGATGAACGGACTGGCACGACTGCCGCAAAAAGACGTGAACACGTTCTTCGTGTATTATTCGGCAATTACCCGGTCGGAAGGGAGGACATGCGAAGTCAGCCTTTCCAATGAGGGTAAGGTAAAACTAGCTGAATTTCGGTACGTACAAGCCTTGGGCGACGAGCATTTGTACGAGTATATGAGGATCATTCGCAAAAGCATCGAAGCGGAAGCTGCAGGGTCCCCAGCTCGTATCACTTTAGGGCCAGATCAGGTCGGCGTCGCCGAAGCTGCTTGGCCGGATGTGCTGCTGGAAGCAGTACAGGATAACGGGTGGTCAGAAGAGGACTTTGCTATTGCTTCCTCCGCTTGGGATAATCCAACGGAGAGCAATAGGGTTATGCGTTGCTCGGTACTTAAGACCATGATCCCTGCAATTGCGACCATGGAGGGAATGGCGGGCGATTGGTTCCGCCGCGTCTACCTGACGTATATCCAAGAAGCACTTTGACGGCGCAGTGGGGGAAGTTTTGTGGGAGCGATCCTAACGCTCTACCAAAAAGTCTTACAGTCTCAATCGCTTAGAGAATGTAAGTGGCTCCCCGAGTTGGATTCGAACCAACGACCAAGTGATTAACAGTCACCTACTCTACCGCTGAGCTATCGGGGAGCAGCCCGCTGGGCAGGGGTGCGCCTATATGGGGGCGATTCCGGTTTGG